>Ga0255088_1000407_pt1 | contig 19787 bp, 24 predicted proteins | sample Colum_Miss_RepB__2_FD_188587 | JGI IMG/M metagenome (GOLD analysis project Ga0255088, IMG submission 188587) | Freshwater microbial communities from Columbia River, Oregon, United States - Colum_Miss_RepB_8d | ecosystem: Environmental > Aquatic > Freshwater > River | place: USA: Oregon...
ATCCTCAAGCCCAGGTAGTAACAATTCCCATCTCTCTTTGGGACTCAGAAAAAGCCCTCAGCTTTATGCGAGACCGAGTGAAGCTTCATCAGCAAGCAAAGAATATTCTTCCAGAGTGTTCTACTGAGGAAAGATGGGCGCGTGCAGATGTCTATGCAGTTATGAGAACTGGAAAGAAAAGAGCCCATAAATTGTTTAACTCAGAACATGAGGCTCTTCTATTTGCCTCATCAGCTAAAGATCTCAGTGTTGTGAGGCGCCCAGGACTAAGCGTGAGATGCGCTGATTACTGCTCTGTTTTACCGTTTTGCTCTCAAGGCAAAGCTCTCATTGAAAACCAAACTAAAGAAAAAGGAGAAGAATAATATGCTGTTTCAACCAAGACAGAAGGGATTAGGACGAGAGAACTTCCTTAAACTGAATGATCAAGAGGAGGTCACTGGGGTATTTCGTGGAGATATTTACACTTTTAAACGGCACTGGAACGATAACCGGAGCCTAGAGTGCCCCGGTAGTGGCTGCACACTCTGCTCAACAGGGCTAAAGGAAAACTTCCCCTCATTTCGCTTTCGAATCAACTTTGTCACATATAAAGACGGTCATTTCTCTGCAAAGATCTTTGAAGGAGGCGGAGAAACATACGATTTACTCGTGAGTCTCGATAAGAAGTTCGATCTCAGTAAAACATTGGTGGATATAACTCGACGAGGCTTAAAGCAGAACACGAAGTTCGACTTTCTCCCTCGAGTAGATCATCCAATTACTCCAGAGATCGAGTTCAAGATTAAGAACGTCACACTAGTAACCCTTCAGAATTGAGACTTAGGTTTATGTCTAATGAAAAATATTACTTGAAGGTCCGCCTTGAGGGTCTACCGCCTACTCTAAATAAGTTAAACTCTATGCACTTCATGGCTAGGGCACGAATAAATAGAGAATGGCGTGAGGCAGTTTGGGGTGCAATTGGAAATCAAATTCCTGCAAGACCACTAAAGCGTGCTGAAATTACTATAACTCGGCATAGCTCCGTTGAGGGCGACGGCGATAACTACGCTGGAGGCTATAAGTCGATCATAGATGCGCTGAGGCACATGAAGATTATTGAAAACGACAAGGTCTCAAACATTGGAAACATCAGAACATTGTGGTGCCGCGAAATGCCCAGAAATGGATGGACATGCTTAGAAATACAAGAAATTTAAAGCGCAAAATATCAGCAAATAATTGATTATTAAAGACTACTAATAAACCATCTCAGAATAGTGAATGAGAGAAAACTAAGGGGAAGAAGTATGAAATTACGATTTAGTCACTGTGTGAAAGAATATGTAGACATCGATTATGCAGATAAACTTGGAGCAAAGGAACTGACTTGGTTAAGTGAGTTCTTAGATCACGAATACAACGCAAGACCACGATTAAAGGCAGCTAAAGATGAGAGAAGGAGCTCGTATCGCAGGAAGTATGAAGCAAAGAGTGATCTGTACACATATTGGAGAAGAACTGAAGTTAATCTAGCAGAGATCCCTTCAGATATTGAGAGAGACTTAAAAAAAGAAAGAAAGAGAAGCTCTAATATTACCATGTCTCTATTGAGAGCATTAGTCTCTAGCAACTGAAGAGAGTATTAAAATGAGTACTGAGAAGAAATTGAAAGATAATACGATGAGTGCTTATACAATCTCAAAGGGATCTTCTCCCCTGCATTATAAGCTGATTAAGCTTGTATTAAAGGGAAAGACTCTTGAAGAGGTTGAAGTACTTACTGAGGAGATATTACCTGTTGTATTAGGTAAAGTTGAACAACTCCTACATGAAGAGAGATATAAATCATGAGGCTTCTAAAGCTCTTATCTCTCTCTAAAAGAGAAGATTTAGATCTGATCTCTATAGGATCAATATTACTCTTTATAAAGCTTCTTGTGGTTAACTCCTTATTTTATCTCTTAATCTTCTCAGTACTCACTATGATCTATCAGGTTACTCTAGAGATCTTAAAGCATAGAAAAAAGAACACTGAATCTAATCTGACTCTCCGTATTGATGCTCTTGAGAGAGAGATCTCTAGCTTGAATACAGTTTTAACTCTTAGAGGTAGACATGGGTAGACCTAAAGGATCTGGTAATAAACGTACAAATGAGTTTAGAGCTATTTTACATAGTATTAGATTTGATCTACCTAAAGAAGCAGCTAAGCTCTATCCATCTCTATCTCCTGCAATGAAGTTCAAGATGTTGGAATATCTTACCCCCTATTGTTATCCTAAGCTATTTGCAAAGGTAGTTGAGGAGGAGGATGTACCCGAAGCTTTAGCTGAGTCTACTGAAGCTCTACTAGCATTAGCTGATACCGATAATAATGAAGTGAAGAAGATTCAGGATGTTGAATCAGAGTGTTAAAAATGAATTATGGCGTCGTTCAGTTCTAACTTGGAAGCTTCATTCAACTCAGAAGCAGATTTATAGGGCTATAGATTCTTCTAAGAAAAGCCTATTCGTTGCATTATGTTCTAGACAGTTAGGTAAGAGCTACATGATGGTAGTAAAAGCGATTGAACAAGCTTTAAAACAACCTAATTCTAGGATCAAATACGGTACGGCTTTTCTATCTGATCTTCAAGAGTTCATCATCCCTACTTTTAACCAAGTACTTGCGGATTGTCCAAAATGGTTAATACCTCGCTACAATGTGCAGCAAAGTAAGTTCATTTTTAAGAATGGATCGGAGATTAAACTTGTTGGCCTTGATATGAAGCCTAACGGTCTTCGAGGTAATACTATTGATCTGATTATCCTAGATGAGGCAGCGTTCATAAATAACCTTAAATATCTTTACGATAGCGTCATAGTACCAGCAACCATTCACAGACCTAAATGTAAGATTCTTTTAATCACAACTCCTCCGGTATCTCCAGATCATGACTTTGTAGAGTTCTATCAGCGTGCTGAGAAGCAAGGTTCGAGTATAAAGTTTACTATCTTTGATAACCCTATGCTTACTCAACAAAGAGTTGCTGACTTATGTGAAGAGGCAGGAGGAGTCAACTCTAGCACGTGGAAACGGGAGTATCTCTGTGAGTTTGTGACAGATACAAACCTAGCGATATGTCCGGAATGGAAGGATGCCTTCATCAAAGAGTTTAAACGTGATGAGTATTTTAAATTCTATCACAAGTATACTTCCTTAGATATCGGGACAGTTGACTACACTGCAGCATTATTTGGGTACTATGATTTTAGAAATGGGAAATTAGTAATCGAGGATGAGGCTCATCTTCATGGTCCAACAATGACGACTGAGACCCTGGCTAAGTTGATTCGTGAGAAAGAGTCTGAACTTGATTATGACCCGACTTACCTTAGAATTGCCGACAATAATAATCTTATTCTACTTCAAGACCTCTCTTACATTCATCGTCTTCCATTTTCTCCAACCTCAAAAGATAATCTTCACGCGATGGTGAATGAACTGAGGCTTTGGGTATCTCAAGAGCGAATACTCATTCATCCACGCTGCAGGATGCTTATAGGAAATCTGCGTTATGGGTTGTTCAATAAAAAGAGAAGTGAGTTTGATCGCTCAAAACTTTATGGGCATTACGACCATTTAGCCTCATTGGTTTATCTTGTGAGGAACATAAATCAGAGTACAAATCCTATTCCCGCATATTTTGCTCATAATTACGAAGTTATTGACACTGATACGAACCAGAAGAGCAATGAAAGCACCATTTCAAAGCTCTTTGGTCCAAAACTAGGAAGGCGAGTCAATGCAGTACTGGGCATCTAAAAGTATATCCGAGCTAGGCCCAGAACTAGCCTCTCGGGTAGATAGTTATTATAAGCATCTGAACTCTAGTGGTATCTTGTCTCGTTGGAGAAAAGCATACAGAGCTTATTATGGACTTTCTATAGACGGCCAAAATGACACAACAGCAGTAGGTTCAGCCGGTGAGCAAGGTGAGTATCGAATTCTTAAGGTAAATCATCTGAGAAACGTTGGTTTGCATCTTCATTCATTTGTCACTGCTCAAAGACCTGCTTTAGAATGCACTGCTATAAACACAGATAGAAAATCCCAAGCCCAAGCAGTTCTCGGAAAGGGATTAATTGATTACTATCTCAAGCAGAACAGGCTTGAAACAACCTTTATAAGGGCTTGCGAGAGAGCTATTCTCTACGGAGAAGGATTCACAGAACTCTCTTGGAATGCCAATATTGGCAACGAATATGGTTATGATCCAGAGTCTAATTCCGTTCTATATAATGGAGATATAGAGCATAGATCCTTGGGTCCGATTGATGTTATTAGAGATGGACAGGCTATTGATAGTGATGATCTCCCCTGGTTGATCACCCGTCACTACATGAATAAGTATGATTTGGCAGCTAAACACCCAGAAAAGGCACATCAAATCCTTGCTATTGATAGCAAAACTGACGCTAGAAGGGCTATTTCTGTCATTTCCAGGGGGGAAACTGACCTTATTCCCTTCTACAGGTTCTATCACAAGCAGACAGCGGCATTAAATAACGGTCGAATCACTGAATTTCTGGACAGTGGCTTAGTACTTATCGATGGAAATCTACCTTTTTCAGAGATTCCGGTTTATCGGGTTGCGGCTGCAGATTGGATGGAAACCATCTTTGGATTCACTCCCATATATGATCTTTTAGGCATCCAACAGGCAATAGATGCACTTTATTCAACCATATTTACCAATCAAAGCAATTTTGGAGTAACTAACGTACTCTCACCTCGAGGCTCAAACCTAAGTGTAAAACAGATCGCAGAGGGCCTAAATTTGATCGAATATGATCAAAAAATGGGTGAAATTAGGGCTTTAAACCTTACTCAAACTCCACCAGAGATCTTTAATTTCACTAGAATCCTCATACAAGACCTAGAAACTCTTTCAGGAGTGAATTCTGTCACGAGAGGTAATCCAGAGGCCTCTTTGAAGAGTGGAGCTGCTCTTGCTCTCGTTGCATCTCAGGCGGTTCAGTTTGCTAGTTCTTTACAACAATCTTATTACAAAATGATCGAGCTGGCTGGTACAGCTACAATCACTATTCTCCGTGATTACGCAAAGACTCCTCGAGTAGCTATGATTGCAGGAAAATATAACCGCTCACTAATGAAAGAGTTCACAGGTGATGATCTCACCCAAGTGAGTCGAGTTGTGACTGAGATTGTTAATCCACTTGCGCGAACGGCAGCAGGCAGAAGAGAACTAGCGCAGGACATGATTCAGGCAGGTCTTATTAAGCGTTCAGAGGAGTATTTGAGCGTGATCACAACAGGAAATCTTGAGCCCCTTTATGAAAACGAGGAGGCATCCCTACTTTTAATTCGAGCAGAAAATGAACTGCTTTCAAATGGCAAGAGACCAGTTGCAGTTATTACTGACGATCATAGACTTCACATATTGGAGCACCGTACGGTTTTGGATAGTCCGGAGGCGCGTCAAAACCTGAGTTTAGTCGAAAATACAACTCAGCACCTTCAGGAGCATCTGAATTTGCTAAAGACTGCAGATCCTGCCTTACTCTCACTTCTAGGTCAGCAAGCTCCTCAATCCCTCTCAGAAAGTATAAACCCGCACTTAGGTGAAATGCTGAATCCCGCTAATCCTAGGACTCAGGAAGCGGGGCAATCACTTCCTCTCGAAGGAGAATAACAGCAAAAAAACTATAATTAAAACACACTTAATCCAGCATTTTTTGAGGTTTTAGCCAATCAATTGAAAGGAATATCAAATGTCAGAGATTACAAATGAAACCCAAGTCACTACAGATCTTCAAACATCAAATTCTGAGAACGTCCAAAGGAGCTCATCAGATCATCTAGATGTCAGAAAGCTTCGATTAAAGGTAGATCAACAAGAGGAAGAGATACCAGAAGCAGAGCTTATTGAGCTTGTTAGAGCAGGGAGAAATGCCACTCAAATAAACAAGGAGGCACTGGAGCTAAAATCCCTCATCGAGAATCTTAAGGTAAATCCAAGAAAAGCGTTATCTGACCCAAGATACGGTATTGATCTTTATAAGTTGGCCGAGGAAACTCTTCTTGAAAAGATTCAGCAGGACATGCTGACTCCAGAACAGAAGAAAATACACGACTATGAGAAGCGTTTTAAGGAAATTGAGGAAAAAGAGAACCTGGAGAAAGAGAGAAAAGAGCAGCAGAAACTTACTGAGGCGGAATCACATTGGATGAATCACTATGACAAGATGTTTCATGAGGCATTGACTACCTCTGGCCTCCCTAAAACTCCTCGAACCATTAAGAGAATGGCTGAAGTAGCAGCCGTTAGTGTTGAAAAAGGGAATGAAATAGACGCAAAAGTACTAGCAAGTATTTTACGTGATGACTACATGGCAGAGCTAAAAGACTTACTGAGTGCTGCAGATGAAGACTCAATCCTAAGCCTTGTTGGTGATGAGATTGGAAATAAGATCAGAAAAGCTGATTTAAAGAGGTTAAAAGCTCAACCTACCCTAGGGTCAGTATCTGTATCTCGAAATAGCACGAGACCTTCTGCCATAAGAACTGAAAAGAAAATCAGCTCAGATGAGTGGCGTGCTCAAATTGAAAGGATTAAGCAGGGCTTAGAATAAGTCCTCTTCAGTCTCTTAATATCGCCATGGACTAATTGAGGAGAGTTCATGAACGATATTAATATTGCGAATACAATGAAGACCCTTGATGGTCTTTATAAACAAGTCTACGCCGCAGGTGTTGAGAAGTTAATCCCTGAGTGCTCAATTATTACTAAAGCGGTGCCATTTCGAGAATCTGAGCGCCTTGGAGATAAGTATCACCAGCCTGTTTTACTTACAGGTGAACAGGGCGTTACTGTAGCCAAATCAGGTTCTGGAAAAGTTCGTCTGAATGGTTCCGTCGCCGCTTCGATGAAGGACGCTCAGATTGAGGGCTCAACCTATTACATCAGGGGTCAACTTACCTATGACGCTGCAGCTCGCGCAATTGGAAGCAAGAAGGCCTTCGCAAAGGCAACAGATCTTCTAGTTGAGAATATGGTCGAGAGCTTAACAAAGCGCTTGGAGATTGCATACCTCTATGGCGGCTCTGGCTTGGCAAAAGTAGAAAAGATCGTGATTGATGCCGATAGCCCGAATACCGCAACTCTCTTTATTCAGTCCTTGAGCTGGACTGCAGGTATCTGGGGTGGCCTAGAGAATTCAGAGTTTGATATCTATGATGGATTTTCGAAGGTAAATAGCAACTCACCTTTGATTCTATCTACTGTAGATGTCGATAACAGAGCTTTAACCTTCACAGGAAATGCAGCAGATCTATCCGGAATTAAGCAGGGCCAAAGTATTTATTTCAAGGGTGCTTATGGCCAAGAATTCTATGGATTCGATGCAATTTTTCAGAATGCAGGACAAATCTTTAATATTGATGCTTCAAAATATGCACTTTGGAAGTCAAGTGTTTACCCTGTAAATGGTCAACTATCTTTAGCGGCTATTTTATCAGCTACTAATAGAGCTGTAGCTCGTGGACTTAATGAAAAAGTAACTTGCTACATCAATCCAGAAAAGTTCACTCCACTTTCAGTGAATGAATCTGCACTCAGACGGCATGGTGGAGAAAAAGATGTCTCTAATGGCAGCGAGAGCATTAAGTTCTACTCTTCTAACGGTGAGATTGAAATTGTCCCCCATCCTTTTGTGAAATGGGGAGATGCCTTCATTCTTCCTCTCAAACGAGTCAAACGTGTTGGGGCGACGGATGTGACATTTAACATGCCGGGGCGCGGAGATGAAATCTTTTTGCACATTCAAGAAGAGACCTGTTATGAGATGCGCGCAATGGCAGACCAGGCCATCTTCGTTGAGCAACCTGCAAAGTGCGTAAAAATGACAGGTATTCAATGAAAAATCTCGATAACCAAGCCCGCAGCAATGTCTTAAAGCAACTGATCGCCATGATGGGCGAGAGCATGGCAAATAGAAAGCAAAACAGTGCGCTCCAGATCGAAATTAAACCATCGAACTCCTCCAATGAGTTAACTGATGAAGACTGTCCTCACTGTGACGGGGATGGTTGCAGGTTCTGCGGATGACAAATGAAGAGCTTATTTCTGCAGTCAAACTGAGGGCATTCATTCCCATTTCACAAGCAACATTTTCAGAGATGGATATCATCTCAATTGCTGAAAGTGTCATTGAGACAAGGATAGTGCCTTTTCTAGTGCGACTACAGGAAGGCTACTGTTTGAGTGAGGATGGCAAAGAGTACTTAATCCCGAAACTCCATCAACTCCCTAAAGTACTTGAACCCATTCTTGCTCAAGCGGTTGCTTGCCAATTACTTGAGATTCTAGGTTTCATCGATAAAGCAGAGGTTGCTCGGCGAGCTCTAAATCAAATGGAAAATGATGTAATTCCACTCTTATCTCCCAGAATAGATAGGCCAAGGAAGAGAATTTTGAACAGATCTCAATTAGTGAGGTTCTCATGAGTCAATTTATCAATTTTAATACTCAAGGACTCTTCACTTACACAAATGAACTGACTGCAGGAGAAGGAACCCTAAAAGTCGCTGATAACGTAGTGATCAATCAGCAGGGTGTCGTTGAAATGTGCCGAGGCTTTGAAAAGCACAAAATATTGAACTCAAAAATCAATAAGTTAATTCCCTATAATGGCAAATTACTCACTGATGTTGACCTACAGTTACAAACAGAATCTGGTTCACTGCGAATGGTTCATTTTAATTCAAATCACTACATTGCGACTGACCGAGGGTTAATTAAAATTGAAGATAGTCAACCCATCCTTGCAGGTATGCCACCAGCACTTGATGTGACTGCAACCCTGTTTGAAAAAAGGGGCTATCTTCAAAAAGAGCAACAGGTCGCATATAGGGTTGTTTGGGGATATATAGATTCAAAGAAGAATCTCATTCTAGGAGCGCCATCGCAAAGAGTTGTGATTACAAATGCAACTGTGGATTCAAGGCAAGTCAAACTCGACTTTGCAATCCCTAACGGCATTACTGTCAAACATTTTTATCAAATCTACAGAAGTGAACCATCATTAACTGCATCAGATGAACTATCTCTCATTCTTCAAAAGATCCCGACTCTTGAAGAGATTCAATTTAATAGGATCTCAATTATAGATAACTTACCGAGAAATCTTGAAGGGGCAGCGCTTTACACGAATGAAACCCAAGAGGGAATTCTACAAGCAAACGATCGACCCCCTACTGCTCAAGATATAGCTGTATTTAAAGATTGCCTATTTTTTGGAAATACAAAGAGTCTATACTCTCTCATTCTTAAACTTGAGACTATTGGTGCGCCAGACGGTCTGTCAGAAGGAGATGTTCTCTCTATTGGCGCCTATAGTTTTAAAGCCTCTGGAGGTGAAAACCTAAAAAACAATGAATTTCAAGTTTCAAAAGATCCTTCTTCAAGGGGCATCAGTGAGACGATTTCCTCATTGATCCGCGTTATTAATCAATCATCTTCTGGTTTCTATGCCTACTCTTTTGAGACGAATGAAGATCCAGATGATATTGGTAAGATTCTAGTAGAGAGTAAATCTCCCTTTCATGTAAAGATCTCATCTCACTTAGATTTATTCTCTCCAAGCTTGCCCCAAGATGCATTGAGTGATCAAAAGACTAATGCCATCTTTTTTTCCAAAACTCAGCAGCCTGAGAGTGTTCCGCGCCTCAATTATATCTCTCTAGGCTCATCTGAAAATGAGGTTCTTCGCCTCATTCCTCTGCGTGACTCACTTTTTTGTTTAACCTCCGAAGGTATTTTTAGAATTATTGGTTCGACTCCTGAAAGTTTTAGCAAAGAACTCTGTGATTCAAGTGTGAGACTTATAGCACCAGAGTCGGCAGTTATTCTTGGTAATCAGATTATATGTCTTACGAATAAAGGGGTTTCTGCAATCGGTGACTCTGGTATTTCTATCTTGAGCAATCCCATCAAAGATATTATTGCGGAATTCACAACTTCAAATCTAAGGGATTTGACTAGAAGACTAGCCTTTGCAGTGCCTTATGAAAGTGAGAACTCTTACCTTCTTTTCTTACCTTCAACCAAGGACGATCAGTTTTGTACTCAAATTTTAATTTATAATTTCAACACCAATACTTGGACACGTCAGATCAAATCAGCTTCCGATGCAATTATTCCCAATTTTGAAGATAAGCTCTATTTAGCAACGGGTGACGCAATACTTGTTGAGAGAAAAGGAACGGAAAGTGATTACCTTGATGAGAATAACGAGCCTATTCAAGCGAAGCTTGAGTTTCATGCTCACGCAGCGAACAATCCATTTTCACTTAAACAGTGGCAGGAGGTGTCTCTCCTTTTTAGGAGGGTAGGAAAAATATCTCTAGAATTCACGTCGAATCTCTCACCAGAGAAAGAATCTACTTCAATCACTCCTATCAGTAATACTGTCAGGACTTACATTCCACCACAGAAGCAACTCGCCCAAACTATTACAATTGGTCTTGCTACCTCTGAACCTTTCACACTCCAGGGGGTCAGTCTAACTACCCTTGGACAAGGCTCAGAAAGGATCTCAAGATGAGACCAACGCCGATTCGTTTTCTTAGCCAGGATTTTCCAGGTGAAACTCAAACCTGGATTTCAAGATTGATAGTCCCATTGAATCATTTCATGACTTCAGTCAATACGGCCCTCAATAAGGGGCTCACTTTTAGAGATCACATGAACGCAGAGATCAAGACAATTACAGTGACTTGCGCAGATTCGCTAATAGTTTCCTGCAATCTCAAATCAAGGCCTATTGGTGTTTTAATTTTACACTCAGAGCAGGAGCTAAAATCTCCACTTACCCTTGATTGGACAGGTACTGAAGGCGGAATAAAGATTCGTAAGGTTCTAGGCTTGGAAAATAACAAAACTTACACGCTCACTTTACTGGTGATTGGAGGTTAAAAAATGTTTGAATTAAGAAAAGAGAACCAAGAGATAGAGTCTATTAGCGATGAAAATATTGCACGAAAACTCTCGCTCTCTATTGAGGATTTTATCAGAAAAAAAGCCGTTACCACTCTTGAAGCGGCTCAAATTCACTACAATGAATTTATTAGTAGAGTTGATTCAGAAACTACTCATTTTGACGAAGCACTTATTTTAGAGAATCCTCTCCTATTGATCTCAGACGGCGAGAGACTCAAAGAGTTTGAGAGAGTTCGCGATCATGATTACAATGGACCAAGCTATTTAAATGCTAGTGGTGACTGGGCTGAATTGGTAAATACTTCAGTCGATTTAGCTATGTTATCTGATCAAACTCAAGATCAGGACCTGCATGTCATTTTGCTTAGACGCATCTTCCCGGGCAATGACTACACTGTGGCGCAAATGAGGCGTGATTTGCGTCTATTGCAGCTCTCGCCTCCGAGCAGAGTTAAAGATGCGGATGAGCTAAGGAAAAAACTTGATGATTTGGCTTCAAGGGCAAACAAATACGCTGAAGATTCTAAAATGAGGTCTGAAGCTGCTAAACTTAAGACAAGATCAACAGTCTTGAGCCGCTTCGATGAATTCAAAAAGCCTATACTGAGGAGATATGAAGAAGAGTGCAAAAGATATCAATGTTTAAGGGAAAAACTTATTTCTCAAATTGCTAATGCAAGCTTTGACGAGGAGATCCTTTCTCTTTTTGGTATGCCATTTAAGGACTACGCTATGTCACAAGGAAGGATTTATAAGCTTGACATAATTTCTTATATTAATATTTCACCAGATCCTACTTTATTTGAAACTGCGAATTTCGAGGAATTTGATTTAGCAGAAGCATACTCAACACTATTAGGTCAGAAAAATTCATTTCTGCCACTCGCATTTAAGAAAGATGCTTCTCGATCCTCTAATAAGAAAATTGCTGAATTAAATTATGAGCGATTTTTATCTGATCGAAATGCACTTATTGAGGAGTACAAGCACGCACTAGAGAATGAACGAGTCACTATCAGGGGGCGGAAGCAGAATGGGGAAAGTATCAATTTAAGCCTAAATCAAGCAAGGGCGGAAAGGGCCGACGTCATGGCTCATCCTCCTAGCTGGGAAACAAAGTACGGTCCCCATGACACATATAATTGTTTTTGGTCCTTTGATCCTGAGTATCTGAATCGGTTAAATGAGGTGATCAAGAGAAAAGAAGAAGAAATCGGAAATAGATTTCAAATCAACAGAAGACTTGAGGTGAGACCATGTGGCCACTCATAGCATCTATTGCAGCCCCAGCAATTGGGGGAATTATTGGAAATGCCTCTGCGGCAGCCGATGCTGAAGATTCCAGAAAGATGAGGCAAAAGGCCATTGATCAATGGTCAAATATTTCTACCCCATCTGTCTCAGATCAAAGTGTATCCCTTCAGCGCTTTAAAAATGCTGGTGATCTAAGACCAGAACTTGAGCAAACATTTCAACAGGGGCAGACTGAAATGCGATCACTTAACTCTGATCCAATACTCAGGCAAGCTCAGTATCAAGCGTTAGGGCGACTTCAAGATATCTCAAACCAAGGTGGAATGAGTGCTCAGGATAGGGACAGACAAGCGCAGATTCAAATTGAAAATTCAAGACAAGAAAAGGCACAGCGTGGCGCCATTAGTCAAAATATGGCAGCCCGTGGTCTATCTGGTAGTGGAGTTGATATCGCAGCTCATTTACAAGCCCAGCAATCCGCCGCGAATAGAAATTCAGAGCAAAGCAGGAGTATTCAAGCAATGGCGCAGCAGCGTGCCCTTCAAGCAATGATGTCTAGCGGTGAGCTAGCAGGTCATATGCAATCTCAGCAATATCAACAACAAGCTGAGGCTGCTCGGGCTCAAGATATGATCAACAACTTCAACTCAAGAAATATGCAAGCAGTCTCTGGAGGGAATGTAGATCGGATGAATCAGGCACAAGGTTATAATCTTTCAAACTCTCAAAGAGTTTCTGAACAAAATACCAATTTAGCAAATACTGAACAGATGCATAATAAGAATCTTTATCAGCAGAATTTTGATAATCAAACCCGCATCGCCTCTGGTATGAGTAATCAATATCATAACATGGCAGATGCCGAGTTAATGGAGGCTCAGCGGAAGCGCCAGATGTATTCGGGAATCGGGCAAGGAATTGGTCAGGCAGCAACAGCTTATTCTATTTTTGGAGGAAAGGGATGAATCCAAAAATTCGTAGCTATCTTGGTGAAAAATATGGATTCTCCGAAGATAATTCAGATGAAGCTCTAAGAAACGCTATTGAACAGGCTAACAATGCACGAATGGTTAACTCCCTATCGAGGGCAGGTACCACTATTGGAGCAGCACTTGCTGGAACAAGACCTAATTATTCGTTCAATGACGAAATGACCCAGATGGCACAAGCGCCCGTCAACGATCTCATGAATAGAAGGAAAGCACGTGCAGATGACTTATCAGTCCAGAATACTCAACTCAGAGCTGCAAAAGATAGATCACTATTAGACCCTGAAAGCGCTGAGTCTCAGACATTTAGACGATCAGTAGAATCAAATTTTCCTCAAATGAAGCAGTTTTATGGAGACTCTTGGGATTCAGTTTCTGCGGCTGATAAAGAGCTAATCTTTCAGCCGCTCCAATTAAGGGAGCAGATCCAAGCAAGAAGGAAAAAAGAAGATCTATCTTTATTAAGTCAGAAGTTATCTCTTATGGACAAGCTTAATACAAATAATGACATAGAGCATCTTCCTGCTGAAGATAGAGAAGTTGTAAAAGAACTTTCAAAAAAAAATGCACAAAAGCAGTCAATTACAAATCAAATTGATTCTGCAGTTAAATTATTAGAAAACCCAAGAGTTGAAGATGATCAGAAATTATCTCAGGGCAGACAACTTCTAAAGACTCTCAACTCTACTGAGGGTGCGGATGCAATAGGCAAGGAAGAGGCTGAACGCCTTGGATCATACCTTAAATTGAATTTTATGAATTTAACAGAACCAGGGCCGTTTTTTGGTCGTGACTTGAAAAGCTTTGCTGAGCAGGCAAAGCTCACGTCTGGAGTAATTAAAGACGCGATTCATTCAAATGAAGGTATTATAGGAGAAAAATACCGCAAATCTGGAATTCCTCGTTCTGTCCCTCTTAGTGATTGGGAAAATAAAAAGCAGAAGGCAATAGAGTGGGCCAATCAAAATCCAAATGATCCTCGATCAAGAGAGATCTTAAAGAGGCTAAATCATGTTTGATGCTAATGATTTCTTAAAAGAGCTGAATGCACAAGAACAAAGCTTTGACCCAGATGCGTTTCTAAGACAGACGGAAGAAAACCCTAGTTCAATTAATTCAGCGATAAGAGGGGCTGCCCAATCCGCAACTCTGGGATTTGCAGATGAAATGATTGGGGCCGGGGAATCGCTTATAGATAAACTCAGAGGAAGCCCTCAAGCAATAATGGCTCTTTACCGCCAACATCGGGACGAATCGAGAAGGAAATTTGAAGCTGCACGTGAAGGAAATCCAAAATCCTATTTTGCTGGGGAATTACTCGGTGCAGTTCCCTCTGCTTTTATCCCTGGAAGCGGACTTGCAAAAGCAGGCTCAATAGGGGCAGTTATGGGTCTTGGGCTATCAAACTCAGACATTTCTCAAGGGGAGTTAGGCAAAGCTGCAATAGACACTACCCTCGGCTTTGCTGCAGGCGCAGGAACACACAAACTAACAGAGATTCTTGCGCCAAAACTTAATTCTGCTCTTGAGTCTGGACAAAAACTAGTCGGTTCAGGGATGAAAAAGGCAATCTCATCGGCACTCGGTCCTAGCGTAGAGGCAATCGAAGCAAGATTAGCAGGTCGTGCTCAAGACAATATACTTTCGTATCCTGAGCTTGCAGAAGAAATGAAGTCATCACTTAATGTTCTTCAAAAACAGATCAACAATGAAAGTGAAGCTGCAATAAGCCATTTAAATCCACACTCAGAACTAAAATTTGGTGGCGTTGATAAAGAGGTTATAAAAAGAGAGCTTTCAGATCTCAGGAATAAACTTAGGGTGAATGGTAACCTGGTTGGTAATGCAGACCATTTAGCAGATCGTGCTTTAGAAGATATTATACTTGATATTGATCAGTTTGGTGACGGTATTTCTCAATCAGACATAAAGCGAATCGTCCAAAAACTTGACCAAAACATCAACTGGGAAAAGTCAGATGCAAGCTCTACAAATAAAGTACTGAGCCAAGCAAGAAACTCTTTAGACACTATTCTCAAAGACAACTTTAAATATCAGGACTCCATGGAGTCAGTTGCTGACAAAACAGCACTTAGCACAGAGTTAAAAAGACTTTTTAGTTTCAGGAACGAACCTGGCGAAGGCCTAATTACAACAGATGCTACTGCATCGAAAATTAAGACCGCTCTGAACGAAAACAAGGCGGTTACTCAGAAGAACTTAGGAGCTTTAAATAATTATACGGGGAAAGATTTTGTTAAAGCAGCGAAAGACTACGATCTGTCACGTGAATTCAAAGGAGGCTACGCAAACGGCTCTCGGCGAGTAAATTTAGGGGCCATTCTAGGGGCCGGCCTTGGTCATGTAGCTGGGCCACCAGGCGCGCTCATCGGGGCTGCTGCTGGTGGAATGCTAGGTGCGAATCTTGATCGTGAAGGAGGAGTCTATGCAGGTAAGCTAGTCGATTGGTATGTTCACAAGAATCCAGCAAAACTAATCGAAACCCTTGGAAAGCATGCTCAACCTCTCCTCGAGGCTGCGAAAAGAGGGCCTGGGGCTCTCAATGCTACAAGTTATGTTCTTCAGCAAACAAGTCCAGAGTATCGCTCAAAGTTAATGCTCTTGAGTGAACAAAATTAAAATCACCACCCCTATAATCGCCATGCTCAAAATAGGAGGACATAACAATGTCAGTTCTAACTTGGGTCCATGCTCATTGGGCTATTATTGCAACAATCCTTTTTCTAATCAGTGAGTTACTCGGAGAAAGTCAAAGGATTCGTGAAAACTCTATCTTTGGCTTGATTCGGGAATTTTTACAAAGCGAGGCAGGACGAGGTTCCTCTGAGATGAAGGAAGGCTTGGAGAAAGAGTGAAGATTAAAAGTTTACTATCTATATTCTTTTTGGCTTTTGCTCTTTCTAGCTGTAGCGCAGCCGTGAGGAAGATTGATCATCAAACTGCAGTAGGGGCTTGGGATTTGACAAGCCTACTGAGTGGGTGCGGTCAGAACCAAATTGGTATTGGTTACCTGATCTGTCGCTTACCTGAACAGACCAGAATAGCTGATGTTTCCATTGAGATTCATGCACCCCCAAACCTTGAATGTGATGATAAGAATTCTTGCGTCCATTTCAAGATCTTCTACCCAGACGGTCGCCCTACTTATGCTGGAGCAATTCCAAAAGGAGAGAGTTATCTCTCGATCCCGTGGTCACAGCTTCTCGATAAAGAAGTCTTAGACCTAAAGGACCGAGGGTTTTACGGGGTCAGTGTTGTGATCCATTATAAGGGACCACAAGGGATTACCTTAAAATCATATAGCAATGGATACATTTTTCTTCACGCCGTTCGGAGAGACTATGTCTTGTTAAGCGATTCTGGTGGAGAGGATGAGAACTTCGTTTGGAAATGGAAGACAAAAACAAATCAGCTCGTAAAAATGACAACGGGAGCGCGCGTTTTCGTGTCGCAAAAATAATGACTGCAATAGTACTCATCGCTCTCCAAATCTTTCTCCTACTATTAAAGTTCTACTTTCATCATGAAAATGAGAAAGAGAAAGCAATAGCAGCCCTTCAGAACGCTCAAGAGAAGATTGACGATCTAGCGCAAAGATTTGAACTTGAGACTCGTTTTACAAAGCAATCAAAGAACTCAATAAATCATATCCAGGACAACCTAGATCAGGACCGCAAGCATGATGCCAAGAACCAATAAGGCCGCCATAAACTTAATTAAGACCTATGAAGGCTTTCGATCAAAGGTCTATTCTTGCCCTGCTGGAAGGCTAACTATAGGTTATGGACATACAGGGCCTGAAGTAAACTTTGAGAGCAAAATAAACAGGGAAGAAGCAGATGCATTACTGCTTAGAGACATTGGAAAGATAGAAGCCGGCCTTGCTTTGCTTATTAACTCGGCACTCAATGAAAACCAGTTTTCAGCCTGCGTCAGTCTTGTGTACAATATAGGTCTAAAAGCCTTTAAGGGATCAACCTTGCTAAAAAAAATCAACCAAGAGGATCTCCAAGCTGCTTCAGATGAGTTCTTGAAATGGGATCTATCGAACGGCAAAAGACTTAGAGGTCTTACTTTGAGACGGATGGCTGAGAGATCTCTTTTTCTTGCCTGAAATCTACAGAAATCATCTGAAACGCTGCGAAATATTACCATGGTTAGATGAGAGGCAATTTAGCTTCTCAAAATCTATTTGCATGGAGTTTCGAAATGAATACACTTAATATTGCGAACAGTCAGGTATCAGAATTAGATTTTCTAGATGACCTGAACTGGTTAGTTTCAAAAGAGGCAGCTAGATATTTAAGAAAGACACCTAATGCGTTGCGAATTATGGTGCACCGTGGGTATATACGCCCTCGGCGGTTACGCAGAAAGTTGTACTTTCGAAAAGTAGAACTCGATCGTGTGCTTGAATCCTCAACCTAAAACATTCAGGAGGATTCAATGGCTATTTCTAAATATGAAAAAGATGGAAAAGTATTGTGGCAGGTTTATATCGGGTTTCAAAGTACAAAAAACCCTCGAGTTAGAGTTCAAAAAAGGGTTAGAGGTCTTGAAAGTGAAAAGCAGGCCCAAAATGAAGAAAAGAAATTAATAAAAGAACTTTCAGAAAAACTTCTCAGAGAAGAATCAAAAGGGGCTACCTGGGGCGAAGTGGTTGAACGCTGGGTACGTTATACTGAGCTTAATCCCAGCAAAAAACTAGCAAGAACAACAGTACTAGATTATGAGGCAGTTCTTCGTAATTACACAAAAAATTGGTTGGACAGAGCGGCCTCAGAACTGAATAGGGCCGATGGAAGGGATGTCATTAGAAATGCTCAGGCATTAGGTCGAAGTGCAAGATTCTGCAGGGGATTGAAATATACTATCAATATGATCTACTCATGGGGAGTTGAGGAAAGACTCATCTGTGGTGCTAGTAATAGCCCTGTTTATTCATTAGAAATTGAGACAAGTCGAGAAGAGAAGAAGCCAGAAATTTTGTCTAGGGAGGAAATATGCACTTTATTGAGAAGGGCCCAGGAACAGTCGCACCCATGGTACTCAATCTGGGTAGGTGCAGTTCTAACAGGTTGTAGAAGTGGAGAATTGCATCAATTAAGAAAGTCAGACGTGGAGGTAATTTCTCGAGCTCAAGCTATTCAGCAGGATCAGTTACCTCTTGATAAAAAACGTTATGGATTTATCCGCGTTCGCAAGAGCTGGAATACACGTATGAAAGAAGCGGGACCTACGAAAGCAGGTTATTGGCGAACTATTCCAGTTTCTAGTGATCTTTACTGGTTTTTGATTCATGAATTGGCTTTAGAAGAAAAGAAGACATCTGATTTTCTATTTCCAAGACATTGGGAGTGGGATAAGGGAGAGCAGGCGAGGGTACTTCGTGCCTTCTGTATTGCAAATAAACTCCCATCCGTGAAGTTTCATACGCTTAGAGCATGTTTTGCAACACAGCTAATATCAACAGGTATACCAGCCACGGTAGTAATGAAAATATGTGGTTGGAGAGACCTAAAAACAATGCAGCGCTACATTAGACTTGCAGGGGTTGATGAAGCTGGAGCCACTGAAGGCCTGAAGTTTATTCCCTCTGAAGAGGTAGCAATGGAGACGGTAGTTAACATGTATAATTATCGTAGAGGAGATGAATAACTGTTTTTACTTTTACACAAGTATCACTTGCATCTAAATCAAAGTTCCATCTACAATAGATTAATCTAGCCCGCAAGTATGCGGAATCATTCGACAGGGGTCAATCACCCCATTTTAAAAAGACCTCCCGAGTGTAAAACAACGGAGGTCTTTTTATTTCAACGCCTGACGATTCAAGTACGGATCTCTGGATCTGGTTCATCTCGGTTCGTAGTCTTTCTATTACGGATCTCCGGATCTCCGGATCTCCTCATTCGATAGTGGAAGTGTATCCAAAACCCGCTAAGCACAAGCATTTAGAAGCCTAAGCCGATAATTTTTAAAGTTCTTATAGCCGAAAGCCCTGCGCTGGACAAGCTTAGCCAGGTTATTGAAGCCCTCAGTTCGACCATTTGTCAGTCTTGTTTCGAAGTAAGCCAGAATTTCTTTACGCCACTTCATGAGTGTCTTTCTCAGAGTGAGTAGCTCGGGAATTTTTGAGAACGCAAGCGTATCTGTCATTTTTGTGAGGACTTTGGCAGCATGCTTGGAACTAGTTATTCTGTAGAAACGATGTAGCCACTCTTTGGTGTGATAGATCTCTCGTAACTCAGGATGCTCTACAAGCCACTCAGAGATAGCAAAGCGCTGAAAGTAGTTTAAGCGGTACCCATTTCGCAAAAGAAGTCTTCGAATGGGATTGGTTCGTTGATCGCCTGTCATTTCTTTTCTTCTGCGATTGATTGCGGGATTGAGAAGTCTCAAGACATGGAATTTATCAGCAATCAGGCGAGCATTCGGGAAGTACTCTCGGGTGAAGTTTTTGAAGGGGTCACAAAGATCTACGATAACATTACGAACATTTTCACGGCCAGGGATATGGGCCAGCTGGAGTGAT
>Ga0255088_1000414_pt1 | contig 19687 bp, 27 predicted proteins | sample Colum_Miss_RepB__2_FD_188587 | JGI IMG/M metagenome (GOLD analysis project Ga0255088, IMG submission 188587) | Freshwater microbial communities from Columbia River, Oregon, United States - Colum_Miss_RepB_8d | ecosystem: Environmental > Aquatic > Freshwater > River | place: USA: Oregon...
CTGTTGGCGCTGAACAGAGAACTCAGCGATGAGTTGAGGGATGTTTGCGGTGCGATTGGCAGGCAGCAAGTGAGAGATTTGTCCGTAGGGTGAGCAGCGGAACTTGTATTCGATAGTCAAAGGAAACCAGCAGTGAGCCAGCAAATTCAGCGTGACGTGTATCGAGTCGTCTACGACAAAGATGGAAAGCCTTACGTCGCTGGGCGAAAGTTGATTGCCGTGAATCGCAGTTGGTACACCTACGAATGCAAGGACGGCACTATCGTCAAGGAAAACGGGAATCACTGGCACGATACGATGATGGCGGCGATTTACCGGGAAAGCGATCATCTCATGTTTCAGATGACGATGCCGAATGTGTTCAGTCAGGACGTGACTAGGGAACGAATGAAAGACCTGCTCGATGAAGCTGTCGAGATCGGCAAGTTGGTTGAAATGGTCGGGCACATTGGTGCCTGATGAACAGCGGAATTCCGTTCCAGTAGTTAAAGAGAGGCGTAGAGATGTTTGTTTACATATTTGAAGATGGCACAGTTCAGCAGCATTCACGAGGGCCGACGATCGAAGATAGAAACGCGATTGAGCATGGGTTGCTGATTGTGCTCTACAGTGATTCAGCGGTTCTAAACGTTGATGAGGATTTGGGCGAAACTCCGTTTGCTGAGTGTTTGTTGAAGCAATGCGAAAACAAGCTCGGTGAGTATCACGAGCAGGTATGAGCAGCGGTGTTGGTGTCCTCTGTTGGAGTGGTGACGTGCAATATTTGCTGACGCAAGAAGAGTACCAGGCTTTACAGTCGGAGGCGGTCGCAAGATCCGACGAAGCAACGCAGACGATTCAGACGCTCTGCACACTTGCCGCCAATCATGTTCCTGTGGCGGAGCTTGGCGGTAAACCGTGGGGTTGCATCATTACGCGGAAAAGCGGCGGCATATGTGATTCGTGCCCGGTCGAAACGATGTGCCCGTATAAATACAAACGATGGTCGAAGTAACAGAGGAGTGACGCTACCTCTGTTCATTTTGGAAGCAGCACTCAGGGGCTGGTCGGTCCTGAGTCGGGGTCGGTAACTGCGGACAACGGTGACTCCTTTGTTCGGGCTGGTCTCCTGGGTGTGTTTTGTTGATGAGCATCGGAATAACTGTCCTCTGCTGAACTGTTCGAAAATCCCGAACAGTTGAGGGCAGCGGATCGGAACTCCGGTGTTGCCCTAAGCCATTGACAGCGTTTCAAACCCTGGTACACTAACGGCACCGCTTGGCTCTTAAAACTACACTGTGACTGCTGACCGCCCTCAGAAATGTGGCGGATTAATCGCGTCGTGGGGTGAGCTGTGGACTGGAAAATCTCAGCGGGACTGATCGCACGGCATGTGCTAACAACGCTTGGAGGCAGCCTAGTCGCAAAAGGCTGGATTGAGGCATCCGACGTGGAGCCTGCAGCCGGTGCGCTGCTTGTCCTTTCCGGAATTGCCTGGTCCGTCTTTCAAAAAATTAAGGCGGCCAAGTAATGGCCAAAAAAGCCCCCGCAAAGAAGGCACCAGCAAAGCGAAAGCCAGCGGCCAAGAAAGCCCCTGCCATCGCTGTCGTGCCACAAAAGCCAATCGCGTGGCGGCCTTGGTTAGTCAGTGGGGCCAAGGCTGCTGCGTTGATTGTTTGTGGGGCCGTGGCTGGGGTGTGGGTCAGCGGTGGCATTGAGGTTGGGCCGGGGCCGGTGCCTGCGGATTCAGTTTCTGCCGTGTTTGACACTCAAGAGACAACGTTCCGCCAGTTATCAGGAGAGCGAGCCAAAGCCCTCCGCGCCGGTGAAATCAAGAGCGAGTCAGATTCAGCATCTTGGATGTCTTCGCGGTTTATCCCGCAGGCGGAAGCGGCGTGGGTCGTCCTGCTGACTGAAGAGGCGAAAGCATTCGGCGGCGAACAATGGACCGCTGAAAAAGAAGCGGCATGGATTGAGAGGTACGTGCGATGACACATGCTTTGAAAATCCCAACGGCAGCCGAGTGGAAGGAAATGGAAGTCACCGCGAAAGTCTCCGCACCGCGTGCTGAAGATTACGCAGGCTGGCAGGATCGATTGCGTGAATGGTCGAAAATCCTGCTGGCTGAAATGCGAGATCAGCGGCAGACGCAAAACGACTGCCAAGGGAATGCGACAGCTAACGGCACAGAGGCTCGCCACCGCTACTGCACGGGCCGGATGTCTCAGTTTTCGGATACCTACGCATACAACGGCAGCGAGTACGTTCAGTCACCAAACGATGTGGGCCGCGACGCCGGAACATCAATGCAAAGTGGCGTCAAACTACTCACAAAAGGCATCCCCGACATCGGAGTCAAGCCTGGCTTGTGTCTGGAATCTGAATGGGCGTATGGCACGTATGAAACAAAGGCCAGTCGATTTGCGGAGCGAGCCAAGGGACTGACAATTGAAGATAGCTACGTCGCGGAACACGGTCCAATGCCGCCGTGGGATCAGATGCTGATTGCACTGTCGGCAGGCGGAACGGGACATATCGGAGTGTATTGGGCTCCATCGTTTATAAAGCTGCAAAATAAGTATTCGTGTTGGTCGAAGAATGCAAACGGTGGCGGCGGTCATGCTGTGGAAATTATCGCAGCGATCGAGCTTGGCGGTATCTGGTATCTGGTCGTTTGGAACTCTCACGGCAACGGATTCAAACTGATGCCGCGTGCGAATTACGAAGCCTACCAGCGGAATCAGTTTGCCCCGTTTGGTGGCTATTTGCTGATGCCTGACAAGCCGGTCGAGCGTTTCCACAATCGCGTCGTGAGCGGTGGCGGATACTTCAGTCCAAGCAAGGGGGTTGCGTGATGTTAAGATTGAGTGAAATGGTGTTCATTCGCAATCAGCAAACGCAACGCTGGGTAGACGTGACAGGCGAAGATGTCGCGTGCTGGTCTGACAAAAGGCAATACATCGAGAGTTCAGCTCAGTATGGGTTTTGGGCTACTCTAGGGCAGTTGCTTTTGGCTGGGTTTTGTTGCCTGCTAATGGTCGGCTGCGGATCAACAGAACTACCATCGCCGGAAGTGTCCGCCCGTGCGTCTGAGCTTTCTGCACTGCTGACATCGACAAAGACGGTCGAAACGAAATCGGACGAGATTTTGAAGGTCGTCGAATCAAATACAACCGCACTGGCCGCGATACAGGCCAACATCGAAGCACTACAGGTCAAATCCGAAACCCCCAAAGGTCAGGAGGTGATCCAGTCTAGTGAGCCGCCGGCAACAGCGAACAACACCCCTAACTCCTCTCAAGTCGCTACGCCGGCGGCTTCTTCTCGTGTTGCTTCAGATGGCACCGTTCTGCGATGGAATATCGAAGGCAACTGGAATCCCACAATCCTTGAGACATCAGCACATCTGACAAGCGATCACGGCATCGACACGAATGGCATGACTCATCAGGAAATGGCTGATCTTCATGCGTCGATCCACGACGGAAAGCCAGTCGCAATGAAGTCAAAGCCAGTGCAGATGATCAATCGTGGATCGAATTGCCCGAACGGTCAGTGCCCAACGTCATCAACGCGGCAGCGGCGTGGATTGTTCGGGGGTCTGTTTCGATGAGTTTCATAAAGCCGATCGACCTGCGACACCTTAACATCCGCGAAGCGATCCAAGCGGTGATCAGCGGACGCATTGAGCGGATTGAATGGTCGGAGACGGTCAACCTGAAGCTCAAGCACGACGGCGAACAGGCAATTCTGACCATCACAGACGGGACGGTCGAGGTTGATATTCCGGGGCCGATCAGTCCGGATGTGTTGCGGGTGACGGCTTACGAGGATCATGCCTTGGTGGATCTGAGGTTGAGTCAGATAAGGATCAATTACTGATGAGCCGCGATGACACAATCATGACCAGCCTGCTCTACGAGCGAGCCGCGCAATGCGGATCATGGGCGGGAGATCTGGCCGTCAGTAAAGAGGGCGAGACGATCGACTTTTATGGTCGGCGGATGTTGAGACTTGCAAAAAAGCAGCGAATCAAACCGACGGACACAGACGAGGAAATTGCAAAGGCGATAACTCCAATCATGGCGTGGCTGTTCTGGCAAATCGCTCCAGAGCTTTTGCTCTGGATTGTCGCAGCGATCAGAAAACGAATTTGGACAGAGCAACAAGGATAACCAACAGTGGCCGACGAAAAAGAGCAATCAATCAAGACTCAAGTAATTGCATGGGCTGCAGGTCAGCCATTCAATAACGTGCTGCTGATGGCGATCTTGTTTTCGATCGGCTGGGGCGGTTACTACACGGTAACGGTCGGCATACCGTCACATCTCAACCAGATCCAAAAGGGGTACGAGTCGCTGACAGAATCGCATCGTGAAGAGCGTGAGCAGACGTTGCAGTTGTATGACCGTTGGATGAATCGAACCCACATTGATTCGGGGCCGGGAAGCAAAGTCGCAGACAAGGCCGTTGGTAATTGAAGATCGGATCGTTGATCCGCTGTTGATTTTTGAGGGCTGAAAATGGGCGTCGAAGCCGTAATTGCAACGCAGGTGATCGACACAACGTCTGTCGGCAGGTCGCTCATGACTGCTGCGGACGCTGCGGCGGCACGGACGGCATTAAGCCTTGGGACTCTTGCGACACAGTCAGGGACGTTTTCCGGAACGTCCAGCGGCACGAATACTGGCGACCAGACGACAATCTCTGGAAACGCTGGATCAGCAACAGTCCTGCAGACTGCTCGGAACATAAACGGAGTCAGCTTCGACGGCTCTGCGAATATCACTGTGACGGCAGCAGGGTCCACGCTTTCGGACACTGTCACTGTTGCGAAAGGCGGGACCGGATTAACTGCACTTGGAACTGCATTGCAGGTGCTGAGGGTTAATGCAGGGGCGACGGCTCTGGAGTATGCCACGGCAAGTGGGGGAACTCCGGCCGGTTCCAGTGGGCAGGTTCAGTACAACAATGCCGGGGCATTTGGAGGAATGACGGCAGTCGTGTACGCAGGTTCCGGCACACTCCTTACTGTGACATCACAGGCTGCGTCAGACGTTCCGCTGTTGGTAAAAGGTGCGGCAAGCCAATCCGGAAATCTGATCGAGACGCGAAACAGCAGCAACACGGTTTTGACAGCGATCACGTCTGCAGGAGACATACTCTGCTCGATGCTTCGCAGCAGCACAGGTGCGACCACTTCAGCAATTTACGTTGCAGAGGGGTTACGAAAACGCTGGGAGCTAAGTGGAGCCGAGCAAAATCAGTACATGACGACTGGTTGTGCATTTGACGGCGGTTCAAATTGGATTTTAATCGGTGGGGGCGGTGCTCCAAGTTATGCACCCGGATCATCGACTCACCGAGTATCACTCGACATCACAAATCGAATTCTGTACCTCGGGACGAACATCCTCGCTTCACCACTGGCGTACACGCTCGCTGGAACTGGTGGCAGTGGAACCAATATTGTCGGCGGGAAACTCACGCTTTCGGCTGGCCGATCGACCGGAAACGCGACTCCGGCGGTCGTGGCATTAGCGTCAACGTCTGCTGGTAGCAGCGGCACGACTCTACAAACACTTCGCGACTGCTTGCATGTCGACGGCAATACTACGGCAGCGGAGACACCACTGTTGCTGTTGGATATCGACAAAGGGACGCTGCAGCGTGTTTCCATTGGTGCGTCTGATTCGGGCGGTACAGGTTTCAAAGTTTTGAGGGTGCCGAACTAATGGACAAAATAACAATCACAATCACTCGCGGGTGTGACGCTCAAGGCGTCGGCGGTTCAGTCGTCGATAATGCCGCTGCCGTCCTCGGTTCGATGCCGGACGGAACGCCAATCGTTGACGCTCTGGTCGCGGCATTTGCGGATGCTTACGGGGTTCACGAGGTGGATGGTGAGCCAGTCAGCGGATACCGCAATTTGTCATACCGTTGCCGTCAGTACATGACTGAGATTGTCTCGTCATACGCAGCAAAAACGGCAGCAGCAGTGGCTCAAAGTCAGGCTCAGGCGGCAGTGGCTCATGCTCTTGGCTCTGTTCAGATTCTGGAGTCTTAAACCGTGGCGACGCAAACAGTCGAATTCAGATCACCACCATCGCAGACGATCACAGCTAAATTGTTTGCAGTTGGGAGCGATACGCAGGTTGCGTCGGTATCAGCGACCGAGGCGACCAACCGTAAGGGCACGTATTCAGCAGCCTACACGGATGTTCCAGCGGGTGAGTATGAGTTGATCGCACTCGTTGGGGCCGTGCCGGTGGCAAGGTGGTTTGTGACGCTGACTCTGACGACTGCGACGTTCCAAGCCAGAGACAAGGTCGGAGCAGTGGAACTGGACTCCGCTAGTCGTCTCGAGATCTGGAATACTCTGACCACAGAAACATTTACAGCAGATTCATTCGGTGAGTTGCTGTTGATCAGCGATGGCACGAACGGCAGAGCGGTAAAGGTCACTGGAGCTAATCACATTGCTGCCGATGTCCACGACTGCCAAGCGGATGGGTTGAGTGGTAGTACGGAGATTGCGGCGATAAATACATTTGCCACACGAGTGACGACCGGATTGGTGCAGGATGGGGCTGTCTACCAATTTACTGCGAACATGCTGGAGCTTGCCCCAAGCGGTGGTGGCGGTTCTAGTGTCAATGTCCTTCCAGCAACTGGCATTGTTGCCGATCGATCTGCTGGAGCGACATTGGTTCCGGTTGTCGGCGAAACGATCAGTCAGTCAATCACGCTCTACCGGACGGACGGAACAACGGCTATCAGTCTGAGCGGAAAGACATTGGTAATCGTGTTTGAAACATTATCTGGCGTCGATGTGGCTACGGTTGCAAGTGGGAGCATCACGATCAGTGGGGCCAGTAGCAACATCGTAACGTTCGCGTATCCATCAGCAGTTACGGCGAGCGAGCGAACATTGCGGTTCGCTATCAGGGACGCCGCAGCACCGAGCACACTGTACATGCAGGGTGTGTGTAGCGTGGTTAGGGCACCACAGGTAGACGCATGAGGTTGAAGCTTTGCCCATGTGGTGCAGTGTTAGATGTAAGGCACAGGGAGTGTGAGCGGTGTGGACGTGGCAAGCAGAGGGCATCAGTCAGTACGACAGAGGCAGGGTACGACGGAGCATGGAAGCGATTAAGCGTGCGGTTTAGAAATGAGAATCCTTTGTGTGAGGAATGCAAAAAGCGAGGCATCGCTACAGAAGCACAGGAGGTCCACCACGTCATTCCAATTGCGGAGTCTCCGTGGCTACGACTCGAATGGAACAACCTTATGTCGTTGTGCGTGGCGTGTCACAGGGCAATTGATCAGGCAAGACGTGATGGACAGTGACAGGCCGGGGGGGGCGGTCGGAATGTTGGGGTTTGGCGGTCGTCGATATCCCTGTAACCCACACGCATATCTCCACAAAATTGAGGTTTTAGAAAATGGCACGAGGACGAAAACCACTGGCAGCAGAAATCAAGCACGCAACAGGGGCGTTCCGGAAAAATCCAAAGCGGCAAAACAAGTCTGCGCCAAAAGCAGATGGACTATCGCCAGAAATGCCTGACTGGTTTGGCGAGGTGGAAACACAAAAGTGGAACGAGCTGAGTGTGGACCTTAAAGCGAACGGTGTGTTGTCATCTGATACTCGCGAAGTGCTCGTGGCATATTGCACGACCTATGCGAAATGGATGGAAGCCCGCGAAAAAGTTGCTGAGACCGGACTCGCAATTGAAGGCTTTGACAAAGATGGCAACCGAACAATAACGCGAAACGCCTACGTGTCTGAGATGAATAAGTTTCGCGAGCAACTCAATAAGCTGCTTCCGGAATTGGGCCTGACGCCAGCCAGTCGGCAGAAGTTGACTAGTCTAAAGCTGGATGACAAAAAGGAAGATCCGTTCGCCAAAATCATGGCAAGAATGGGGCGAGGATGAAGCGTAAAAGCGACACACATAAAGCCGTTGATAAGTACGTGAAAGACGTGCTGAGCGGTCGCATTGTGTCGTGTGTTTCGCATCGGGCAGCAGTGCAGCGATATGTGGACGATCTTGAGCGGCAGAACAGCCCAGAGTTTCCGTATTACTTTTCCCTCGATGTGGCGTCGGCCTGCTGCGACTTCTTTCCTGAAATCCTAAAGCACTCAATCGGCAAATGTTCCGGAAAACCGTTTGAACTGGAGCGGTGGCAGTTGTTTGGCGTGTGGAATATCTTTGGCTGGAAGCGATGTGAAGACCGCACAAGACGCTTCCGCAGATTCTTTTGGACGATGGCACGCAAGAACGGCAAATCAACGCTCGGAGCCGGGATCGCACTACTTGGAGCGATGTCAGACGTAAATCCATTCACTGGGCGGCCAGAAGATGTGGCAGAAGTTGTACTTTGTGCCACCAAAAAGGAGCAGGTTCAGAAAGTGATGTATGCCGAGATTGAGCGAATGCGGGGCCAGTCGGAACACGTCAAGGCTCTTTCGACACCGATCAACAAGCAAATCACGTTCAATCATAACAAAGGCTATATTCATTGCATTGGCAGCGACAAGCCGTTTGACGGATTGAACCCTCACATGGTGTTGATGGACGAGAAACACGCATGGAGAGAGCATCACCGGAAGTTCTACGATACGATGATGACTGGATCTGGAAACCGCTCGCAGCCACTAATCGGGGACTTTACGACGGCCGGAGATGACACAAGCCAGTTGTGGCAGGAAGATTACGACTACGCAACAGGTGTTGTTCGTGGGGAGTTCGTTGACGAATCATACTTTTCATACATTTTTGAACTCGATGAAAACGACGATGCTTTGAATGAGTCGTTGTGGCCAAAGGCAAACCCAAATATCAATGTCTCAATTGGTCTTGAGTCTCTGCGAGAGGCAGCAACAAAAGCCAAAACATCACCTGTAGAACTGAATAGATTTACCAGGTATCACTGCAATCGCAAGGTTTCAGCGTACGAGCGATTTATTCTGCCTGCCGAGTGGGACGACATGGCAGAAACTCTTTCATCTTGGCGACATGCTGACGCGATCACTGCAGGAATTGACCTTGGTGGCCGCGATGACTTGGCGTCGTTTGCTGTTGTGGCTCGATTCCCAATCGATGAAGATGAGGAAGGCAAAACCATCTGGCGTTATGAGGCTTTCACTAGATCCTTCATTGTCGATGAAACAAAACGCGATTTGAAGAAACAGCCGTGGGCCGGTTGGGTCGCTGGAGGTGAACTGACCGTGTCTCGTTACGTGGTAGCCGCACTGCGAGATGACTTTCTACAAGTGGCAGAAGAGCTGGGCGTTCGGGCGGTCGCATATGACCCGTACAACGCTGCACAACTCGGCGATGAGCTGTCGCAGGCAGGTTTAGAGGTTATCAAAATGCCTCAGAACTGCTTTCAGTTCCACGAACCCATGCAGGAACTGTCCGCAGCGATTAGAGAAAATAGGTTCGTGCCAGAAAAGTCCGACAACATCCTGCGTTGGTGTGCTTTAAACATGATGACAACCAGCAACGCACAAGGTAAAATGATGCCAGATAAGCGGAATTCGAGCGAGAAGATCGACGCTGCCGTGGCTTTGGTGATGGGCATTAGATTGGCCATGCTGGCTCCATCGCGTCCGACAGGTTCTTTATTCATCGTTTGAAGGCCCAAATATGGAACTGTTTCGACGTTTTATCACACGAGTTGGCTCAGGTTTGGGTGCCTTTTTCGGCACTTCGCCGGAGTTTGGCACTGCTAAGTTAACGCCACGCAGGGCTATCGAATATGCACCAGTTTGGTATGCAGTAAACAAAATTGCCGGGCACTTTTCGCAATTGCCCATTAACTGCCATCGCAGACTGGAACGCGGCAGCAGCATTGAGCGATCTCATGCCGGGCATAAGATCGTACACACGCGACCAAACGACTACCAGACTGCTCCAGAGTGGAAAATGTTCGGAGCACCAAGCCTTCTGTTGTACGGCAACTGGCGATGCGTTGTTGAGCGCGAAGGCGGACGGCCAGTTGCGTTGTGGCCAATGTTGCCAGACCGCTCAAGCAGCGAATGGTTCGAGGGCAAGCGATGGCACGGCACTGTTTTGTGTAAGCACGAGCCATTGGCGGCAAAACTCGGAGTGACCGAGGATAGTCAAACGGTTTGGTTTCCGGATGAAGATGTGTTTTTTGTGCATGGCCTGAGCTTTAATGGCCTTGCTGGATTAAATGCGTCTGCGGTCATGAGCAACAGTCTTGACGCTGGATTATCGGCAGAGGATCAAGTTCGAAACCTTGCCAAAAAGGGATTCAGCGGATCTCTAATTCTTGAAGCTCCTGACGGAATGTTCCGTAATGAACAGGAAGCAAAGAAATTCTTATCTATGTTTCGCGAAGCTCACGACGGGGTAGAGAACACTGGCAAAACGGCGATGCTTCGCGAAGGTATCAAGGCAAACATGGTTTCCATGAGCGGCAAGGATTCGCAGTGGATTGAGCAACGGCTATTTCAGCGGCAAGAGGCTGCGATGTGGTTCTGCTTGGAAGAGATTCTTGGCGACGATTCAAGCGTGTCTTACAACAGTCTCGCAGAAAAGCATTTGGCATACCTGACGAACTGCCTCAACCGATGGTTGGTCCACATTGAAGCTGCGTGCAATCGATCACTGCTGACGGAACGCCAGTTGACGAGCGAAACGCACTATTTCAAGTTCAACACAAACGCACTTATGAGAATGGACCCGCTGAAACAGGCCGAATACCTGACGAAGCTAATTGCGGCAACGGTGATCAGCCCGAATGAGGCACGCGAAAAACTGGACATGAATCCCTATGACGGCGGGGATGAATATCAGAATCCAGCAATCACAGTGACGGCACCAATGGAAGAGGATTCGCCGGACGTTCCAGAAGATCCTGAGCCGGAGGACGATCCAGAAACAGAAGCAGTGCAACGAATGGCCGTAGTCTCTCGGCTACGTCCTTTGCTGGCTATTGAGCAGCAGCGAGTGGCAGCAGCGGTCAAAACAAAAACGCCGATTCAGTCGGTTGAAAAGTTTTACGCAAAATGGCAACACACGCTGGGAGATGTTTGCGAACAACTCGGAGGAACGCCATACGCGGCCGCTGAGCACTGCCGAATCTCACAGGATGCCTTGATTGAAGTCATGAGCAAGACGGCAGCAAAGGCACTCCCAGACGCAGTTGGGGAACTCACGGCATCGTGGGGCGAGCGGGTTGAGGATTTGGCAGATTACATACTTGGAGCGACAGTATGACGGAAGGATTCGTGGCCGATCGGCCTGAGTTCGAGTGGCTGACAAAAACGTCAGGCGGTTGGCAATTCGGTGAACAGGGAATTTTAGTTGCGTTGGCGAACCTAATTAACCAGCCGGGCCAGTGCGTTGAGGTCGGGGCTGGCGACGGAGAAGGACTGCCGTTGACGATCGAGCCGTTTTACAATTACGGGCTTGATTGCGTGCTGTTTGAAAGAGATTCAGAGTCCCTTGAAAAACTTCACGAAAAGTTTCCAAAAGCGAATCTTCGCGCAGCATTCGTCCTAAACACGAGTTGCCACCTTGGTGACAACTTAATGCTGTGCGTGATTGACGTTGACAGCATCGACCGCGTCATCATGGAGCAGATTTTGACGTATCACAAACCGAGAATGCTGATGGTGGAGCACTTCGACAAATGTCATCCTGCAAATACGGATGATGTAGGGCGTGTTCCAGCGTGGCTGCTAGGCATTGAGATCGATGGAGGCTTCAAGATTCAAGACAACGCCGAAACCATTTATTCGATTGCTTGTGATTTCAATTACACGCGACTCGGGACGACACGAGTCAACTCAATTTTCGTTCATGACTCCTTAGTCGAAAAGGTTACAAAGCATGTACCAGTCTGATTTGGAAACCGGCGAAATCTTTCTTTACGATGCAATTGGTTCCTCGTTTTGGGGAATGATCGATGCGGCCACAGTACTCCCAGACCTTGCGAAGATGTCAGGCCGCAAAGTGACGCTTCGGATTTCATCCCCCGGCGGAAGCGTGGACGAAGGGCGAGCAATTTTTAACGCACTGAAGCGGCATCAGGGCGGCGTTGACGTTGTTGTGGATTCGTCGGCGTATTCGATTGCCAGTTACATTGCGATGGCTGGAGATCGCGTCGTTATGGCAAAAAATGCCATGATGATGGTTCATAATCCGTGGACAATGGCGATGGGTAGCGCCGCTGAGTTGCGAAAGACCGCTGACGTTCTGGACAAATACCGAGATTCCATTCTCGACGCCTACATGGACCGGACAAAAAAGGACCGCAAGAAGATAATGGCGATTCTAGATTCAGAAACATGGTACACGGCACAGGAAGCAGTTGCGGCCGGGTTTGCGACAGAGGTCGGAGATATTGTCGTTGACGCTCCAAAGTTTGCAAAGGCGATGTATGGCAGCAAGCCGGAAGGCGAAAAGACCAACGAGCCAACGGCAGGAAGTCGGACGCCAGCAACGATTGCATCGCGCGAAATCCGATTGCAGCAGATCAAGGCGATGTTCAGCCGTTAGTAAAAAAATAATTGACAACTAAGAGCACATCTGCTTAGATGCACTCACGCGGGGAGAAATCCCGCACCGAACACAATCTTTCTGAGCAACTCGTTAGCGGCCGGAAAAGTCAAAGCGAAAACATTTCGCCGACTTTTTGCGCCGCTTTTTTTATGGCCTGAGTCGGCATCACACCGATTCAAGGAACTGTAAAAATGATTTGGAGTCTCAAGGTAATTCGGGAACAGATCGACGAAGAACTAGCAAAAGTAGATGCCATCGTTGCTCTTGCAAAAGACGAGAGTCGCGACTTTACGCCAGAAGAAGCGGCAGAAGTCGATCGCATTCAGGGCACGGACGACAAGCCCGGCGTTTTGCAGAAACTGTACGCCGACGAAAAAAGAGCTGCTCGCGTCGAAGCAAACTCAGCAGCCCGTGTTCGCTCTATCGGCAGCATCCCAGTGACCGGTCAGTCAAGCAAGGGGCCAGAGTCATCTGAGTTGCCTCGCGTTAAGGTGCCAGCAACTGCCAAGCGTCATGGCAGCGTAAAGCATTTCAAAGGGCCGGATGCAGAGGCAAACGCCTATACTGCAGGCCGCTTTTTGATGGCGGCAATTAACAAGCACGAGCCGTCAAAAATGTGGCTCAAAGATCATGGCATTCAGATGGCTGGCTCCAGCGACGATAACGGCAAAGGCGGTTATCTCGTTCCGGAGGTGCTTGAAAATGCAATGGTTGACCTGAAGGAAGAGTACGGGCAGTTTCGCCAGTACGCTCGAAACTGGCCAATGTCGTCTGATGTGTCGTTGATTCCTCGCCGCGTGAGTGGGTTCACAACCTATTTTGTCGGCCAGAATGACACAATCACAGCATCCGATGCGGCAATGGATCAGGTTCGGTTGGAAGCGAAAAAACTGGCAGCGATGACTCAGTTTTCCAGCGAATTGAACGAAGACGCAATTATCGCTGTGGCTGACTTCTACGCTCGCGAGTTTGCTTATGCTCTTGCGGTCAAAGAGGACCAGTGCGGCTTCCTTGGCGATGGCACCAGCACCTATGGTGGCATTGTTGGGTTGGATGGTGCTCTTGCGGCTGGCTCGATTGCTACTGCTACAGGCATCACCACAGCCGCAACTCTGACCATCACGCATTTTGAAGCGTGCGTCGCCAAGCTGCCGCGATTCCCGGGCATTCAGCCAGCTTGGTACATGCACAACAGCATTTACCACACCACAGCAGGCCGGCTGCAGTTTGCGGCAGGCGGCAACTCTGTGAGTGATCTTGCCGGCGGCTCTCAGTTGCAGTTCATGGGCTATCCAGTCCGATTGATCAACGCAATGCCATCAACTGCAGCTACGACCGTCAAGGTTGCCTATTTTGGCGACCTGAGTATGGCTGCCACGATGGGCACTCGTCGCGGGGTCACGCTGCGAGCTGATGAGTCCGTTTACTTTGCCCAAGACGCTTTGGCGTTGCGAGTAACGGAACGCTTTGACATCAACGTGCATGAACGCGGAACGGCATCTGTTGCCGGTCCAATCGTAGCTCTGCAAATGGGCTAATAATTGAGCCACTCGTCGCTCCGGGTGGACCCGGCCGGAACGCTGGCTCGCTGGCGTTCCGGTCTTTCAGAAATCACACAAATCAATTTTGCATAAGGTGTAAAAATGAAACCGAACATGACGACAAGTGCAGTCATCGCATTGTCAAGCCAGACGGCTGCCGCGACAGCAACAGTGGCTGGAACAATCGTAGACATGAAACACGCGGACTTTGCTACGATCATTTTGACAACCTCAGTGGCAGCCAACACAAATGCCGCTCCTGTTGTGGTCAAGATTCAAGAATCAGACACAACAACCACGACCGATTTCACGGACATCAGCACCAGCACGATGCAGTTGTCTGTCACGTTGTCCACTTCAGCAGGTCGCGTTGCAAAATTCCACGTTAACAACGATGGAACACGCAAGCGGTATATCCGGTTGTTTGCAACGCCGGGCACACACACAACCAACAGTGTGGTTTCGCTCAGTGCTGTAGCTGATGTTGTTTTGGACGTGAGCCCATCCGGAACGACCGGACAGGCTGATTTTGTTGCAATTGGCTAATCACCCCTAAACACCCGGAGCAAACGAGTGACCTCAAAATCTGTAAAAGTGTGCGGCATGATGACATCGCCGCGTTATATCAACGGCCTTTGCCGAGATTACATTGATGCCGCGTTTGTAGCGGCAAAAATACCGTTGCAGGACTCGCAAGGCGTGTTCTATGGGCAGTGTATGCAAAGGATGTTGCAGCAAGCCGTTGAAAAGGAATGTGATATTGCCGTGATCTGTGATGGTGATTCGCTGTTTACGGATTCTGACATTATGCGTTTGCTCGAAACGCTGGAGTCAAATCCGCACATTGACGCACTAGCATCGATGCAAATTCGGCGGGGCAACAAAACCATGTTGGCCAGTATCAAGGGCAAGTCGTCAGTAGAAGTCACAGGCGAACCTCTGCAGGTATCAACAGCACATTTCGGCCTGACAGTGATTGACCTGCGTAAGCTCAAGAACGTCCCGAAGCCGTGGTTTTGGTCACAGCCGGACGAAAACGGAGAGTGGGGCGACCTGCGAATCGATGACGATATCTGGTTTTGGAAGCAGTGGGAGAAAGCTGGAAACACCGTCTACCTTGACCCACAGACGCGAATAGGACACTTGGAAGAAATGGTTGTCATGGTCGAGCCACAAACATACGAGGCGGTTCACGCATACCCGAACGAATGGATCGAATCATGCAGGTCGAATTAATTCAGGACTGGCGAGGCTATCGCGTTGGGGCTCGTTTCCCGATGGAAGTGATTGGCGGAGGTGTCTTCGATGTTTTGCAACGGAACAGAGTGGCTCGATTACTATCCGAGCCAAACGACCAGAGTGAAGGATCAGGAGATTCGGAGCACTGTCAGAGTAGTGACACCACCAACGAGCGAGCCAGTGACGATCGCAGAGGCCAAGGCTCAACTCAGCATCGGGGCAAGCGACGTTAGTCACGACACGGAGGTGGCTTCGCTGATTGCGGCTGCTCGCGAGGAATGGGAACGAGACACCTCAATCGCATTGATCACGCGAACGCTGGAGCATCGACTACCGAAGTTTCTGTCAACGGTTGTTCTTTCGGTCAGACCGGCAATCGCCATTTCTTCAGTCACCTACGTGGACACGGCAGGTGCAACGCAAACAGTCGCATCGTCAAACTATTACTTGGACGGAGACGAAGTAAGGTTTCTTGACACGTTCGTCAGGCCATCTGTTCAGGACAGAAGCGAAGCCGTCAAAATCACCTACACGGCCGGATATGGCAGCGACTCCCGCGCGTGTCCGGAGCTTGACCGCATGGCAATCAAATTGAGTTTGGCCAATCGATTTGAAGACCGCGACATGATTGCGGCATCTGGCGAGCGACGGGCGTATGAGGCACTTGTCGCAAAGAAAATGAGGGCGAGTTATCCATGACCTTCCGCCCTGAACGAAAATTTCGACTTGGAACGATGCGGCACCGAATTACGGTGAGCGTGGAAGGCACGACACAGGACGAAGCCGGCCAACCAGTTGTGACGCTTAGCACTTGGTTGTCAGATGAGCCAGCGAAGTACGAGCCAACGACAGGTGGTGAAGGAGCACGAGGGCGACAAGTGGAGGCCGGAATCAGTGCCATATTCACAGTGCGTTATCGGGACGGCTACACGCCAGAAATGGCGATCGACATTGACGGGCAACGTTTCTGGATCGTTTACGTCAAAGCAGTTCAGGGCATGGATCGCTATCGAGAACTTTATTGCAAATCGGTGGTGCTGTGATGGCTCGCGTTTCGATTGGGATGGAGCTTATTGATGGCAACAAATTCCTGAAGCAATTAGAGCAACTGGAATCTATCATTCGAAGTACGGTTATTGAGAACGCAATACAGGCTGGAACGGTGCCAGTTGAAGCAGCGATGCTGGCAAATACTCCAGAAAGCGACGGTTCACGCCGGCAGCAATCGACAAAAACAAAACGTCGCTGGAGTGGTGCAAAAAAACTCAAAACGACGATTCGATCAGTAGTAAGGCCAAAGAAAAAACTGGGTGTGTTGATTGGCCGGATTGGTTTGGTAGGGCCGTCATACAGCGACGGTGGCGGACACGGAAATCTGTTTTCAAAGGATCATAAGCGAAAGGTTTTGTGGGGTCGTGATGCTGGAACAATTCGAGCCGTGAATCAGTTCGTGAAGAAAACGGCGGACGAAACCAGAGCAGCAGCATCAGCGGCCGTCACTTCAACCTTGAAGTCTGGAATCGAAGCAGCAGCAAATCGGATGACAAAATAATGGCGGATCTTGGTAGTGCAGTTCGGGGATATTTGGCGGCCAATACGGGTGTTTCTGCACTCGTGTCGACTCGTATATTTCCGGATGTTCTACCGCAGGGATACACGATCAAGACTGGCGGTGCGTTGACCTATACGGTGATAAGCACGACGCACGATCACCTGATCAACGGGCTTTCTGGTATTGCCAGAAGCCGAATCGAGTTCACCGCATTTGCCTCCACGCGGGCCGGTGCGAACCTAATTGCAGAAGCAGTCAGGGCAAGCGATTTACAGGGTTACACCGGAGCAATGGGCGGCGTGTCGATTGAATCTGTAATGATCACAGGAGGCATCCAGACGCTGGATGAGCGGCCGACTGATGGATCACAGGAGCATCGATATTTAACGATTTTCGACTATATGATCGCTTATCAGGAAACGGTGTAAAATGGCAACGGGAACACGATTTAAGACCGGCAACACAGCAACGATCACACTGGGTGGAGCACAGACGACCGGCATCACTACAGCGTGGGCTGGAAATGTTGTTTCCATTAATCCAGGGGAATGGACGCTCGGTGAGCGCGACGTAACATTGCTGGCAGACACTGGATTCACCCGAAATGACCCACACGATTTGGCTACTCCAAACGAGATTAGCGGCGTGGTTCGGTTCAGTCCATCTTTGGGACTGCCTCCAATCGACGGAACAGTCGCAACGGTGACCGTCACGCTCCCGCAGCTCAGCACGGCGACCAGCGGAGTAACACGCGGAACGATCACGGGCAAAGCGTTCTTTAGCCGTGTTGCGTTTCCTCAGTTGGCAAACAACGAAACGATGGATTGTGAGTTCACGCTGAAGATGACCGGCGAAACCCTATCACAGACACGAGAGACATGATGCAAATCAAATTGATTGACCACATCGGCGAAGCTCCTAACGGATCGCCAGTGGATCACGAGCAATGGATTGTTTTTTGCGATGACGTGCAAGTCGGATACTTGCCGAAATCGCCTGACGCATGGCTGCAGTGCATTGTGTCATTTAGCGAAACAACAAAGGCTGAATTGATTCAGGCTGTGAATGAAACAGCAGCGTTAAAAATCGGCGGCGTTGTTATGCCGGTTGATCCCGATCTCGAACCAAACGAGGATGAAGAGTAATGACACTAACGAGAGCGACGTTAGGAAAGTTGACGAAACGAGCAACAAAGGACATAGAAGTTTGCGGGCATAAGGTCAGGCTTCAGCGGCCGACACCGCTGGAGCACTCGCAATACCAGATGTCTTTGGTTGACAAGGATGGCAAGTGGAATGCGACAAACTTAAACGACGCAATCATGCTGCTGACTGCACGCATGTGGATTGACGAAGAAGGCGAGCGGCTGTTTAAGGATACCGAGACGAAACAACTCGGCTCAATTGATCTTGCGTTTTATCAGCAGTTGTCGGAGCAGTGTCAGACGTTTGCCATCGTTAGTGAGGCGTCGACAACGCTGGGGGAGTCCGACAAAACCACCGTCTTAGATTTGCCTGCCGAGTCTGCCTTGAGCTAGGAATAGACGATCCAGAGGCGTGGTTGGATTCGATATCGGATCGGGTGTTTGATGTGTGGTGGGCGTATTACCAGTGCGAGCCGTTTGGATCTCACTGGGAACAGGCAGCCTCGCTATCCGCAATGATTCACAGCAACACTGTGATGATGGCGGCAACACGAGGGGCAAAGGTTGAATCGCTGAGTGTGGTCGACTTCATGCCGGCCGATTCAATGAGGTGGCAGAAACGGACGAAGCTCAAATCGCGTGGTATTAAGCATCCACGGGCACAAACTGACATTCTCAAGCGGGCATTCGGTTTCTCATGACAACAATTACCGCACTCAATGTCCGTCTCGGGATGGACGTGTCGAACTTTAGCGAGGGGGCAAACCTTGCGAAGGGCGAGGTGACAAAAGTCGCCACGATCATGCGTCAGTCGGTGCCGCCTGCAGAAAAGTTCAAGCAGGAACTGGGACTGCTTAATCGTGCGTTTTCAGAGTCTGGGAAAAAATCGGTTGAGTATGCGAACGCGGTAGAGCATTTGAAGCGAAAGCATGAGCAGGCCGCACCGGCGATCAGAGACGTGACCAAGGCTTCAAAGGAAGCGGGGGTATCATCATCATCGGCAATCGCATCAATCAAAGGCATGGCGGCAGCCTACCTAAGTGTTCAGACGGTCGCAAAGTCGATCAACCTTGCGTCACAGGTCGAGGATGCCACGATCGCGTTCGAAGTCCTCACGGGCAGTGCAAAAGACGGCCAGTTACTGTTTGAGCAGATTCGCAAGTTTGCTGCTGAATCGCCGGTGACGTTTAGTAATGCAGCCGAAGCCACGAAAACAATGATGAGCTTTGGCGTTGCAGCTCAGGACGTGCAGAAAAATCTGCAGATGCTGTCCGACGTCACAGGCGGCAACAACGATCGATTTAAGATGCTGTCGCTGGCATTCTCGCAGACCACCGCTGCCGGTCGCCTGATGGGGCAAGACCTGCTTCAAATGATCAATGCCGGGTTTAACCCGTTGCAGCAGATCAGCAAGACCACCGGCGAAACGATGATTGAGCTAAAAAAGCGAATGGAGGACGGTGGGATATCATCACAGGAAGTTAGGCAAGCATTTGAGGACGCTACTTCAGCGGGTGGCATGTTTCATGGCATGACTGAGCGCCTGGCCGGGACGGTCAGCGGAAAGCTCAACATTGCACTCAGCGACCTTGAGCAAAAGGCTGCATCCGCGGGGCAAGCAATGGGGCCGCTGCTTATTCAATTGCTCGACACGTTTACAAGACTCAAGCCAATTCTGGATGCTGTCATC
>Ga0255088_1000419_pt1 | contig 19569 bp, 18 predicted proteins | sample Colum_Miss_RepB__2_FD_188587 | JGI IMG/M metagenome (GOLD analysis project Ga0255088, IMG submission 188587) | Freshwater microbial communities from Columbia River, Oregon, United States - Colum_Miss_RepB_8d | ecosystem: Environmental > Aquatic > Freshwater > River | place: USA: Oregon...
CCCCTGCCCCATGCCGACCCCGCCTTGCCACCAACGGGCGGCGGCCACCGGGTCCACCGTGGGTGGCGCGGCGTTGACAGGGTTGTTCTGGTGCATCTCAGACATAGGGGGGCAGTATATTGGGGGATGACCCTGCCCTCGGAATGCCTGATCTGCCACCAATGGCCTGGCCCGGCCCTGTGTGAAAGCTGCGTTCTGAATTTTGCCCAGCCGCGCGCGCGCTGCCAACGGTGCGCCCTGCCAGGTGCCAACCCGGTGTGTTCTGCCTGTCGTGCCACCCCCCCGGTCTGGGACGCCTGTTTGTGCGCCGTCGATTACGGCTACCCCTGGCAAGCCTGCGTGGCGCGACTGAAATTTCATGGCGAATTGGGTCTGGCAAAGAGCCTTGGGCAACTCATGCGCCACGCGCCCTGGGTCGAGCCTGCACTGGAACAGGCCACTTGCCTGTTGCCCATGCCGCTGTCCGAGCAACGCTTGCGCGAGCGCGGCTACAACCAAGCCTTGCTGCTGGCCCGCAGCCTGGGTCAGGGCCTCAAGCTGTCATTGCCGGTCCATTGGCTGCAAAAATGGCGCGACACCCCCGCGCAGTCTGAGTTGCCGCGCGAAGAGCGCCTGCGCAATGTGGCTGGCAGCTTCATTCTGGACCCGTCGCACCGCCACCGTTTGCGCGATGCGCGTGTGGTCCTGGTAGACGATGTGATGACCACAGGCGCTTCGCTGGAGGCCGCGTGCCAGGTACTGCGCCACGCGGAGGTGGCCCACATCACCACCCTGGTCTTGGCACGCACTGACGCCCCATACGCCACCCCGTTAGAGAAAAGTTAAGCTTGGGGGATGTTTCATATTGTCCTGGTTCACCCCGAAATCCCGCCCAACACCGGCAACGTGATCCGCTTGGCCGCCAACACGGGCTGCGACTTGCACCTGATTGAGCCGCTGGGCTTCTCCATGGAAGACCGCCTGATGCGCCGCGCCGGCCTGGATTACCACGAGTACGCCGAGGTGCGTCGCCACGCCCACTGGGCCGCATTTCAACAGGCCATGCAACCCGACCCCGCGCGCTGCTATGCGCTGACCACCCGCGGTGAGCAAAGTGTGCACAACATGGCCTTTCAGCCAGGCGATTGGTTTTTCTTTGGCAGCGAAACCGCCGGCTTGCCCGCTGAAATACGCGACAGCTTTCCTGGGCCTCAGCGCTTGCGGCTGAGCATGCGCGCTGGCCAGCGCAGCCTGAACCTGTCGAATTCGGTGGCGGTGGTGGTCTACGAAGCCTGGCGCCAGCAAGGCTTTGCTTGAGACCGCCTCAGGGGTAGCGGCGGCTCAGCGACTCGGCCACACAGACCGGCTTGTCGTGGCCCTCGCGCTCCACGGTGACCGACCAGGTCATCTGCAGGCCGCCTTGCTCGATCCATTCCGCCGCCTTCAGCGTCATGCGTGCGCGCAAGCGCGAGCCCACCGGCACCACCGAGGTGAAGCGCACACGGTTCAAGCCGTAGTTGATGCCCATGCGGGTCTGGCGAATTTCAAACGAGCTTTCGAAAAACTTCGGCAACATGGACAGGGTCAGAAAGCCGTGGGCAATGGTGCCCCCAAACGGCCCGTTTTTGGCGCGCTCCACGTCCACATGAATCCATTGCGGGTCCCCCGTGGCTTCGGCAAACTGGTTGACCTGTTCCTGGGTCACGGCGATCCAATCGCTGACCGCCACCTCCTGGCCGACACAGGCCGCCAGGTCTTGCAAAGTTTCAAACACTCTCATGCATGTGCTCCACTGAAAAAGCCATCCCACACCAACTTGCAGCCTGTCAGGAACAGGCCCAAGTGCACCAAACGGTAAAACAATTTTGGCTGAATCACGCGGGCCACGCGCAAGCCAACCCAGACCCCGATGGGGGCAAAGGGCAAGAGCATCAAGGCCGTGCCCAGGCCGCGCCAATCGAGCAAACCCAGGTAAGCATAAGGCAGCCACTTGGCCATGTTCACAAAGAAAAACAAGACCGCCATGGTGGCGGTGAAGGTGAAGGGGGGCAAGCGCAAAGGCAGCACATAGGCATTCAAGGGCGGGCCGCCCGCATGGGCAATGAAGCTGGTGAAGCCCGAGGTCACGGTGAGGATGGCACCCAGCCAGCGCGGCGGCGGTGGCGCGTCAGCACGCGGCGGAAACAGCAGGCGTTGCGCCAAAAAAAGCAAGGTGCACACCCCCACCAAGCCCGCCACCAGGTGGGCGTCCATGACGCGAAACAGCACAAACCCCAGGAACACCCCGATCAAGGCACAGGGCACCAGGAATTTCAGCAGCGCCAGGTCGTAGCCTCTTCGGTAGGCATTCAGGCCCAGAATGTCCAGCACAAACAACACGGGCATCAAAATGGCTGCGGCCTGCGGCACGGTCACGGTCAGTGAAATGAGCGGCACCGCCAAGGCGCCAAACCCAGAACCGAAGCCGCTTTTGCTGATGCCCAACAACAGCACGGCGGGGATGGCCGCCGCATAAAACCTCGGGTCGGTGATGAACCAGTCGGTCAATGCCAGGTCCGCCTGTCAGCTCAGGACGTAGTCGACCTGATGGCGTGCAATCCTCAGGCCTTCCAGTTCGTTGCGCACGCGCAAATGCGCAGGATGAACCGCATAGGCATCCAGCGCCTGCTGCGATTCAAACTCGGAATACAGCACCACATCGCAGGCGTAATCGACGGCGCTGGTATCGACACCGATCTCCAGATGCTGCATCCCGGGAATTTGCCCTCTCAAGCCTTCAAAGGCTTGCTTGAGGCGCGCAATGCCCTGGGCTTTTTCCTGGGCATCCTGGCCCCGGACATTCCACATGACAATGTGCTTGATCATGGCTCGCTCAGGCTTTGGCCTTGGGGTTCAGCACAAAGTCATAGTCCATGCGGTAGCTGCCATCGGGCAGCTGCGTCCAATCGGCCACCAGCGATTGGCGCACGCCAAACACAGCGTCGGAATCCAGGTATTTGTCCTCATCGCGAAACACATGGGTGATCAGCCGCTCATAGCCCGGCGCTTCCACCATGAAGTGCAAGTGGGCCGGGCGCCAGGGGTGACGCTGGGTGGCGCCCAACAAGGTGCCCACCGGGCCGTCCACCGGAATGGGATAGGGCTCGGCCACAATGGTCTTGAAGTAGTAACGGCCTGTGGCATCCGACTTCATGATGCCGCGCGCTTGGGAATGCCCCAGCGATTCGTACTGAACGTCGTACAGGCCGTCTTCGTCGGCTTGCCAGACGTTGATGGTGGCATTTGGAATGGGCTCGCCACCCAGGCCGCGCACCGCGCCTTCCACCCAGCAAGGCGCGCCCTTGGCGCCGTTGGAAACATCGGCACCCAGTTCGTAATGCGGCGCATCTTCCAGGAAGAACGGGCCAAACACCGTGGCCTCGGTGCACCCTGGCGGCTTGTCCTGGTTCATGGCGATGGTGAGCATGGACAGTCCCAGCACATCGCTCAGCAAGATGAACTCCTGGCGCACATCGGTGCACTTGTGGCCGGTGGCCGTCAGGTACTGAATGCCCTTGAACCATTCTTCTTCGGTCAGCTTCACCTCGCGTGCAAAAGAATGCAGGTGTTGCACCAGGCTGGTGATGATTTCCTTCAGCCGTGGGTCGGGCGTGTTGGAAAAGCTGGCAATCACCGCTTGGGTGATGTTGTCTTGGTTGAGGTTTCTCATGTTGTCTTCTCCTGCATCATTCGGGTTGTAGGCCAGCGGCTTTCATCAAGGGGATCCAGCGTTCCAGGTCACGCCGCCAAACGGCACGCGCCTCATCGCCGACCAGGGACAGGGGGCGGCCCCCGGCCTTTTCAAATCGCTCGATCACATCGGGCGACTGCATGACTTTGCGCATTTCTGCACGCAAACGGGCCAGTTCGGGCGCCGGGGTTTTGGCGGGCGCGAAATAGCCAAACCACGATTCGAGCTCCAACGGCGCCACACCGGTTTCGCGCACCGTGGGCACGTTGGGGTGCATGGCCAGTCGCTGTCCGCCTGAAACGGCCAGGGCCCGCAGGTTGCCAGAATCGACATGTGGGCGTGCGGTGGACGACAAATCGAAAAACACATCGACACGCCCGCCCAGCAAATCGGTGTAGGCCGGTTGTGCGCCGCGGTAAGGCACATGGGTCAGTTGAACGCCGGCCAAATGCCACAAAGCGGCAGCCAGCACATGCTGGCCCGAACCATTGCCGGCAGAAGCAAAACTGAGGGCGCCGGGGTTGGCACGGGCATGGGCCACCAACTCAGTCAACGAGGCAAAAGGCAAATCCTTGCGCGCCAGCAAGGTGTAGCTGTACCCCACGGCCAGGCCAATGGGCTCGAAGTCACGCAAGGGGTCGTAGCTGAGGTTTTTGAACAGGCCCGCGTTCAACACCAGGTTGGACACCGAGCCCATCAACAAGGTGTAGCCATCTGGTGCGGCTTTGGCGGCCAGGTCGGTGCCGACCAAGGTGCCAGAACCCGTGCGGTTTTCCACCACCACGCCGGCCTTGAAGGTTTGCGCCAGCTTGTCGGCCAGCACGCGCGCCACGAAGTCAAAGCCGCCGCCGGGGGGCTGCGGCACGATCACGCGGATGGCACGGCTGGGGTAAGCGTCTTGCGCCCAACTCATGCCGTGCCAGGCGCCCACCAAGGCGACCAAGCTGCTCAAACAGTCTCTGCGATGCATCGTCATGTTCAGCGCTCCAAAGGCTGGCCAGCCAACCAGTTGCCGCCGCGACGGTACAGGTCTTGCACCTTCTCGCCTTTGAGCATGGGCATGTCCATCTTCACTTTGTAGCCAATGCGCGTCTGGATGTAGGCCAAATGGCGGTAGCCCTCCGGAAACTCGGCCAGGGCCACCGGGTCGAGCGTCAGTTGGGCAGCCGGATCGACCGGATCAATGCGGTCTTTCTCGTAAATGGGTTGGCGATGGACCAAGCCCCAACGCCCGTTGCGCTCTTCAAAGAAATCGTAGAAGCGGCCGGTGCACACCACGTCGCACAACACGCCCTCGACCAGGCCACGCTGAGAAATGGTCATCTTGGTCTGGGCGATGGCGCGCGTGCCCTGCACATCGATGGACGAGCCCCCCAGAAAGTGAAGAATGCTCACACCCTTGTTCCAGCCTTCGATGGTGACGCGAATGAACTCTTCGAAGGGACCCTGAAACCAGGTGGCCATCATCACGCCATCGTCGTGCCAAACGGTGCGAAACCGCTCCCACAGGCCGGCATCGCGCCAGACCGCCCAGTTCTCTACCAGTTGCCGTATGCGAAGTTGTTGTTCCATTGTGTTGTCCATGCTGTCCTCCAGGTGACGCTGTCCCAGCGCGTTTTTCTGCATTGTCTGTCATCCACTGTAAAAGCGACGGACAATCGCGCCAACGCCGTTGCGGTAAATTACTTTTCCACGCAGCGGAAAACCCATGGACCGTTGGACCGAACTCGAACTTTTTGTCCAGGTCGCCGAGACCGGCAGCCTGAGCCGTGCCGCCCAAGCCTTGTCGCTGTCCAATGCAGCGGCCAGTCGGCATTTGTCCGCGCTGGAAGACCGCTTGGGCGCGCGCTTGGTGGAACGCAACACCCGCCGCCTGTTTCTGACCGAAACCGGGCAAGAGTTTTTCTCGCGCGCCAAAGGCATCTTGGGCGAACTCAAGGATGCCGAGCAGGCCGTCAACGCCAAAACCGTCAATCCCAGCGGCACCCTGCGCATCATGGCCTCGCTGTCGTTTGCCATGCACCATGTGGCGCCCATCTTGCGCGAGTACACCCAACGCTATCCCCTGGTGAATGTGCATGTGGAGGCCGCCAACCGCTACCAGGACATGATCGATGACAACATCGATGTGGCCATTCGCACCCGCGAATTCGAGCCCGACTCCAACATCACCATTCGCCGACTGGCCGAAACACGGCGCGTGCTGGCGGCCTCCCCCCGGTATTTGGCACAGCATGGCTTTCCCAAATCCCTGGACGATTTGCAGCGGCACAAGCTGCTGATCTACACCTACGCCAACACGCCCAACGACCTGCGCTTTCAACGCGACGGCCAGGTCAGCACCGTCCATGCCAAAGGCTTGCTGGAGTCGAACGACGGCCAGATTCTGCGGTCTGCGGCGCTGGAGGGTTTGGGCATCCTGGTGCAGCCCAGCTACATCGTCTACGAAGACATCGTGGCCGGCCGTCTGGTGCCCTTGCTGGAAGACTGGGACTTGCCCCGCCTCACCATCAACCTGGCCTACCCGAACCGCAAGCATTTGTCGGCCAAGGTCCGAACCTTTGTGGACTTCATGGCCGAGCGGTTCCTGGCCCAGGGCTTCGAGCGCAAGTGGACCACCCGATTTTCCAACCCCTCATGATGGACACCCAAGTACTCATCATCGGCGGCGGCCCCAGTGGCCTGATGCTGGCCAACGAGCTCGGCCCGCGCGGCATCCGCTGCTTGCTGGTCGACGCCAAACCCTCGACCGCCTTCAACCCGCAAGCCAACGCCACGCAGGCGCGCACCATGGAGCATTACCGGCGCCTGGGCTTCGTGCAAGAAATTCGGGCGCTGGGCTTGCCGCCCGACCATCCCACCGACATTGCGTACTTCACCCGGCTGACGCACCACGAGTTGGCCCGTTTGTCCTTGCCCACCGCCGCGCAAGCTGTGAAAGCCATTCGCCAGATGGCGGGCTCCTGGAGCGCAGCCGAATTGCCCCACCGAATCTCGCAAAAATATGTGGAGCCGGTACTGCGCCGCCATGCCGAGAAATGGCCGAGCAACGACATCCGCTATGGCTGGACACTGGTGCGTCACCAGGACTGCGGCACGCACATCGAGGCGGTGGTGCGGCCCACCGATGGCAGCGGCCCCGAGGTTCAAGTCAAAGCGCACTACCTGATTGGCGCCGACGGTCCGCGCAGCGGCGTACGGCACCAACTCGGCGTGTCCTACGAAGGCGCCACCGGCATGAAGCGCAGCTACATGGGCGGGCAGATGTTTGCCGTTTACCTGCGCGCGCCCACTTTTTACGAGCGCATGCCGCATGCGCGCGCCTGGATGTACGTCACCGTCAACGAAGAGCGCCGCGCCTTGCTGGCCTCGGTGGATGGGGTGTCAGAGTTCGCTTTCCACGCGGCCATTCACGAAGGCGAAGAGGCCGACACCTGGACGGTGGAAGACGCGCGCCGCGTGGTGCGCGAGGCCCTGGGCTGCGACCTGCCCATCGAGGTGCTGTCGCACCAAACCTGGACGGCCGGCCATGCCTTGGTGGCTCAAAAATTGTCCGAAGGCCGGATTTTCTTGATTGGCGACGCGGCCCACCTGTTCACGCCCACAGGGGGCCTGGGCTACAACACCGGCGTGGAAGATGCCGTCAACCTTGGCTGGAAACTGGCAGCGGTCTTGGGCGGGCAAGCCGACTCGGCCTTGCTCAACAGCTATGCCTGGGAGCGCAAAATGCTGGCCCAGCGCAACACCGGCTACGCCCGCCGCTTTGCCGACTCGGTGGGCCTCTACCCTGTGACCGCAACCCTGGAAAGCGACACGCCCGCGGGCGTTGCCGCACGGGCTGAAGCCAGCGACTATTTCAATGCCCATGTGCGCCTGGAATTCAACATTCCCGGCGTGACCTTCGGCGGGCGCTACGACGGCTCGCCGGTCATCGTGGCCGATGGCAGCGCCATTCCCGCAGACGAGCCGAATGTGTATGTGCCCACAGCCGCACCGGGTGGACGACCGCCCCATGCCTGGCTGGCCGATGGCCGCTCGCTGTTTGACACTTTCCACCGCGAATGGACGCTGCTGGCCCTGGGCCCCACGCCCCCCGACACCGCCGGCTGGGAAAAAGCGGCGCAAGCCTGTGGTGCCGACCTGAAAGTGGTTCACCACACCGACCCGGCCTTGTTGGCCCTTTACGAGCAGCCCCTGGCGCTCATTCGCCCCGACCAGATCGTGGCATGGCGGGGTGATTCTGACGCTGCAGCACACGCTGTGTGGCGGCAGGTGCTGGGTTATGGCCGCGACGGATTGGCCGAGGTCTCACGCAGCTGATGGCGCAATTGCGCCACCCGCTGGGGCAGCATGTCCCAGGCCGGGCGGTCGGGGGCATAGCGGCTGCGCATCCAGCCCACGATGTCGGCAATTTGTGCGTCGTTCAGGCTGTGGCGGAAGCTGGGCATGAAGCCCACCTCGCGCGATGGCGGCGCCTGCAAGCCTTGCAAGATGATTTGAATCAGGTTGTCCGGGTCATCGCTGTGCACATTGGTGTTCAAAGCCAAGGGCGCATTGACGCCCAAGAGCTTGGGGCCTTCGCCTTCATGGTGACAGGCGCCACAACTGCCCTCAAACTGGCGTTGCGCTGCCGAGGGCGCTGGGGCGCGCGCGGCCGCTTGGGCCACCACCTCGCGCGCTTTCACTTCCGGCGCCACAGCGCCTGCGCTCGGCGCTGAGAAAGAAGCCAGGTAAGTGGCCATGTCGCGAAGCACCTCATCGGGCACGCTGGCCAATTCACGCACCACTTGCGCCATGGGGCCGGCCGCCCCGCCATGGTGTTCGGTGTGCCCTTGTCGCAAGTAACGGAACAGCTCTTGCTCGGTCCACGGCACGGGTGCGCGGTTCAAAGCTGTCAAAGCGGGCGCCTCCCAGCCATCCACCTTGGCACCCTGCAAATAAGCCACGGTGTCGCGCTCGGCGCCCAAGGCATTGCGCGGCGTGTGGCAGGCGCCGCAATGCCCCAAAGACTCAACCCAATAGGCGCCGCGGTTCCAGGCATCCGACTTTGAGGCATCGGCTTCCAGGGGCAGACCCGTGTGGAACAGGCCATTCCACAAAGCCATCCCTGCGCGCCAATTGAACGGAAATGCGAGTTGGGTTTCGGGCGGTTGAGAGGCCACGGCCGGCTGGCTCATGAGCCAGGCATACAAGGCCATCATGTCTTCGTCGGTCATGCGCGAGAACGCGGTGTAGGGAAAGGCCGGGTACAGGTGACGGCCATCGCGCGAAATGCCCTCGCGCATGGCGCGCTCGAACGCCCGGAAAGACCAGCGCCCAATGCCCGTCTCGGGGTCGGGGGTGAGGTTGGTGGTGTAAATGTTGCCAAACGGCGTCACCATGGGACGGCCTCCGGCATTGCGCACGCCATCCTCAGCCGTGTGACAGCCTGCGCAATTGCCCAAGGCGGCCAGCTGCTGACCGCGGGCCAATTGCTGCGCACTGAAGGCCGAGGTGTCGATGCGTTGCACTTGCGGCAGGCTGCTGCGCCAGCCCAGGCTGGCGGCCGTCACCGTCAGCACGCCCAGCGCAAGACCACCCCATTGTTTCCAGCGGCGGCGCCAGCCTTGCGATGCATGGGGTGCGGCCTGCGGCGCGACCTTTTGCACCGGCGGCACCGGGGCTGCGCGCTCGGGTAGCGGCAAAGGGTTCAGGGCCGCGCGCACCACTTCGGGGGTGAACGGTGGCTGACGGAACCGGATGCCGGTGGCATCAAAAATCGCATTGGCAATGGCCGCTGTGCCTGGCACCGAGGACGACTCGCCCGCCCCCAATGAAGGTTGATCGGGCCGCGGCATGTGCATCACCTCGATCACCGGCACTTCGCGGAAACTGAGAATCGGGTAACTGCCCCACTCCTGGCTGGTGACCGCGCCGGTTTGCGGGTCGGTTTGCACCCGCTCCTTCAAGGCGCGGCTGGTGGTTTGCAAGACATTGCCATGCACCTGATGCTGCACGCCTTGCGGGTTCACCATCAGGCCCGCGTCATGGCCGACCACCACGCGTTTGACATGCACCTCACCGGTGGTCTGGTGCACCTCCACATCGGCCACCCAGGCCGCCCAGGCTGCGCCAAAGCCTGGCCATTTGCTGTGCACATAGCGCGCATAGGCAAAGCCCTGCCCTTGCAGCCACTCGCCTTGCGCTGCTTGTTGCTTGGGCTCAGTGTGGGTCAGCCACTTGGCGCGCTCGGCCGTGGCCTGCACCAGTTCACGCGCCCGCGGGTCCGACAGCAGTCGCAAGCGAAAAGCCACCGGGTCCTCACCCGCTGCCGTGGCCAATTCGTCAATGTAGCTTTCATGGGCAAAAGAATTCGGCAACGCCGACACGCCCCGCAGCCAGGAGGCGCGCAAGATGGGCGCCATGTCGTTGACGGTGACGCGCAAATTGCCGTAGTCATACGGCGGACGCGCGGTGCGGTCGCCCATCTCGTAGGCCTGGGCCAGCGGCTCGATGGTGCGTGTCAGCAGCAGCGCCAAGGTGGGCGCGCCATTGGAGGGGTAGGCCGTCTGAAAATCGTAGCCCACCGGTTGGCCATCGGCTTGCAAGCCACCACGCACTTGCATCCATTGCGCGGCGCCCTTGGGCTCCCACAGATGCTCTTGCTCACGCGTCAATTGCACGCGCACCGGCGCGCCCACGGCCTTGGCCAGCAAGGCGGCATCGGCTGCCACGTCGTCGGCGCCGTTGCGGCCATAGCAGCCTGCAGCCTCCATGCGCACCACGTCCACTTGCACATCGCGCGTGCCCATCAAGCGCGCCAGGTCGGCGCGCAACACATGGGGATTCTGCGTGCCCGCCCAGACCCGCAACTGCAGATCGGGCGCCTGCGGGTCTTGCCCTTGCAGCCACACTGCGACCGCACACGAGGGGCCGATGGAGGCATGCATCTGGTACGGCCACACATAGGTGCGTTCCAGGGTTTGCTCGGCTTGGGCCAGGGCCTGCTCGATGTCGCCCTCGTTCACCAGTTCGCGCGGCGTGCTCGGGTTGTTGCGCAAGGCCTGCGCCAGGTCGTCCACCTTGTCCATGCCCGGCCAGGGCTTCCAGTGCACCACCAATTCACGCTGGGCTTGCTCGGCGTGCTCTTCGCGCTCGGCCACCACGCCCACAAAGTCACGCTGCACCACCACCGCGCGAATGCCCGGAATGTGGGCAATCGATTGGGCATCGACCGATTCCAGGGTGTTGCCGATGAAGTCACCGTGGTCGGCGCCCGCATAAGGCGGCCGCACCACCCGGCCATGCAGCATGCCCGGCATGCGCAGGTCGTGCACGAACATGGCCTCGCCTGTGGCTTTGCCCGGAATGTCGACGCGTGGCATGCTGGTGCCCACCACGCGGTAGTCTTGGGGCGACTTGACCGGCGTGTTCAGGTCCAGCAACAGGTCGAGCCCTTGGGCCGGCACTTTTTGGGACCAGGCACCTTGCTCAGCCCCTTGGGCCCTCAACCAGCGGCGCGCCTGGGCGGCGGCCACGCGCAAGGGCTGGGCGTGGATTTGCAGCGACGTGCTGGCAATTGTGGCGCCCTGGTTGGGCGCGGCCGAGGTGCTGCCCATCAGCATGTGCACCTGTTCGACAGGCACATCCAGTTCTTCGGCCACCACCTGGGTCAAGGCGGTGCGCAAGCCCGTGCCCAAATCCACATGGCCATGCAAGGCGGTGACGCTGCCATCGTCCCACACCGCCACCAACACTTCCAGGCCTTCGGCGGGATCGCTGGCGACAAAACTGGGTTGGCCCCTGATGGCCGGGGGTGCCGCCATGGGCGGGCGCACCACGCGCAACACCCCTTTGGCCTGCAAAATCTCGGCGCGGGTTTGCACCTGCTGCGAACGCCAGGCCGTCATGCCGCACCCTTCTTTTGGGCGCGCAGGCGTTGCGCGGCCAGGCGCACGGCCTGCATGATTTCAATGTGGGTGCCACAGCGGCACAAATTGGCCGACAAGGCGCGGCGAATGTCGTAGTCGCTGGGGTCGTCGTTGTCCTGCAGCAACCGCGCCGCCATCATGATCATGCCGTTGAGGCAGTAGCCGCACTGCGCGGCTTGGGCGTCGATGAATGCTTGTTGAACCAGGTGCGGCTGGTCCAGCGTGCCCAGGCCTTCCAGGGTGGTGATCTCCCGGCCCGCCAGTTCCTGCGCGGGCATGATGCAAGACCTGGCAGCCTCGCCGTCCACCCAGACGGTGCACGCGCCGCACTGCCCCAAGCCACAGCCCAGCTTGGGCCCGTTCAAGGCCAGGTCGTTGCGCAGCACATGCAGCAAGGTGGTCGCGCGTGTCACCGACAATGCATGTGTCTGCCCGTTGATGGTCAGTTGGACTTGCGTCTGGAGTGGTGGGGTTGTGCTCATCAACGCTGGCGTCGTCGTCACACGCTGAGGTAGTTGCGTTGCACTTCCTCGTCGTCCACCAAATCGCGCATGCTGGCCTGGTGGCGAATTTGCCCTTTTTCCAGCACATAGGCGCGATCCGACACCCACTGTGCGAAGTGCAGGTTTTGCTCGGACAGCAGAATGCTCACGCCCTCGGCTTTCAAGGCCAGGATCATGTCGGCCATTTGCTCGACGATGACCGGCGCGACGCCTTCTGAAGGCTCGTCCAGCAAGACCAGCAAGGGGTTGCCCATCAAGGTGCGTGCCACCGTCAGCATTTGCTGCTCGCCACCGCTCATGCGCCCGCCGGCACGCTCTTGCATCTCGCCCAGGTTGGGAAAGAGCTTGAAAAGCTTGTCATGCGTCCAGTAGGGAGCGGGGCTGCCGTCGGGAAACTGGCGCGGGCCTTGGCGGCCCACGCTCAGGTTTTCCAGCACCGTGAGCTCCGAGAAAACGCGCCGGTCTTCGGGCACAAAGCCCAAGCCCTGGCGGGCCACCTGGTAAGGCTGGGCGTTGGAAATGTCTTGCCCCAAAAAAGAAATGGCACCGCTGCGGCGCGGCATCATGCCCATGATGGCTTTCAGCGTGGTGGATTTGCCCGCGCCGTTGCGCCCCATCAAGGCCACCACCTCACCGCGGCCCACCTCCAGGTTCACGTCGAAAAGAATTTGCGCTGCGCCGTACCAGGCATTCAGTCCTTGGGTTTGCAACAACCCGCTCGATGCTGTCGTCATGCGTGGGCTCCGCGCTCAAAAGTCTTGCCGCTGCCGAAGTAAACCTCCTGCACCTTGGGGTTCTGACGAATGTCTTGTGCCTGGCCCTCGGCAATCAGCCGGCCCCGCGCCAGCACGATGATGCGATCGGCAAAGCCAAACACCACATCCATGCTGTGCTCGGTGAACAACACGGCCAAGCCATGCTGCGACACCAAGTCACGCGTCAGGGCCATGAGCTTGTTGCGCTCGGCCGGTGCCATGCCTGCCGTCGGCTCGTCCATCAGCAACAGCCGGGGCTTGTTGGCCAAGGCAATCGCGAGTTCCAAGCGCTTCACATCCCCATAGGCCAGCTCGCTGCAAGGCCGGTCGGCTTGCGCTTGCAAACCCACTTGCGCCAGCAGAGCCAGGGCATCGTTTTTGCGGTAATGGGTGGCACGTCGCCACAGGGAGAACAAGCGGTTGTCGTCTGACAACAAGGCCATTTGCACATTCTCGGCCACCGTGAGCGATGAAAAGGTTTCGGCGATCTGAAAGGTGCGGCTCACGCCCATCTGCCAAACCTCGCGTGGACGCCGCCCAATCAGTTCTTGGCCGTCGAGTTGAATCGAGCCACTGTCCGGCGCCAGCTGGCCGTTCACCATGTTGAAGGTGGTGGACTTGCCCGCGCCATTGGGGCCGATGAGCGCCAGCAATTCGCCCGGCGCCACCGTGAAGGACACATCGTCCACCGCACGGTTGCCGCCAAAGGACTTGCCCAAGCCTTGCACAGAAAGCAAACTCATGCGGCACCCCCTTGCGCTGCTTGGGCACGCGCACTGCGGCGATGCGCCAGCCAGTCCTGGACAAATCCCGCCAGGCCTTGCGGGAAAGCGATGACCAGCAACAGCATGGTGCCGCCCAACAAAGCGCGCCAGTAGTCTGTGCTGCGCGAGATGCTGTCTTGCAGCCAGGTGAAGCTGATGGCACCCACCAAGGGGCCCACCACCGTTTGCACGCCGCCCAAGAGCACCATCACCAAGCCATCGACCGACTTGGACACGCCCATGCTGTCCGGTGAAATGCTGCCTTTGGAAAACGCAAACAAAGCGCCTGCCGCCCCCGCAAACAAGGCTGCCACCACAAAGCCCGCCCATTGCAGGTTCTTCACATTCATGCCGATGGCATCGGCCCGCAGCAACGAGTCGCGGCTGGCGCGCAAGGCGTAGCCGAAGGGGGCAAACAACATGCGGCGCAGGGCATACACCCCCAAGGCCGTGAGCAACAGGGTGAGGTAGTAATAATTTTTCTTGTCGGTCAGCCAGGGGCTGGGCCAGACGCCGGTCAAGCCATTGCTGCCGCCGGTGAAGCTGTCCCACTGGAAGCAGATGGACCACAAAATTTGACCAAAAGCCAAGGTCAGCATGGCCAGGTAAACGCCCGACAAGCGCACGCAGAACCAACCAAACACCACCGCCGCGCCGGCGGTCAGCATCGGGGCCAACACCAGGGTGACTTCCATCGGCAAGCCCGCGCGCAGCACCAGCAATGCCGCCACATAGGCGCCCAAACCAAAATAAGCCGCATGCCCAAACGAGTGCATGCCGGCGGGCCCCATGATGAAGTGCAGGCTGCAAGCAAACAAGGCCGCCGTCATCAGGTCAATGGCCAGCACCGTGGTGTAAGGCGATTGGGCCGTGAGATAGGGCAAGGCCAGCAGGATGGCGCCACACAGCCCCCACACCCAGTTTTGGGTGGCGCTGCCCAGCACCAGCGGTGCCTCCGCGCCCGCGGCATTGCGTGAGGGGCTTTGCGGCTTGCCCAACAAACCCCAGGGACGCACCATCAGCACCACGGCCATCACCAAAAATTCGGCCACCAGGGTGAGCTTGGAAAAGGCAAACGAGATGCCCCACAACTCCACCGTGCCAATGCCCACGCACAAGGCCTTGATTTCTGCGATCAGCAGCGCCGCCACATAGGCCCCCGGAATCGAGCCCATGCCGCCCACCACCACCACGACAAAAGCGTCGCCAATGGTCAGCAAATCCAGGCCCAGGTTGGCGGGCTCGCGTGGCAACTGCAAGGCGCCGCCCAAACCTGCCAAGGTGCAGCCCAGCGCAAACACGCCGGTGAACAACCAGCTTTGGTGAATGCCCAGGGCGCCAACCATTTCGCGGTCTTGGGTGGCGGCGCGCACCAAGGTGCCAAAGCGGGTGCGCGTCAGCAGCAGCCACAGCAGGCCCAAGATGACGGGGCCGATGACCATCAGCAACAGGTCATACGTTGGAAAGCGTCGCCCCAAAATGTCGATGGAGCCCGCCAAGCCGGGCGCGCGCGGTCCGAGCAAATCTTCCGGGCCCCAGACCCACAAGGCGGCGTCTTTGATCACCAGCACCAGCGCAAAGGTGGCCAGCAACTGAAACAGTTCCGGCGCTTTGTAAATGCGCCGCAGCAACACAATTTCGACCAGCGCCCCGAGGACGCCGGAAATGACCGCTGCCAACAGCAGCAGCAGCCAAAAACTCCAGGCCATGCCCAGCTTGCGCCCAAAGTGTTCAACCAGGGAGTAAGCCAGGTAAATGCCCAGCATGAAAAAAGAGCCGTGGGCAAAGTTCACGATCCGGGTGACCCCGAAAATCAGTGACAGCCCGGCGGCCACCAAAAACAAGGAAGATGCTCCGGCCAGGCCATTGAGCAATTGAACGATCAAGCCGGAGACATCCATGGCGTCAAATCATCAGTCTGCAGGACGCAGTTTTTTCACTTCGTCGTTGCTGGGTTGGAAAGCGGCGCCGTCAAGGTAGCGGTAATCCACCATGATGCCCTTGCCGTTGTCGTTCTTGGTCTTGCCCACGAACGCGCCCATGGTGGACTGGTGGTCCTGCGGGCGGAAGCTCACTTTGCCAAAAGGGCTGTCCATGGTAAGGCCTGTGAACGCCGTGACCAGCTTCTCGGTGTCGGTGCTGCCCGCCTTTTTGATGCCCGCCGCCAGCGCCTGAATCATGGTGTAACCCACCACCGAGCCCAAGCGCGGATAGTCGTTGAACTTTTTCTGGTAGCCCGCCAGGAAGGCTTTGTGCTCCGGCGTGTTGATGCCGTTCCAGGGGTAACCGGTGACGATCCAGCCATTGGGGGTTTCATCTTTCAGCGGGTCCAGGTATTCCGGCTCGCCGGTCAGCAGGCTGACCACCTCACGGCCTTGGAACAGGCCGCGCGTGTTGCCTTCGCGCACAAACTTGGCCAGGTCGGCGCCAAACAAGACGTTGAAGATGGCATCCGGCTTGGCATCGGCCAAGGCTTGCGCCACCGCACCCGCATCGACCTTGCCCAGGGCGGGCGCTTGCTCGGCCACAAACTCCACATCGGGCTGCGCGGCTTTCAGCAGTTGCTTGAACGTGGCCACAGCCGATTGGCCGTACTCATAGTTGGGGTAGACCACCGCCCAACGCTTCTTTTTCAGCTTGGCGGCCTCGGGCACCAGCATGGCGGCTTGCATGTAGGTGGAAGCGCGCAAACGGAAGGTGTACTTGTTGCCGTTTTGCCAAACAATCTTGTCGGTCAGCGGCTCGCCGGCCAGGAAGAAAAACTTTTTCTGTTTGGAAAAGTCGGTCAGCGCCAAGCCAATGTGCGACAGGAAGGCCCCTGACAGCACATCCACTTGCTCGCGCGAAATCAGCTCTTCGGCAGCGCGCACGGCGTCGCCCGGGTTGGCGTTGTCATCGCGGATGATGAGTTGCAGCTTGCGGCCGTTGACGCCACCGGCCGCATTGATTTCATCGACCGCCAGCTCCATGCCTTTCTTGTACGGATCGAGGAAGGCCGGCTGGGCCTTGTAGCTGTTGATTTCACCAATCTTGATGACGCCCTGTGCCATCACGGACGAGAGCCCGAAGGCCAAGCCCAGGGCGGCAGCGGCCCGAGTCAAAGTGCGAAAAGGTTTCATGGAAGCTCCTCAGTAAAAGTTGGAGGGGTGAAAAAACAAAGCACGGGGTTGTCAGCGCAAGCCATCCTGGCCCACGATTTCTTGAACTTGCAAGCCGCCAATGCGCGGGTGCGGTCGGCCACTGTCGGTGACCACCACCGCCACCAGAATTTCGTTGGCAAAGGGGGCATCGGGTATGCGCGCCTCCATGGCGTCAAAATGGCTGCGCACAAAAGCCGCGTCCTTGTGCCCCAGGGGCACATCCACCGCGGCGCCAAGCCCGCCCCGTTTTTTGGCAGAAGGCACCAAGGCCGCGCCTTTGCTGACGGCTTTGCGCAATGGCGCACCAAGCTTGGGATGCAAAATGGCCGCGGCATGTTCCAGTTCGCCGGCCTCACCCACAATGGCAGCCTTGCCATAGCTGTGGGCCTGCTCCGGCGCAATGCCCAGCGCTTGCACACAGCGCTGTCCCAAGAGGGCGCCCAATTCTTCGCCAATTTCAATCAGCTCATCCAGGCTCTCGCTGTACTGGCCGGCATAGGGGTTGTGAATGACCGCCATGGCCAGTGCACGGCGCGTGGCAGGTGTCACCGCACGCCCGCCTTCGAGATGCGTCTCATCCAGCTGAACCACTAATTTTCGGATCTTGGCTTTCATGACAGGTCTTTCCCTCAGATCAAGCAGGCTTCATGCCCAGAAAAAGCAAACTGGCCCTGACAACTCAACAAGGCCGCAAAAATCAGGCCTTGTTGGCGCAAGCGCTCAGCATATACGCGGCCTTGCTGCAAAGCGATCAAGATTTGCCCGGGGTCCAGCGGGGGCACATTCAAGGTCACCAGGCGCTCGCCCAGGTCGGTGTCGTCGCGGACCTGGTCCGCGGGACAGCGCTCAATGCGCACGTCGTTCACGTTCACAGCATTGCCAATCAGGGTGGCGGCCGCATCGGCCTGGGCCGCGGTGGCAGCCAGCACGGTCACGGTTTCTGCAATGCCCAGCGACTGGCTGCGGCCACGCCAACCGCTGGTGGCCACGCCGCGCACCGGCATGTCGGCATGCACCCGCAACTGCCCATCCACCTGCAACTCCTCCAGGGGAGAGCTTGCCAAGGCGCGCGCCATGTCGGTGACCAAGCCAATGCGCAAGGATTGGCCTTCTGCCAGATGCAAGGCGATGTCACCGCCATTGTTGACCCAGGCGCGCGCGATGCCATCGCGCTGGTAACACTGCAGCACTTGCTGGGCCACAGCGCCAGCCACCGCCGCCATGGGGGTGATGAAACCGTCTGGCGTGGTCGCCGCCAAAGGGGCGCAGGCCGACCACATGCGGCGCGCCACTTCGCCCTTCATAGGATTGCCTTGCGCCGTTTGCACGGGTTGACGCAACGTGGGCAACTCACGCACCAGCGTGGGCAAAATGCTTTCAAACACTTGCCAGGCTGCTTCATGCGCGGCTTGCACAGCGTCTTCATCGCCATCGGCACGCACCACCAAATCGATGGGCCCATGCTGGTAGTGCCAGCGGGCGTCGCTCAGGGCTTGGCGTTGGGCTTGCATGCGTTCAGCCCAGCATGGGTGGGTTGTCCAGCGGCCATGGGTACACGCCCGGCGGCGGGGATTCCCATCGCAACTGCGTGGGCGCGCCGTCGTTGTGCCAGGCGCCATGTTTCAGGGTGTCGTCCAGGCTGCGCACAAAGGCCATGTGGCCACCCAGCGCTTGGTAGTCAGAAAGCTTCATGGTGAATTCAATGGGCGCCACGATGGCGGGCGTGGGCACCGTGCCAAAGCTGCCGCGGGGCATGCGGGTCACATCGGCCATGAGGGTGATGCCGCCCCCTGGCCACACATACGAAGGCGCGCCGCCACACGTAACATTCACCAGCGAGTTCTTGATGGCACGCGTGAGGCGCACCGGGTTGTCGGTCACGCCGGCCCGCAAGCTACCGCCGGCGCCCGCCAGGAACAAGACCGAGACCAAGGAGGGCTCACAGTTTTCACCAATGCGGTCCACCACCTGACGCACCGCCTCGGGCATGGCTTGCGGCTGGGGTTGCAGCTGCGCGTCCAGCACATACCAGGCGGCATGCTCGCCGGTGGTCGAGGTCATCAGCAAGCGCAAGCCGGGCCAGGCGACCTCGGGGTCCCAAGGCTCCAAAATTTGCAAGGGGTCTTCGATGTCGGTGCCACCCCAACCCGTGCCCGGGTTGGCCACCTGGAAATAACGACCAGGTGTGGACTTGCGGCCCTTGATCTTGATGCCACTGGGCGGAATGTCCAGGCAGCGCCCGGCCTGATGCTCGCTCAAAATGCCGGTGATGTGGTCGTCCACCACCACCACCTCATCGCACAAGCCCAGCCACTGCTGCGCAAAAATGCCAATGGCCGCCGAGCCACAGCCCACGCGCATGCGCTGCTCGGGCACGCCGTTGACGATGGGCGCCTTGCCGGCTTGCAGCACCACGGTGGAGCCGCCGTCAATGCTGACCTCGACCGCTTCCTGGTTGCCCAGGGCCTGCATCAATTCGACCGTCACCCGACCCTCTTTCTTGCTGCCCCCGGTCAGGTGATGCACGCCACCCAGGCTCAGCATTTGCGAGCCGTACTCGGCCGTGGTCACATGCCCCACCGCCTCACCGCGACAACGCACCACCGCCTGCTCAGGGCCAAGGTAGCGGTCGGTGTCAATCTTGACCTTCAAGCTGCAGTAACTGAAGATGCCCTCGGTCACCACGGTAACCAAGTCCACCCCGCGCGACTTCGACGCCACAATGAACGGCGCCGGCTTGTAATCCGGGTAAGTCGTCGACGACCCCACCCCCGTCACAAACACCCCC
>Ga0255088_1000420_pt1 | contig 19525 bp, 19 predicted proteins | sample Colum_Miss_RepB__2_FD_188587 | JGI IMG/M metagenome (GOLD analysis project Ga0255088, IMG submission 188587) | Freshwater microbial communities from Columbia River, Oregon, United States - Colum_Miss_RepB_8d | ecosystem: Environmental > Aquatic > Freshwater > River | place: USA: Oregon...
TCTCGGTGGAACAGTGTTCCGCGAACCCATCATTTGCAAAAACGTCCCACGCGTCGTTAAAAACTGGACGAAGCCTATCATCGTCGGCCGTCACGCGCACGCTGACCAGTACAAAGCTCAAGACGTAAACATTCCGGGCGCCGGCAAACTCAAGTTGGTATTTGAGCCAGAAGGCGGCGGCGCAAAACAAGAATGGGAAATCAACTCATTCAAGTCCGCAGGTATCGGCATGGGCATGTTCAACACCGACGAATCCATCGCGGGTTTTGCTCGTTCATGCTTCGCCTACGGTATCTCGAAGAACTATCCTGTGTACTTGTCCACCAAGAACACCATCTTGAAGACATACGATGGCCGTTTCATGGACATCTTCCAAAATATCTTTGACAAAGAATTCGCCGCTGAATTCAAAAAACACGGTCTCACCTACGAACACCGCTTGATCGATGACATGGTCGCACAGGTTCTCAAGTGGGACGGCGGTATCGTCTGGGCATGTAAGAACTACGACGGTGACGTTCAGTCCGACACCATCGCACAAGGTTTCGGCAGCTTGGGTTTGATGACTTCCGTACTTATGTGTCCAAACGGCAAGACCATCGAAACAGAAGCTGCACACGGCACCGTTACGCGTCACTACCGCGATCACCAAGCCGGCAAGAAGACCTCGACCAACCCCATCGCAAGTATCTTTGCATGGACGCAGGGCCTCATGCACCGCGGTCGTATCGACAACACGCCAGAAGTCGTTCGTTTCGCACAAGCACTTGAGAAGACTTGCATCGAAACCATTGAAGCAGGCTTCATGACAAAGGACTTGGCCGTTTGCATACACGGAAACAATCCGCCAGCAAACAGCTTCATGTACACCGACGACTTCCTCAAGAAGCTCGCGTCGGAACTTGAAAAGCGCATGCACTAGAATCCTGATTTAGAGTGATTTGTAAACGCCCACGGAGAAATCTGTGGGCGTTTTACTTTGCATGATGGTGGCCGCGCTTCATCCAAAAGAATAATGGAATTCCTGCCGCGATGATGCCCACACCGTGCATCGTTGCAACAGGATCATCGGCAATGGTCTGCGCTAACAGTAACAATGCTAACACCACAAAAACCGAAGGCGTCCACGGATACCACGGGCAGCGAAATGTCATTTCGCCGCTTTCATCTTTTTTGCGCAAGCGAAACAAGCTCCACGCGCACAACGCATAAAATATCCATGAAGAAAAGACGACGTAGTTAGTGAGTTGATCAAAGCTGCCGGATCCGGCCAAAACGCTGGCCCACAGACCCTGCACGACCACGGCCACCACGGGTACATGACTTCGTTTGCCAACATTGGCAAGAACGCGGAAGAATAAACCATCGCGCGCCATTGCGTAGGGCACACGCGCTCCCGTGAGAATGGATCCGTTCATTGCCCCGAGTGCGGAAATGATAAATGCAAATCCAATCCACGTCGCCGCACTGTCACCTAGAATATTTTTTGCCGCTTTAGCTGCAACAGGTAATGCATCGCGAAAGGACGAACTATTCGAAGTCACGATTTCGCTCACAGGCAAAGCGACAAAGTACGCAAAGTTGATGCCAACATAGAGGAGCAGACAAGCGAGAGTCCCCAAGATCAGAGCCAAGGGAATGTTCCTTTGCGGATTGCGAATTTCTCCCGCCGCCATCGGCATGTTGTTCCATCCGTCAAAGGCCCATAGGGCCGCGAGCATCGCCGCTCCGAGGCCTGACATGGTGAGCCCGACCGAATCGCCACCTTCGCCAGTCATTCCAGCATCTGCCGTTATGCCCAACGAAGCCAAACTCCAGCCTTCCGGTGCATAGACGACAAGCGAAAGTCCCAGCCCCACGACCAGCAAGATTTTCAGTGCCGTCAAAACATCTTGAACCCAACCGCCAACGACGACCGTCATACAATTGAGCAACGTGAATCCGAGGATCAATCCTTGGGCCATCATGATTTTTTCGTTGGCGGAAAGATTCGGATAAATTCCGCCGGCAAAACTGGCACAGCCAACACCGTAGGCGGCGATCGACGCGGGACTGCCGATCCAAAACCGCATCCAACCGTAACAAAAAGCAATGAAAGAGTTGTAGCCTTCGCGGAGAAAAATAAATTCACCGCCGGCCTTCGGGTATCTCGCCCCCAACTCCGCGTACACGAGCGCACCAGTGCACGACAAAGCTCCCGCGAAGCACCACACCAGCAGCACCATCAGCGGTGAGTGCACTGCTTGTGTCATCGCTGCGGTTTTGAGAAAAATTCCCGTGCCGATAATCGAACCGATGACCAGAGATGTCGCTGAACGGAGACCGAGGTGACGTTCAAGGTGTGGATGCTGACTCAACTGAAACCTCCGACGTTATTGAACCCCAGGTGCAAGCATACGTGCGAGATTCAGACGCACGATTTCTCCTTGATCAAAGTCACAGTGCCCACCTGGCTTTTCACGAACGGCTTCGACACCAATTCCTGCTTGCCGATAGGCGTTGGCAGTTGGCGTCAAATACTGATCCCAGTTTCCGTCACTAGTCGTTAGTTCAATATACATTTTGAAATTGGTTCGCATAGCTGGTGTGACGGCGATGTTTACGCGAGGCGGCTGGCAGCCACAAAGCAAAAACGCACCGCCCTGATAATTCTGTCCATGCAACGCAACGAAATGTGTCGCGAGAAAGCCGGCCCCACTTGATTGTCCGGAGAAAAAAACTTTTCTCGTATCAATGTTGTACGCACGGAAAATTTCGTTGCGGATTAAACTGTCAAGTTGCCCCGCCGCTTGTTGCTCACCGCCCTCATTCCAGCCACTGCCGTTGGGAGCCAAAACGGAAACGAGCATCAGATTATGTTGCTGCATGGCGCTTTGCATCATCCGCGGAAATTCACGGTAGCTGCTTGCCGAACTACCATGCAGAGTAACCAATAAACCTCGCGGCTGGTTACCCACAGGGGCACTGACAATGTAGCGAAGCCGCGTTTGCGAAGTGAGCTCCTGAGTTCCCGTCTGACCGCCACTGCCGTTAGTCAAATAAGTTTGTGTGTTCTGAAATGTGGTTTGAGGCGTAAAAAACGTAGTGTTTACGGGCGGGTTAGTCGTGCTCGTGTACCAATTCGGCATGGTATTCCTAGTCGTTGTCGAACTAGGGTAAGTGTAACTATACGTAGTAGTTACAGTTGGTTGACGACTGATTTGGCCACCCTGAGTATCCTGATACACGGGCTCTTGGTTTTTGCAGCCCCAGGCCGTGACAAATGCAAACAAAGTTAAGAAATGGATAAAGTCCATGTTGTGGAAGACCTTCAAATTGTGTAAGTCCTTGTAAAGGAATCATTTTGGTTTACTCGGTATTCTACCACCTGCTTCTTGTTTCTTGAACTTGTGGAGAGGTCCGAACTAAGGGGAGAGTATGGGAAAGAAGCTATTTGTAGGTGGTTTGAGCTGGGGTACAACAGACGAAGGCATGCGCGGCGCGTTCGAAAAATTCGGCGCAGTTGAAGATGCAAAAGTTATCATGGATCGTGAAACAGGCCGTTCACGCGGTTTTGGCTTCGTAACATTCTCTGACGATGATGCTGCGATGTCTGCAATGCGTGCACTTGATGGTTCACAACTTGATGGCCGTACCATCAAAGTTAACGAAGCTCAAGAAAAGCCACGCGGTGACCGCGGCGGCGACCGTCCACGTTTCCGTTAATCTTGTTTTGTATCGACGGGTCTTTGACTCGTCGCGTTTCCCGCTCTTGCACCCACGTGCGAGCGGGATTTTTCTTTAAGGCCTTTTGCATTGCAGCCCACCCTGCACAGTTTTTACGAAATCACTCCCGACCGTATCCTTGCGGCTGTTGAGTTCGCCGGCTTCAGTTGCACGGGGCGTTTCTTCCAGCTGAACAGCATGGAAAACCGCGTTTACGAAGTCGAGATCGAGCCAACAGGCGATAGTCCGTTCAAAACGCCGAGCGACCGCTTCAAGATCGTAAAATTTTATCGTCCGGGACGATGGACGCTGGAACAACTCCAAGAAGAGCATCAGTTCTTACTCGACCTTGTCGCCGATGAGATTCCCGTTGTCGCTCCCCTCATTCTCAAAAACGAACGCACCATCGCCGTTGATGAAGGCTCGTCCATATTTTTTGCGGTATTTCCCAAGATGGGAGGCCGCGCCCCTGATGAGATCGCCCTCGATCAGGCCGACTGGATTGGCCGACTCTTAGCTCGCATCCACAACGTTGGTGCTGCGCGCCCAGCCAGACACCGCCTGAAGATGGGGGTGGAGGCTTTCGGATTTACCAACTTGCAATACCTTGAGGACAACGACGTCCTGCCTATCGATCTCAAAGATCAGTACTACGACGTCGCCCAAGAGATCTGCGACATCGTCCATCCCTGGCTGCAAGGGACGGAATCCATCCGCATCCACGGCGATTGCCATTTGGGAAATCTCCTGTGGAATTCGCAAGGACCTTTCTGGGTGGACTTTGACGACATGATGGTGGGGCCACCGGCGCAAGATGTGTGGCTGCTTCTGAGCGGGCGCGATGAACATGCTCGCAAGCAATTGCACAAATTGTTGGCTGGCTACGAAACGCTTCGCCCATTCGATCGTTCATCTCTACGTCTCATTGAGGCTTTGCGGGCCTTGCGTTACATTCATTACGCAACATGGATCGCCAAGCGCTGGAAGGATCCCTTCTTTCCCAGAGCCTTTCCGCATTTTGGGACGTCTGATTATTGGCAGCGGCAACTGTTTGACTTGAAAGAGCAGCTGTCACAAATGAACAAATCTATGCGTTTTGCGCCTGACGAGTGGCCATATGAAGATTTCGACCAAGATGAAAACTGAATTTGTAATCAGAAAAACATTCATTCAGATTTGAAGTGCTAAACTGAAGTTCTCATGGGATTAAACTTACGAGGTAAAATATGAAACGAGCATTTCGCTGCACACTTTTTTCAGTGTTTCTTCTTTCTCAACCTTGTCTGGCAAATGAATGGTCTTTCTCGGGACGAGCAGAGAAAGGAGCGATTGCAGCTCAAAGTCATAATATCCAGTTCAGTAAAGACGGTTCAAAACTCGATTATACGAGCGAAGACGGCGAACAGAATATTTTGTTTGATTACGAGCGATTCGAAGCAATCGCCACCAGTGCGAACGGCCACCAGCTCCAGTTTCTGTATCAGCCGCTGGAAATTGTCACGCAGCCCGTACTGACGCGTGACATCCAGATCGACGGTCTGACATTTAAGGCCGATACTCCCGTTGAGATGCGCTATTCCTTCCCATTCTATCGACTGAGCTATTTGTCGCTAACCAAAAGCGAAAGTTCCACCTATGGCTACGGTTTTTCAGCGCAGATCCGCAATGCTAGCATTGCGTTTTCGACAACCGACGGCAGCCAAAGACGAATCAGTCAAAACGTTGGTCCGGTTCCAACACTAAAATTCTTTTACAAGACGAGTGCGATCGGCATGTGGCAGGTTGCGGCGGAACTCGACACGATTTACGCTCCCGTAAAATACCTGAATGGATCCCAAAGCGACGTGGTCGGAGCATTCACTGATTTTAGCCTCAAGAGTGTTTATTCCGGTAACACCAAGACCGGCTTGTCGCCTTTTGTGTGTTTGCGTTACATCGGCGGCGGAGCTGAAGGTACCTCCGATCAAAAGCAAGCTAAAGGAGACGGCTTCACTTCGAATTGGATCGATTTGACCAGCTTCAGCCTCGGACTTGAAGGGTCCGTGTAAGTAGCGACGCTATTCTGCCAAAATCTTGATCGACTCGACATCAATGCGCGAGTCGATCTCTCCATCCGCACTGATCAACATCGCATTCGCCAAAACTACGATCGCACGTTTTTTCTGCAGATTGAAACCGACAAAGCTCTGCATCCCAAAAGATCCACCGTTGTGCCAAGTCACGCCAGAATTAGTGAGATCCATCCAAAAAAGACCGATATTAAATCCCGGTTGAATCTCGAAACTATTTTCATGATGAACTCGCATGGCCAAATTAACTTGTTCGTCGCTTTGATAAACAATCACCTGCAAGAGTTTGGACAAATCAGCCGCCGTCGACAGAAGTCCTCCTGCACCAACGAAAACATCGTCATGAGAAAACTTCCAAAGTTCGGCTTTCTCACCGTTAATGTGACCCTGAACGATTCTTTCTTTTGCCGTCGTCGCCCGTTCAGTACGAGTATCATTCATGCCTAACTTGTTCAGATACAAGTCTTGGAGCATTCGGTCAAAGCTGGACTTATGGACGGATGCCGCCAAATAGCCCGCGACACCTGCACCCGTGTTGGAATACGCATGGTCAGCGGGAGCTGGTTTGATATCGGTCGCGGATGCAAAATCGTAGGGTTGCATCGGATTCGGAGATTGTGACATTGAATTGGGAATTCGCGGAAAGCCTGAACGGTGCTGAACCAAATCCAACCACCGTAAACTATTTTGATGCGTCTTGGGCAAGACCAACGGAGTGCCGCTAGGGACGACTTTGGTCATATCAATCTTTCCTTGGGCGTGAAGCATTCCGATGGCCAAACCCGTCAAAGCTTTTGAGACTGACGCAATCTCAAAGATGGAGTGCTCATCGAGAGGAAGCGTTTCGCGACCGCTGGAGCCAAAAGTACGAAAACTTACGTTGTCACCGTCAACAACTCCGACCACAACACCGGGATAGCAATTGGTCTTAGATTGCTCAGCACAAGCCATTGACGCGAATGGAGCCAGACGGTCCAAGCCCAAAGCTACCTGAGGAAGCAAAATGGACAGAAACAATAGAGATTTGAACATTACTCCTCCCAATGCGAGAGGGATTATGCCAATGCTCCTCAGATTTCAAGAGTGAGATTCGTTCACATTTGCCGTTTGGCCTAATCCCCCGAAACAGTTACTATCTAAACTCAAAATTCATTAGTAAGACATCAGTGCATCAGGCCTTCTGTTCCAGAGAAGCCTAAGGAGAACACTCACTTGCGTAGATATCTTTTGGGAGCTTCATTTGTTCTCGTCGGAGTCTTCATTGGCTATTTGCTACGCAGCAAAGACACGGTCCCGACCGAAGCATTAAACAACCTAAACGCCACCTCCGAACAAACGAATACCTCTGGGTCAGATTCCACCGACACCATTTCCATCGAAGCCAGCAGCCAATTCAGCACTGAGCCCTCCTCGAAGTCTGATACTGAGAAAAAAGGCCGTTCAAAGACCGAACATGTTTCAGCCGAAGAAGCTCTGCAGTTTGATCACGGCGGCGCTGCTGCAAGCGCCGAACGCAAAAAACTCGAACTCGGCACTACCCTTCTTGACACCGCACAAATTGAGTCTACCAACAAAGCCACGGCCATCATCGCAGCGGCAGTGGGCGGACGCCAGATGACGCTTGGCGCAAACAATGGAAAACTCGCCGGGCATTTGCTCATCGAACTTCAAGGCGCGTGCGAGCTCGGCGATTGGGATCTGATCGAAAATGAACGGTCGATGGATCCCAATCTCAATATCTCCGTCAGTTTGGAAGACCTTTCCAGCAATACAGGTCTTTGGACTTCGTCACTGGACAACATTCTCAAATCAGAAACCACGGACGTTCGCTTTGAGCTACCGCCGGGCACCGACCCAAGAATGCTTGGGCTCTTCATCTGCACCAAACTCGCAGACACGGACCTTTGCCAAAATGCGTCGCCCGAGGCGCCGAACCGGCTACATGAAATCCAAATGACACAAAAGATGATCATGCTACAACGCCGCAAGGTGCCGGCCGAATACGTGAAGTCGCGGATCATTATGTTTAAACCGGTGATCGTTGCCGGAGCGAATCTGGTGCCGATCGACGCCGCCAAATTTAAGGCAACATCGGCCACGGACCTGCACAATCTCGTTAAGGGCGCATTCCCTTCTGGCGCAAACATTCCGAGCGAGTCGTCGCTAAAGGCCGCCAAAGACATTTCCGATTTGTTACTGAATTTGGATTTAACGTTGAAGTCAGATGAATACACTCTGACGTTTGTCATCCCCAAGAGCGATCCGATTTTTTGTAACGAAGATGAAGAGTGACGCGAGACGCTCGTCGTAAATCAAACGACGGGTTGATGGGATTCGCCAACGCCTAGATTCGACTGCGATGACTGTTCGTCACGCATTCTCAAAAAATCAAAGACATCGGTGTCAGCGAGCTGACTCAAACGCACATTGGATTGTGCTTTGAGAAGTGATTGATCGATCGCGGGAATCTCTTTACGGAGGTCTGCCAATAGTTTCTTCATGCGCTTGCGTTGCAAGTTTTCCTGCGAACCGCAAAGATTGCACGGAATCGTTGGCACGGAAAGTTGCTCGGCGAAAGATGCAATGTCTTCTTCACCACATCCAGCAAGCGGACGGATCACAATGTTGCGACCGTCATCCGAGAATAATTTCGGAGGCATGGATGCAAGCGTGCCGGTAAAAAACAAATTCAACAGCAGGGTCTGGTTCAGATCTTCACGATGATGCCCTAGCGCAATTTTGTTAAACCCATGGGCCGAAGCATAGTTGTACAAAATTCCGCGGCGAAGGCGGCTGCACAGGCCACAGGTCGTTTTGCCGGGGGCCACCTTTTCTTTAACGATGGAATAGGTGTCTTCTTCGATGACGGTGAGTTTCATGCCCACTTCCGCTTCAACCCATGCTTGGTATTTTGAAACATCGAATCCGGGTTGTTTCTGGTCGAGGATAACCGGCGCAATTTCAAAGGAAATCGGCGCCTTCGTCTGCGCGTCTGCCAAAAGTCGCAGCAGGACACTGCTATCCTTTCCACCCGAAACCGCCACCATGACGCGATCGCCTTGTTCGATCATGCCGTATTCGTGAATGGTTTCGACCATTTGCTTGCGAAGCTTGATTCGTAGATCTGACATGGATTCCCCACAGAATTCGAGGCCCGACATACCTCAAAACCACCCACTTTCGCAAATGCAGACGACAGCTATCTAAAAGTTTGACAGGCAAAGGCACTTCAAACTTTCCTAAAATGCCTGTGATTTCAATGCTCTATGGCATTCGCGCAGTTGGCAAAGGGTTTGCAACTACCCAAGCATAACTGATTTGAACCCTGCAACTGAATCGAACTGAGCGAACTGTTGCTGCAACCGACTGGGAGTTGATTATGAACAAGGTGATTACAAAGAGTCTCGTCTGTGTTTTGGCCGCTACTTCCGTACTTCTCAATGCATGTTCCATTGAAGAAACAACTGTCCAGCGCAAGCCCGCTCGCCAGACATCCGGATTTAGTTCGTCAGAAAAACTCGGTTCATCTGGGAAAGCTGTAGATAATCCAACGCCACTAATCACACCCGCTCCTGAACCAAAGAAAATTGATGACAGCAGCGACAACAAAGTCGTTGAAGACGATAAACAAGTGGATGACGTTGCTCAAAGCTCCAAAGGCGGCGATCAACCAGCCACAAAACCAGGCGCAGGTAGCGAACTCTGTAAGTGGTTTGACCCAAACAAAATTGATTTCTCCGAAGTTGTTCCTGGTGGACCAGCAGATGTCGCCATTCCAATCACCAAGTTCCGCCACAACGGTAACTTTGAAAGCGGAAACTTCGTATTCACCGCGACCGTCTATGTTAACAAAGACAAAGTCGCATCGTTAGACCCCAAAAACGGCAAGAAAACAGAATACGTAATCATGATCATGGATACCGACAGCAGCGCATGTTACGCACTCGGCTCCTTGAAAGTCGCTGCACCACGTAGCCATGGCGGTTGTTTCTCCATGTCCACCAAGATCAAGATGGCCGATGGTTCTGAAAAGGCGATTGGTTTGTTGAGCAAGGGTGAGAAAGTTTTCAACCCACTCACTGGTAAGTCGCAAGAAATCGTTAACTTGATCGAAGGTCCAGAAGCCGACAAGGCGATGTACGAAGTCGGTTACGGCAACGCAAAAGTAACAGTCACAGAAAATCACCCATTCATGACCAACAAAGGTTTGCGCGCCGCGAAGAATCTTAAGAATGGCGACCTAGTTGTTGACGCCGACGGTAAGTTTGTTGCTTTGAATGTTGTAAACAAGCTCGCAGTTAACCCAGCGCAGGTTGTTCGTAACATCACCCTCGCCGGTGACAACACGGAAAAGGCGCACATGGTTCTGGCAGATGGCATCGTAACAGGAGACTTGTACCTACAGAAGAAGTTGGAAAAGAAGATCGTAACATCAGTTGCAGCCAAGTAATCTTGTTTTTACTCCCTGATAAAGAACGCTGACTCGAAAGAGTCAGCGTTCTTCATTTCAAAATCATACCGGCGACGCGTCACTCAACGAAATCTAGTTGGCAAGCTTCCGCTGGGTCAATCCTTAGTGCATGACGATGTCCTTGCACGATACTGGTATAGATCTCAATTTTCTGTCCTGCCTTGAGTTGCGCGAAATTTGCAGGAGTTAGAGTAAACTGATGGATGTCCTTATCGTGCCCATGCCAGAAGGTGTAGGACTTCTCCGTACAAGCCTCAATATCAGCGCTGCTGATGCAGGGCATCTTGTAATAGGTACCATCCGTCCTGCGTGGATCCCGCGCTTCATTGACGCCTAGGCCCTGATAAAACGCAAAACTCTTTATCGCCCCCGCTTCATCTACAGGCTCCGAATCGCATTCATCTTCCGACGCTCGGGCCGTCGTACTGATGAACGGCACCAACCCGCCAACAATGACAAAACCCGCTGCAGTTTGTAAAAATTCACGCCTCTTCATAACAACTCCCTTTTTATCGATAAACAGCTGGATACGGTCGCGGTAATTCCGCGTAAACAGAATCACCCGCACGAGGTTGGCGATTCAGTAACAGCCCCGCCTGCTTCATTCGTGGATTTTCAATTCGACTACCGTCAGAAACAGTGAATGCGTCAGCAGTCATGTGAAACGGATGCCACGTAAATATCTGATCCTCACCCCACACTTCACCATAGAGAACGATGCGATCGTCGAGCTGTCCCAATGGACGAGACGTTTGGTCGTGGCAACGCTTACAGCTAGCTTCGCTATTTTCTAACATGCCACCGATGAATCCATTCGGCACAATGTGAAACGAAGCCTTAGTCGCCGCTGCATATGTGCGCTTGGTACCGTCACTCTTCCAATGTTGATTCATGCTGGATTGAAATACGCGCGTCAGCAAGAATTCTTTGATTAGCGCGTGATCGGTGGTTGCAGGAAGATAGTCATAGTACCCAGAGATCGAGGGCACGGCCGCCTCGTATAGCCCGCTGCTCAATCGCGCCGGTGTGAGAGTCTGCGAATTTTCCAAATGAGCTACGAGTGGACCGAGATCCGATCGCTGCCACTCGGGGCGTGCGAATTTGATTGCGTCAGCAAGTTCTTGCGCATTGACGAACGGTCGGAAAACGTTGGTGCGCCATTGATTGAGTTCGCGCACCCGTGAGCGAATCTCGAACGTGAACCACTGTTGCGGATCAACGGGATCTCGCATGATCAACATTTCGCCGATGATGGTGCCTACAGGAAAAACCCAGTGCCAGTGCGAGCCGTTTTTCCACCAACTCACCGGCAGAACTTTTCCGAAGGCATCACGGGGCGGCAACCAAAAATTCAATACGAAAACATTCGACGTGTCCTTACCACCCGCAGCGATGGCAAACGGATACTTAAATTTCATCGGGTCAAAATATTCGATGAGTTTGCGGATGTCGGGCGAGTCGGAATGAAATCCAACATCATAGGCTACGCGATTTGCACGAATACCCTCAGGTCCTGTCGGATTTCCGAAAGAGTCTTGGTAACTGAATATCAACGACTCCTCGTCATACCACATGGTATCGCTTGAACGCAGTGCGGCATCAATCGTCGCATCCGTCACACGCGGAACATTTCGCAACATCTGTGATAATTCTTGATCGGGGATGAATTGAACGTGGCCCTCTCGCACTGGCAGTGACGTCCATTGCCGTGTGAATGACAGACACGCATTGAAATCGGCTCCGAACGACTGAACCTTCTCCAACGTTTCGATACGCACTGCTTGGTAATTTGAACCAGCCGTCACGCAGACCAAACCATTACGCGAAGCTCTGCGAGCGAGTTCGCAATTACCCACGTGGCCCTGTGTAAAAGTTGAAATGAGAGTTTCTTGCGCGCCATTTAATCGGAAAAGTTGACCTTTGAGAAAACTCCCAGGCGCACGCTTACAGACTAAATTGGTTTGAAAGGGATGGGTCTCGAGGAGAGCACTTGTTGGCGAATCATCCGCCTGCCCGCAAGTAACAACCGAAAACAAAACCATTAACGATACAAACGTTCGAAAAAAACAGACTGGTGCCATCATAGCTCCTTCCGCAAAATCCATTTCGCGTTATAGGAAGAAGCATAAACGATGATGTTAGAAGTCCAAAATTTATGAAAATTTTAGACAAAGGCATTGCAATAATCGGAGATGACATGGCTCATGCAAGCCAAGTCATCCAGAGCAAATGGTCATCCAGAGCGGAGCGATAGATCTCTACCACCAAACCTCAGTCTGTGCGCCCACGCTCCAATCCTTTTCGGATTTATCTTCATCAGCACCGTTTGGCTTTGTGGTCGTATTGGCAAGAGTATAGAACACACGCAGTCGTGGGCGCGCCCAATAGGTCGTATTCGGCGTCACTTCGGGTGCGATCGTGAATTTTGTGAGAGATGCATCACCAAACACGGCACCGCTGTCAGAAGACGACAGTCGCATATCGCTCACAACTTGATGGCCGACTTCCGCCGCGACATCCACGTGGTCCGAAATCTTGCGAATCAATCGCATGCCTGCTGTGAACTCAGACTTCGACGGCATTTTCACTTCTTTCTTTTCTTCGGCATCAACAACTTTTGCGCCACCGAAATCGGTACTCTGAGCCAAAAATACGGTTTCCCAGCCGAACGGATTGGCATCAGCCATGACCATATGAAATATGAAGCGAAGGCACGAAGACTCGTCGCGAGCCTTTGCTCCGTCTTCGTCGTCCTTTTCAACATCGTTCGCTCCCCATGCACCGTACTGATCGAGCAAGCAACTATTCCTACCAGACGAGCCGCCGAATATACCGCTGCCATATTGGAAAACGATCTTGTCGTTAGATCCAGAGATGAACGAATCATTGAAAATAACACCGATGTTTGCACCCGAGCTCGCATGCCAGAGTTTTTCGCCGCCACGGAATCCAGTTTCACCCACCGAGCCGTAGATCATGTAGGGTGTCACCTTCATCGACGAACCAACAGTGAGATCGGTCAAACGCAGGTCAACGTTAGTCTGCGCTGGCATCTTTTTAGATTGGGGAGACGGAATGTTTCGAGTCAGCGCAAGGTGGAGCTTGTAAGAACCCACTTCCATGTTTTCGAGACCGACACCTGGTCCGGTGTTGGCAAGAAAATAATAATCGAGCATGTGAATGTCTTCGCGTCTGTAGAATCGCTTGCCGGCCCACATGGAGGCTTTGAGCGGCAGAACTGCGGCCGATTCAACCCAGGCCTCACGCAACGCAACTTTCGCGGCTGCGTTGACGTCAGTCGGCGGATCACCCACCAACCCAGGATCTGTGGATTCCCAATCACGATGTCCAGCGGATGCAAAAGTTGCGCGAAAGTGGGACTTAAACACGACGCTTTCGTCGGCGTTTACTGCGGAATGATTTTGATCAAATGAGAGTTCGGCGTAGGTATCGCACTCGTTTCCAAGCCGAAATGAGCTCGAAGTGCCGTCCAAGCTGAAACAACGCTGGTCTGCCCCCCCAGAGGACGCCCCTAAACCCGAGCGGAAATAGCCGTGGTAATCGACGGCAGATGCCACTGGCGCGAGCATAATCAAACCCCAAAAACCAACAAAACCCTTGAGCAGCATAACTTTCAACTCCTTGTTCACAGCGGCGAGTCCCTTGTGGATAACTAATTTAGCGGCGCACAATAGCACCGAATGCAGGGCAAATCCATAGAGCCAAATTGTCGCTGTCCATTCTCAAACTAGCGTGTAATATAGGCTTTTCCAAAAATGCGGCGATCTTTCGCCAGTACGCGAACGGAGGAATCTGTGAAAGTTAATTTGATCGGTGTGGTGGTTTTGGCGCTAGGATTGTCGGGCTGTCAGTGGCTGCAAAGCAAGGGCATCAACATTGGCGGCGGCACAGCTGCAAACAAAACAAAACTCGAAACAGATATTGAAAAAGTAAGTTACACCATCGGTTTGAATTTTGGTCGTAACCTCAAGAATCAAGAAGTTGCCATCGACCACGCTTCCTTTCTTACAGGCTTGAAGCACGCGCAAGAAGGCACAACCGCATTGCTCACAGACCAAGAGCAGGGCGAGACCATGCGCAGTTTCCAAACTGCACAAATGGAAAAGATGACCAAGAAGCGTGAAGAAGATACCACCAAAAACAAGAAAGCAGGCGAAGACTTCCTCGCAGCTAACAAGACCAAGGAAGGCGTTGTCACCACAGCTTCCGGACTTCAGTACAAAGTCATCACAGCTGGCACTGGTGCGAAGCCAACAGCTGAAGACACCGTTGTTACACACTACAAAGGTACATTGATCGACGGCACAGAATTCGACAGCTCCTACAAGCGTAACGAGCCAGCAGAATTTGGTGTTGGCAACGTTATCAAAGGCTGGACCGAAGCACTTCAGTTGATGAACGTCGGCTCCAAGTACGAACTCTACATCCCATCTGACCTCGCGTACGGCGAACAAGGCAGCGGACCAAAGATCGGTCCAAACGCAACACTCGTATTCGAAGTTGAACTTTTGGAAGTCAAGAAGGCGACAGCTTCTGCTGCAAAGACGGAAGACAAGAGCAAGAAAGCTAAGAAGTAATCTCTTAGCCTAAGAGCGACGAATCAAAGGGCTGAGCTGCAACGTTCAGCCTTTTTTGTTACTGCTCGTTACACTCTACTGCGATCCGCTTCCAAAAAGATTCGGCATTTCGTCCGTAAGAAAACCACTCCTTCACTGGACCGCGCTCATAGGTGTGTCGTGATTCGTGGTAACGTTCACCGCAGTAGTCGCCAATGCGAACCGATAGCCCACGAGTCTCATCATCAAAGTGGATGTCCACTCCTGTTTGCACGTCAAGCCAAAGTCCCGTTGATACATAAAAATACGGTGTTTCGTGCGATAATACGCGCATCTCCTTTTTCACTGTAACCGAGCCTTCAGGATCATCAACGAAGTCCCAAATTGTGCAGGTCAGGCTTCCTTCTGCCGAAGCAGAAGCGGCGCCAAGCCAGATCAACGCGACCGAGGACATTTTTGCTATGACATTCATGATTCACTCCTTAGATGCTGCTGTTCACACACAACTTAGTTTGCTCATCATTCAGTTATAAGTAAAATGCATGGAATCTATATTTGTATTACTTTTTTGGATTCTATATGTCGCTGTCCCAACACCTCGAAAAGCTCCCCATCTTTTGCGCCGTCTGTCGCAACAAAAGTTTTAGTGTCGCTGCATCAAGTCTATCTCTTTCACAACCGGCGGTATCCCGGTCCGTTGCCGAACTTGAACGAGTCGTTGGATCAAGTTTGCTCCATCGCTCGCGGCAGGGTGTCCGCCCAACAGAAGAAGGCATCAAGTTGCTCTGTGTCGCAGAAAAAATTCTCGGACTTGCCACGGAATACCAAGCCGCCAAGCAGGCAAAAAACAGTCCGATTCGCATCGGCACCAAAGAACCAATTGCAGCGCATATTCTCGCCGATTTCATTTCGACTCATCGCCAGGAACCACTCGAACTATTGATCCGCCGAACAAACTCAGAACTCATTGATCTTTTAATGGCAGGAAAAGTTGACTGGATCATCGTTCCGGATGCGAAATTGCCGAAAAATGTTTTGCGCACCGTTCTTTTCAAAAACACGTGGGGGCTTTTTCACGCACCGACCTCATCGGCCAGCCGCCTCATTGTGTATTCGGAGACACTTGCTGGCAAAGGGATGCTACGTGATTACGTCTTCATTCCGTCTGATACTTTGAAAGTCCAAAGCCACGACATCGCCATGACCCTCTGCACCAAGGGTCTTGGACAGGCCATTCTTCCGAAGTGGATGACGAAAGAAAAATGCGCACGAAAAGAGTTAGTGGAATCACAATCGAAAATTTTGAAGGACGTTCCAGAAAGCAAGATTTTTGCGGTGGCACTTCGCTCACTGGCGAAGCTGGAAAGTTTTCGAGAGCTTAAAAAGTTTTGTGAACGCTATTAAGCTCTCGCGGCGCTTTCAAATTAACGACAGATGTAGTCGCCGGATTTTTTTGAATTGAGTGACAAGGACGACTCGTTCATTTCATCGAGATAGATGTGGAAAGAGGTCTTCTTATCATTGGCTTCAAAGGCAAAGGATACGTCTTCACTTAAGACGACGCCTTCTACGTCCATTTTTGGTGACGTGCTCGCCCCTTCGTATAGCTCAAGACGGTACTTCATCGGCACGCCTTCTTCAATCCTTCCATTCTGCATCGGCGTCAAAACAACTGTGCTCTGTTCAATCTTGTCGGTGCGGCGGTCGTACTTGTTACAGACGTACTTTTCGGCACCAAAAGCGGAAATGGACGAAACGATGAGTGATAAAATGATTAGTGCATTCTTCATGACTTCTCCCAAATGTCGTTAAAAGCGATTCGAGCAACGTTTAGTGGCATTTATGGTTATTCCGTAGTAGGGGGAGTCAGAAGTATTCAGTCTTTCATACTCGAGACCATCAGAGACCCCATTTACAGGTGGACACACAAGCCTGCAGCCTTGTGGAAGATAGCTCGGCAATGCGCAAAAAATAGACGTAAATCCACACTAACTCCACAGCTTGTCATAGCGCCGATTGGATGGCCGAAAGTCTAATAGCGCAACATGCCGATGCCCACCGGAGCTGCGCAAAAATTTTCCCACTTAATCAGCAACTTCCGTCCAATTGCCATGAGAAAATATTCAGCGAATCCATTCATGAAAGTCAAATGATGATTGAGCTTGAAGGCGTCACAAAATCCTATCCGTTGAACGGGCAACAAGTCCAAGTTTTGAAGGGCATTACGCTTTACATTGCACGAGGCGAATTTGTCTCCATTATGGGACCCAGCGGCTCAGGCAAATCCACTTTGGCTGCCATTCTCGGATGTCTTTCCACCCCAAGCCAAGGCAAATATCTAATCAATGGCGTGGACGTAAGCGCCATTGCGAGCACGAAGCTTGCCAAACTTCGCAGCCAATCAATCGGATATGTGTTTCAAGATTTCAATCTCATGAACGGACTGAACGCGTGGGAGAACGTCGCGTTGCCACTGGTTTATGCGGGTGTGGGTCGCAAGGAACGCTTTCAACGCGCTATGGAATGCCTTGATGCCGTTGGCCTCACAAATCGCGCCAAAAATCGTCCCTATCAGCTCTCTGGCGGTCAAAAACAACGCGTGGCCATCGCACGAGCATTGGTCAATCGTCCGCAGTTTTTGTTTGCTGACGAACCCACCGGCGCTCTCGGTAAAAAAACTGGACAAGAGATTCTGTCGATCATCCAAAAGCTGAACGAAACTGGCAACACTGTCATCATGGTCACACATTCCCCAACAGACGCCCAGCATTCCAAGCGAATCATTCACCTCGTAGACGGCAACATTGTGCGGGATGAAGTCGTGCAGAAACCATTAGTTCAGTCCAGCCACTCTGGCGATGTGAGCATCACCCTTGCAGAAAACTACACCCAAAAGCTGTGGCAGATTGCGAAAAATCTTACGGAGAAGAATTCGAGCAATCTAGAAGGTATGGAAATACTTCTGGCCCAATCCAACAATCGCGAGTCCCTTATCGAAGCGGCAAAGGCCGTTGGAAAATGGCCATGGGATCTGGCTAAAAACATGGCCGAACAACTTTGCCAATCTAAAGACTGGGCTGTCCGGCTCGAACTTCTCGGAAACTTGCAGCGGTGTCCTGAAGAATTGCGACGGGAGTATTTTGAAAATGCCCTGAAAGATGAAAGCGCATGGATTCGTTTCGTGTCACTCAATAACTTTCGCAGCGTTGACTCGGGCACGCTTAGCGACTTATTGAAAAAGCAAATTTTGAATTTGGTCAATGACAGTGACGAGAGGGTAAGAGCAACTGCTATCACCATAGTTGCCAAGCACCGCTTTTCAGGCTTCGAAAATGTACTTGTGACAGCCCTTAAAGACAGCGATCCCCGCGTGCGAGCCAACGCCGTCGAATAGATACATCGAGCTAAAATCGTGCAACAACACGCGGCACACTTGACTCTCATGCTCACGGATCGTCACAACCGCGTCCGTGCCAACACGATTTTGGCGCTCGCACCGTTTGAGCCTAACTTGGTCAAAAAATCTGTCTTGTCCATGATGGAAAGTCCAGACTCGCTAAGCCGCGCGTCAGCGGCATGGGTGTTTGGAAAACTTGATTACCCGCACAAAGGGGCGGCTTTGATTCAATGGCTCAAACTTGAAAAAGAAGATCTCGTCATTGCTCAGATAGCTAATTCGCTAGGCCATCTAAGCAAAGCTGATCTAAATTTTGCGGCTGAGGTCAGTGCTGCATTCGCAGAAAAACAAATGGAGGTGGCTTAATGTCAACTCCTCGTCTTATTTTCGAGCTTGCGTGGACGACTCTGCTGGAGAACCGGCTGAGGTCATCATTGACTGTTCTTGGCATGATGTTCGGCAACGCGGCAGTGATTGCGACTCTAAGCAGCAACGAAGGCGCAAAGCAATTCGTTAACGAACAATTGAAACAACTGGGTACTCGTTTGATGGCCGTCGAATCAAATGGCCAGCCATTTGATCTCAGTGCCGCAGACTTCTTGATGACATACGAACCTGGCCTTGCTGCGCCATCCCTTGACGAACGATTAGGGTCTGCCTCAATTAGATACAAGGAATCCGCCACAGAATCAGTGCTGATAGTCGGATACGATGGGTTTATAAGTGCCCATGGCCTTTCCATCGATAGCGGACGGATGTTTTCTGAGTCAGAAAAGTCTTCAAGCGATCCCGTGGTGATCATTGGAAACTCAACCTCGCAAAATTTGTTTGGAAAGAACGTCCCCTTTGTCGGTGAATGGATTTCGATTCACACAGAAAATCAAATCTTGACTGCACGCATCATCGGTTCTTTTAAAGAAAAGGGCGGGAGCGACGGCTCCAGTATCGACAACGCCGTAATCCTACACCAAGGAATGGCCACGCAGATTCGCTCCAATCCATCCTCCCAAAAAATTCTTCTGCAACTGAAAGATCCCAACCGATCTTGAGAAATCAAGAACAACGTCATGCATCTGTTGTCTTCTGGATTTACTGCAGGCGAACTAGTCATCGTCGATGCACGAGAAGCGATCGACAGAACAAATGACATTTGGGCCAAGGTAAGTTTGGTCGGAATCTGTCTTGCAATCGTGAGCTTGCTCACCGGGGGCATCGGCATGTTGCGCTATTAGACTTTCGGCCATCCAATCGGCGCTATGACAAGCTGTGGAGTTAGTGTGGATTTACGTCTATTTTTTGCGCATTG
>Ga0255088_1000428_pt1 | contig 19273 bp, 15 predicted proteins | sample Colum_Miss_RepB__2_FD_188587 | JGI IMG/M metagenome (GOLD analysis project Ga0255088, IMG submission 188587) | Freshwater microbial communities from Columbia River, Oregon, United States - Colum_Miss_RepB_8d | ecosystem: Environmental > Aquatic > Freshwater > River | place: USA: Oregon...
CGATACTGCAGTAACGTTTTATGAACAGTTTGGATATAAAAATCAAGGATATATATTTACACTTTGGAATTGTATACAGCATTACAAAATGTCTAAAATAATTAATCCCACATAGTCCAATGTTGGGGCCAATACTGAATCTGTGAAATACGTAATTGTTTTAATGCATGCGTCTTAAAATTTTTATTCCAAAAATAAACTGATGCAGTAAGTGTATCACCCTTATAGGTTTGTATCCAAGGCCCAATATACAATTGCGTAAGGATTTTACCATTTATACCATTTGCGGAAGCGTAAGCAATGGTATTTGATTTTGCTTTAACCGCAATACATAATTCCAGAAACGTATCACTTGTAGTATCGGTTATAGCTTTTGCAAACAGCACATCGCCTTCCTTAAGTGAACGCGTATTATAATTGTATTGTATGGCAAGAGGAAATTCGGCATTAAAAGTGTTTTGTTGCTGCATTTGATTAGACGTAATAGTACCACTTGTAAATTGAGGCCAGTTTTCTGTAAATACGGTATTATATATATTGTGTTTTGAGTGTTGCGCCTGGCGTGACATTAAATACCAATTAACGGCAGCAGTTTCATGATGCGTTACAACGTAGGGATAGTATTGTTTTATACGTTCTAATTCAACTGGAAAAGGTGAAGCTACTAAGATGTATGGTGTTTTTTGTTGTGCCAGCCAAATTTCTTTTGCTCGCATATCAGCATTTTGCGCTACCGGAAAAAAATGTTGGTTTTTTAAATTATATTTTGAAATGAATAAAGTATGTATAAAAGGTTCAGAATTACAAAATAAAGCCGAAACTCCTTTTGTATGGTTTTGCTTTAAAATACTATAGGGTTCTTCATATGCTGATTTTAAATGTTGCGGATAGATGGCCTTTACATAAAACGTTTGTATTGCTAAAATACCAAGTACCAACAAACCCATTATAACTAATGAATTCTCGCTAAATCCTTTGGTACATGCCGCCCATATCATTAAAAATCCAATGCCGCTAAATACTAATACTGAAAATTGCATTATGGGCGCTAACCATATGGAATATAAATAAATTACCAAAACATTTATAACTGCTAAAACAAAACCCAGCAGGACAATAAACATCGAAATATGATGGCGGCTTTTCCAAAACATCCAAAGGGCTAACGCACCCAAAAACCAAGCCGCATAACCCGTGCCTAAAAATACCAGTATCCATTTTATTATCATACTCCAATGTGGTGGGTCTAGCCAGCCACCTTGCGCTGGGCCTATGCCCGCATGATGTAATTGCACCCAGGTAACTGGTAATTGTGGCGCATACAATAAAAGTGTTATAGCAAGCATGAGGCCAAATGTCTTTCGGTTAGATTTTGAAATTTTAAAAGCCAGCATTGGAATTAATGTTATTAATAACAGAATGCCCATATGGTGGGTACTTACCAGTGCCCAAGCACTAAAAATCCATAACAAACCGGTTTTCCAATGAATAGGCTCTTGTTTAATACAATTTAAACTGGTTAAAATGAGTATTAACGTAAAACTTAAGCCCGGCGTGTACATTCGGGCAATAGGGGCATAATAAACAATTATAAAAGAGGCTGTAAAAAATGCCGACAATATATAACCACTGCCGGTATATATACGTTCACCCAATTTAAATGCTAAAAACACATTTAAAATGCTTAGCAAAAGTATAGGCAATTTGAGTGCCGCTGCAGAATAGCCAAAGAGGTTAACTATAAAAACAGTATATGCCTGTAATAAAAAGGGATGCGCGTCTGGTTTAACAGCATTATTCCAAAACGAATGCCATGTATTAAATACGCTGCGTTCTAAAGCGCTGCATTCATCATAGGTGAGTTGGTAGGCATTTAATAAACCTAAGCGCAGGCCCAGAATACCAATTGTTATAATCCAAAATAAATATTTAAAATAAACTATGCGGTGGCTTTCCCACATTTGATTTAAACCGGTAACATCCAATCAAAGGGATCGGGCATTAGTCCTTTGCGGATTTTTCGAAGCGTTTCATCAACTTTAGTAGAAAACGTACGCTCTGCAACAGGTTTTAATTCATAATAATCCGTTTTGTAGCCAATTCCAATTATTTGAGCAATTGTTGCTGCTGTTCCACAGCCAAAAACTTCTGTTAAGGTTCCTTTTGAAATGGCCTCTAAAACTTCCTGTATACTTACTTTACGTTCCTCAACGGGCATGTTCCAATGCCTGGCCAATTGTAATACACTTTTACGGGTAATACCATCTAAAATGGTATCGCTTAATGCCGGGGTAATTAATTTTCCATCTATTACAAACATGACATTCATTGTACCACTTTCCTCAAAATAACTATGGGTTTCACTGTCTGTCCATAACACTTGTTTATACCCTCGGGCTTCTGCTAGCTTGGTGGGATATAAACTGCGGCCGTAATTTCCTGCGGCTTTTACAAAGCCTACGCCACCATGCACGGCTCTAAAATAGCTTGTTTCAATCCATACTTTTATGGGATCTGCATAGTATTTACCGGCAGGACATGTTAAAATTATAAATTTATATGTATCACTAATTTTAACTCCAATGGCTTCATCGGTTGCAATTAGAAACGGGCGGATATATAAACTTCCAAATTCAGAATCTGGCACCCACTGCTGATCTAAGCGAATCAGTTCGCAAAGGCCCTCCATAAATAAATCTTCTGGCACTTCTGGCATTGCCATACGAACTGCTCCAGTATTAAGACGTTTTAAATTTTCTAAAGGACGAAACAGAGACACTTGACCTGAAGCGTTTTTATATGCTTTCATGCCTTCAAAAATGGCCTGTCCATAATGCAAAGCACTAATGGCATAACTCAAAGGTTGATCTTGATAAGGTAAAATCTGGGCCTTTTGCCATGCACCATTAACATACTCAGCTACTAACATATGATCTGAAAAACACTTACCAAAGGGCACATGCGTTAAATCGTATTCTGAAACTCTGCTTTTTGCAACAGGTTGTATTTCTATAGGAATGGATCGAACCATAATTAAATTCTGGATGGCAAATAAGCATATTATTTTTTAATTGACCAATTAATTTTAATAAATAACTTTTATTTAACATGTTGATTATCATGTTATTATATTTATTTTTACAAGCTAGGGGTCTATTGTTTGCAATATAAATGAAATTTAAAATTATATGCCTTAAAATTTTGCTTTTGTTAAATGCTGTTTTGTGGGCGCAACAAAAACCATTGGAAGTTGAAAGTTATCAGGAAGTATATGGCAGCAGCAATTTTACCCGACAAAAAGAATTACCACCATTTTTTTATAATCATAAAATTTTAAACCGTCCTTCGGTAAATATCATTTTAATACAAGCCCGTTACCATTACCATTATACTATTTTTAATATAGGCTTAATGGGGGGCGATTATACGCAATATAACTTGGCGCACGAACCCGAATGGGCAAAACCAATTTATACGATGTATGCCACCAGACATCTGAATTTAAAAACGCGTATAGAAGCTGGCGTATTTGCATCACATTTGGGTTTAGAAAGTGTGATTTCATCTGAAAGCCCTACTTTAAGCCGAAGTTTAATTGCAGAGAATTCTCCGTATTATGAATCAGGTATTCGGGTATTACATAAAGCGTCCCATTACGATTATGGATGTTATATATTAAACGGATGGCAACGTATTTCGTGGAATCCTCTTTACAAGCTGCCTGCATTGGGTGCACATTTTCAATATCAATTCCCTTCCGGATTACACATACAGTATAGTTCCTTTTTTGGAAGCTCAAAGCCCGATTCCTTAAAACGTCTGCGTTTTTACAACCATTTTAACAGCGGATACACTATGGGTGCCTATGAATGGTATGCTTCCTATGACATTGGTTTTGAATCGGGAGCCTTTTGGATGAGCCCTCAGTGGCTGGGGATATTTCACTATTCACAAAACGCAAACATTGCATGCCGCTTTGAATGGTTTTATGATCCCAAAAATATACAAATTACCAGCGAACACCCTTTACCCTTTAATACCTTTGGATGGGCCATATGCCACACTATTGAACCCCAAAAAGGATTAATGATACGATTTGAACCGAAATATTATTGGTCTAAAAATGGATTTTTTAATGTTTCAAGTCAGAGGTTTTACCTGAGTGCTGGCGTAAGCTATCGTTTAAAAATTTATTGAAATGCGCTTACGCTATAACCCGATTGTGACCACTCTAAAAAATAACGTTCTTTTATCCATTCCCCTAAATTAATGTAGCGTCCGCCCAATGGTAATTCCATGTCCAAATGTAAATGGCGATGGCCAAAAATAAAATACTTTGCCCATTTTTGAGCTTCTTTGTTTTTAGCATATAGATACAACCATTCCGCTTCATTTCCTTTAAATACCTCATCATTATGTGCAGTTTGTATTCTGCTGCGTCGACTGCTAAGTTGTGCAATATAAAATGCCAAATTGGGATGCAAACGGCTAAAAATCCATTGACAGGTTTTATTTGTAAAAACCGATTTTAAAAATTTATACCGATAGTCGCCGGGTCCTAAACCATCCCCGTGCCCTACCATAACGCGTTCATTATTAATTTCAATAATAATTGGAGCTCGGTAAATACTAACACCAATTTCATTAATCAAATAATCTTTCATCCATAAATCGTGATTTCCGGTAAAAAGATACACCGGAATGCCGGAATCAGTTAACTGTGCCAGTTTTGCTAAAAACCTTATATACCCTTTAGGAACTGTATATTTATATTCGTACCAAAAATCAAATACATCCCCTAAAATAAAAACAGCCTGTGCATTTGGCATAATACCATCCAGCCAGCGGCAAATAGCATCTTCACGAATGCGGCTTAACTCGGCATTAGGTGCTCCTAAATGAAAATCTGAAGCAAAAAATACTTTTTTAGCATCTAATGAAAATTTAAGTTCGGGTTGCACGTCTGCTAAATTAAGTAAATTATAAAGTTGTGGCGAAATGCACTAATAATTGAATTAAACTTTTTAAACGCAATTGGGTTTATAGATTATGACATTTACCTTAATTACCGGAGCATCGACAGGAATTGGTTACGAAGTAGCAAAACGTTTTTATTTTCATGGACATTCATTACTGCTAGTGGCTCGTAATGCCGAACGACTCGAGGCCCTAAAACGGGAATTGCCTGAAACACAAAATCAAAAAATTAAAACCATAGCAATGGATTTAAGCAGCCCAAACGCAGCACGACTGTTGTTTGAGCAAACTCAACATAATGGATGGCATGTGGATACGCTAATTAATAATGCAGGATTTGGAACATTTGGACTTTTTGATGAAACCAATTTAGAAACGCTTGAAAATATGATGCATTTAAACATGGTAACCTTAACCGCACTAATGCACTTTTTTATAAAACCGATGCGTGCGGCCAAACATGGACAGGTTATTAATATTGCCTCTACTGCAGCTTTTCAGGGTATACCAAAATTTAGTGTTTATGCGGCTTCAAAGGCATTTGTATTACATTTAAGCGAGGCTTTACATGTTGAATATAAAAATTATGGAATTTGCGTTTCGGCAATTTGCCCCGGTGCTACAGCTACACAATTTGCTTCACGAGCACAAATGCAAAACAGTAAAATTTTTAAACCCGAAGTGTCTGCAACACCAGAAGCCGTTGCAGCATTATGTTATAGCACATGGAAAAACCGAAAAGCAATTGCTGTGCACGGAATTGCAAATCGCCTGTTGGTTTTCTTAAGCCGTTTTATGCCCCGAACACTCAACACAAAACTGGCAGGAAAATTTGTAGATGTATAAAATGAATTAGTTCGTTTGTATTTTGCTTTTCTAAAACTTCTGACGTAATTTATAATTTCAATAATTAAAAAATATAAAGTATTGCTAACTAATTATTAAGTATTTTTTTTAGGGTATCCTGTAAAGCAGTTCCTCTTAAGTTTTTATAACGAATGATGCCTTGGGGATCTATTAATACCGTAAAGGGAATTGACTGTATTCCATAAAGGGGCACAACGGTACTTTCCCAAAATTGCAAATCACTTAGTTGCGGCCAGGTCATATGATACTCATCTATGGCGTTCATCCACGCAGATTTATCTTTATCTAATGAAACACCAATAATTTCAAAGGTGCTGGATTTGTATTGTGCATAAAGTTTTACCAATCTAGGAAGCTCCGCCTTACAGGGACCACACCAACTTGCCCAAAAATCAATCAATACCCATTTTCCACGGTATTCGGTTAATTTATGAGAAACTCCAGCAGGATCTGATAAAACAAAGTTTGGAGATTCTTGACCAATGGCAAGCTTTTTTAGCTGTTTACAAGACTCGTGAAAAGCTAAAACATTGCGGTCATTTGGAAATTTTGAAAATAAACCTTTGTCCAAAGCGATATAAGCATTTAAATGGGTTTCGGGATCTAAAGGTTGTATAAATGCCAAACAGGCATAATGGTTTGAATATGTTACAATGGCCTGTGCCATTTGATTTTGCACCGGGTTAACAATGGCATAATAAGGCAATTCAAATTCTTTACTAACAGCCATCATTTTTATGGAATCCATTCCGGGTTGCTGAATACGGCTTTGAAATGCTGTATTTAGTGAATCTAATCGCAAACTCAGTTGAGCCGCCATCGCATTAAATTTTAAAAATACATCCGTTTCAACAGAACCTTTTATTTTAGAGGTTCGCTCAGGAGCATTAAAATCAGCTTCTATTTCAATATTATCATGTTCATTAACAACAAGGGTAATAAACCGCTGTTCATCAATTTTAACACGATAAAATCCAAGTGTAGGTTTATAGCTTTTAAATTCAAATACACCTTTATCGTCAATTACTGCACTATCAACAACAATGGGTTTGGGATTAACTAATTTTTCAAGATACAGGGTTTGGATTTTAAAATTTTTAAAAGTGCCTTTTATACCGGCGTGTTGTTGTTCTGAACTTGTACACGAAACACAACAAAACACAACAATACAAAATAAACTATTATACACTAGATTCATGATTTATGGATTTTCATTTAACAGACGGATAATGATGGACTGTAAAAGTTTTGGATCGGCTTTACCTTTACTACGCTTCATGGCTTCACCGGTAAAAAGACCTAATAAGCCCGTTTTACCCGATTTATAAGCCATTACTTTATCTTGAAAAGTTTCCAGTACACCTCGGGCAATATCTTCTAAAGCATGCGCATCTGAATTTTTAATTAAATCAAGCTCTTGGGCCAATGCCGCTGGTGAACGATGCGGTTCTTGAATCAATTTTGGAAACAATTGCTGTGCTGCTGCATGACTCAGTTGCCCCTGATCAACAAGCTGAATAAGATCTGATAAAATTTCAGGACTTAAAGGAAATTGATTAAACTCAAGTGCATGTTCATTTAAATAAGAACGTACCGGACCCAGAATCCAATTAGCTGCTGCCTTATAAGGTGTTTTTAAAGCCACTAGTGCATTATAATACGAAGAGGTTTCTTTTCGTTCAATCAATTGCAGCGCATCGTATTCACTCAGCAAATAGGTTTGCGTATAAACGGTAAATAGTTGTTGGGGCAGCATGGGTACCTGCAATTTTTGGGCTTGTATGTAGTCTGTAGTTAATACCAGCGGTTGCAAATCGGGTTCGGGAAAATAACGGTAATCATTTGCCTGTTCTTTACTACGTAATGAAAACGTGATGTTTTGCTGTGCGTCAAAACTGCGGGTTTCTACTTTAACCTCAGTATTCGTTTCAATACATTGAATTTGACGCTGAATTTCAAAATCAATGGCCCGTTGCACATTGCGAATTGAATTCATATTTTTTACTTCAACTTTTTTTCCAAATTCACGGGCACCTTTTTTACGAACGGAAATATTAGCATCGCATCGAAGTGAACCTTCTTCCATATTTCCATCACAAATATTTAAATACCTAACAAGTTTGCGTATTTCGGTTAAATACGCATAGGCTTCTTCACCGGATCTAAAATCGGGCTCTGTAACTATTTCCAGTAATGGGGTTCCGGCACGATTTAAATCAACCAGTGAAAAATGAGGATCCAAGTCGTGAATGCTTTTTCCGGAATCTTCTTCCATATGTATGCGGGTTAGATGTATGCGCTTCACCTCTGAAGCCAGCTGAATATCAATAAACCCCCCCTTGCATATGGGTGTTTTATCTTGTGTTATTTGATACCCTTTTGGCAAATCGGCATAAAAATAATTTTTTCGTGCAAAAACGGTATGCGGCGCAATAGTACAATTCATGGCAATTCCAAGACGCACGGCAAATGCCACCGCCGCTGCATTTAATTGTGGCAAGGTGCCTGGATGTCCCAGTGCAATGGGGCTTACCAAAGAATTGGGCAAAGCACCATATGCAGCTTGTTCAGAACTGTACATTTTGGTATGCGTAAGCAATTGAACATGACATTCTAAACCAATAACGGGCTCATACATAGCATCCATACGCTTAACAAAAGTAGTAAAATAGCCTTGTAATCGGTTCAAAATATTTACATTTAAAGATGTTAAGTATTGCAGCCTGTACTTTAAAACATATTTTTAAAGAGTTTACAAATTCACTCAAGGCTCTGTATACACCTGAAGAATGTCAAATACTTTTTTTTGAATTTTTGCATGTTCGCGCAGGAATTTCTAAATCTGTGTTTTACACACAACCCGACTATGCCCTGAACACCCAAATCTGCATTATTTTGGGGCAAGATATTAAACGGTTAATTGCCGGTGAACCATTTCAATATGTTTTAGGTCTGGTTGAATTTTGCAATGTAACCATTCGCATAGACTCCAGGGCATTAATTCCCCGTCCTGAAACCGAAGAGTTGTGTTTTGAAATACAAAAACGCTTTACATCCAATGGTCCCATATTGGATTTATGTACCGGAAGTGGCTGCATTGCAATTGCTTTAAAACATTTTTTTAAATTAAATGATATATATGCCGGTGACTGCTCGGATGCCGCTTTAAATTTATGCAATGAAAATGCACAACGGCTTGGCCTCAGTGTTAACAGTTTTTTATTTAATTTGTATGAGCTCCCTGTTTCGTTTCCGCATTCGTTTTTTGATCTCATAGTGTCAAATCCTCCCTATATTACGCCCGCAGAAAAATCAGGACTTCATGCACGCGTATTAAACTTTGAACCGCATCTGGCCTTGTTTACTCCCGACCCGGAGGGATTAGAACCCTATCGCCAAATTCTAAAAATTGCCGAATTTCACCTTAACAAAAATGGGATTTTAGCATTGGAATTGCATTCGCAAACAGCCGCGGCAGTATTCAAATTAATACAGGATTCACGTATATTTACATCTACAGAGTTAATGCACGACCTTTCGGGCAATATCCGTTTTTTATTTGCACATAAAATATGAATTATTGTTTGCGGATAATCACCTTCATGCTTTTTTATAGTGTTTTAAATGCACAAGATACTGATGTTAAACGCCAGTGGTCTGAATTTACATTAGGACAATGCTATGAAATAAAAACCCGCATGGGCACCACGCATAAAGGCCAGGTACTGTACGAAAATCAAAATTCAATTATCCTTGAAAATAAGCCCCTATACGATAGTTTAATCATACCCAAAATGGATTTGGTGTCGTATACTAACTGTGGTGGTAAAACGCAAACAAATTCTTCAAATTTAATAAAACCGGATGCCTTTAATGCACATAGTGCACATCTGCTTTTTGGCAGAAGTGCCAGAACTGAAAAAAACGGTTCTGCATACTACACCTCACATTACTTTTTGTCAGACAATTTTGGTTTTACACCCAGTCCCTATTTTTCAGCAGATGTAGATTGTTTTTTATTTGTACCCTACGGTTTAACAGGCACAGGACATTATCCCATAAATTCTGAATTGCATCTGTCCGGAGGCGCTTCTGTATATGGGAATATATTTCAGGGACTTTCTCAAAATGGCATTGAATTGTTTTTAGTTACTGTACAAAGTAAAATCACAATTGGTAATCAAAACAACCATATAACGTTTGGCTTGTATGGTGGAGGGTTAAACTTAGAAGCATTAGATTCCAGCGCATCGCGCACATTATTTTGGTTTCCCTTTGGCTATATGGGTTATTACAAAAAAATGCATGAACGCTTTTCAATATGTGCAGAAGCCTGGTATCTGCCAGCACTTCAGGTTGGAATGGGTGGAGTTGGTTTTCGCTACCATTCCGGTAAATATAAAGACTGGACCTTTGGATTTTTAAATCCATTTGAATTAGAGAATGTAGCACAATTAAAGTTTAAAACATCTGTAGTTATACCTTATATTGGGTATAAATACATTTTAAACTAACGCTAAGAAAATTAAATTTCTTTTAAGCCTTTTCCACTTTTATGAATTTGGTTATTTGATTTTAACTCATTAACCAATTTATCTAAAATACCATTTATAAATAATTTACTGCCTGGCGTGCTGTATTGTTTACTTATTTCAATATACTCATTAAGTGTAGCTTTAACAGGTATTTCGGGTAGATATAAAATTTCAGTTAAAGCCATTTGCATAAGTAATAAATCCATTTGTGCAATACGTTCAAGTTCCCAATTTTGAGCAAATCTTTGAATGTCAGCTGAGAAAGTTGATTTATGTTGCAGCGTAAAATTAAATAGCGTTTTTACAAACTTAAGATCATCGTCTTCATCATGCCATAATGGCCGCATTTCAAAAGCTTCTGTATGTTGTTCAAGATGTTTTACCAACGTTGTAAAAACCATAAACACATCATCCGTCCAATGAAGATCAAGTTCTGAAAAGTGTGCCGTTAAAAGTTCTTGCTCAAAAAGAAACTGTTGAAGCACTTCTTGAATAAAAACAGCGTCGCCACGATACCCACGATCCGGCAATTGCATATAGCTTAAATATACCGGCTCTTGTTTTAGTCGTGACCAAAGCTGGCGCACCAAGTCAGTATGCGGCTGCCATGAAATGCCGTACTTTTTTTTTGCGTTTTGAAATGTTGTACTTTGCTCAATTGCAGCCAATACATGGTTTTGTATAAACCGTAAACTTGGATTTAAATCTTCTGTACTTGGGCGTAACTTAACACGTTGTTCTTCAAGCTGGCGTTCTGCCTGAAATTTTAATTCAAGCAAAAGCTGTAACACATACACATATAATTTTTGAACATTATCTATACTGTGAAAAAGATTTTTTTCAAACACCGTATTTTGACTCTGATTTTGTTGGATACATGCATACAATGCCTGCATTACTTTAATTCTTAAAAACCTTCTGTTAAGCATCTTAGCGTCTGGTTTTTAATGTGGCAATACGTTGCAAACGATTTTCTGCAAGTTGATTGGCAGCTAAATAGGTAGGTATAGCTTGGGTATGTGAAATTTGGATAACCTGCGTTAATGTTTGGTAAATACCCTCCGCATGTGCAATGGCACGTTCACGGTTATATCCCTCTAACTCATAATATACATTAATTATACCTCCGGCGTTTACAACAAAATCAGGAGCATACAGAATATTTTTTTGAGCTAAAAGGGCACCGTGTTTTACTTCATCTAGTAATTGATTATTAGCAGCGCCGCAAATAATTTCGCATTTTAAAAGAGCACAACTTTCATCATTGATGGTTCCTCCGAGAGCACAAGGGGCGTAAATATCATATTCGGCATCAAATAAATTGACACTTGAAACCACATGCGCATTTACTTTTTTTGCAACCGCATGTGTACGCTCTGTGTTAATGTCATTAACAAAAAGCTGTGCACCTTCTTTGTGTAAGTAATCAACAAGTGCAGCACCAACATGTCCCAATCCTTGAACTAAAATACGTTTATGAGATAACGATTCAGAGCCCCAGCGGCTTTTTGCAGCAGCTTTCATACTAACAAATACACCATATGCCGTTACAGGACTTGGATCACCACTACCGCCCTGATTTACAGGCAACCCACATACATGTGGTGTTTCCATGCGAATAACCGACATGTCGGCACTGGTCATAGCCACATCTTCAGCGGTAATGTATTTTCCATTTAAATTATTTATAAAGCGACCAAAGCGTCGCAATAATGCTTCTGTTTTTTGAGTTTTTGAGTCGCCAATTATTACTGCTTTACCTCCGCCAAGATTTAATCCTGCCAATGCGGATTTATAGGTCATGCCTCTGGAAAGGCGTAATACATCTGTTAGTGCTTCGGTATCTGTATTATAATTCCACATCCGTGTGCCGCCTAATGCCGGTCCTAACACGGTATTATGGATGGCTATAATGGCTTTTAAGCCAGTATCACGATCTTGGCAAAACATGACTTGCTCATGTTCTTGAGATTGCATGGATTTAAAAATATCTAAATCGTTGGTATTATTTGAGTTTACAGGTTTCATGCGCATATAAAGGTAGCTCTAATCTGCAAACTCTCAAAACCTATAAAAAATATTCCATTGATGCTGTGCCGAATACGTAACTTTGAATATGCGCCACTTAATGCAATTAAACCCCTATTTTAAACGCTATGCGCACCTTTTATGTTTTGGTATTTTATGTGTAGCCACATCAACTGTTTTGGCAACCTACCAGGGAGTAATTATTAGAAACTTAACAAATGCAGTTTGTAACTCCACACCCAAAACGCATTCTATTTTTATTTATGGGTTTTTACAAATTTTAGGCTTAGCCTTGCTAAGTGGTGTATTTATGTTTTTAATGCGGCAAACCATCATTGTTATGAGCCGGCATATTGAATACGATCAAAAAAATCAATTGTATTTAAAATTTCAAGAATTAAAACCCCAGCAAATTCAAACATATACAACCGGTGATTTAATGAATCGCATTGCGGAAGATGTTTCGAGGGTACGCATGTATACCGGACCTGCAATTATGTATATAGTTAATACGGTTGTTACCGTAATTACCGTTTTAATTTTTATGCTAAGTATAAGTTCGTCCTTAACCCTTTTAGTGTTTTTACCATTGCCGTTACTATCTATTTTTATTTATAAAATTTCTATTCAAATTCAAAAGCTTAGTCACAAAAGTCAAAGCGATTTAGGCCTCATTACCTCCAAAGCACAGGAAAGCTTTAACGCGATTCGGCTTATTAAAGCGTATGCCATGGAACGCGAAACACAAATTGAAATGCAACAGCAATCCGAAGCTTACCGAAAATCAGCAGTTGCCTTAGCGTTTCGAGAATCCCTCTTTGGTCCATTAATGACCTTAATGATAGGTTTAAGTGTTTGGCTAACCATTTGGCAGGGTGGTATTTTACTTTCTAAACACCAAATTGAACCTGGCAATATCACTGAATTTATTTTGTATGTGTTTCGCTTAACATGGCCATTTGCTTCTATTGGTTGGGTAAGCGCTTTAATTCAAAGAGCCTCTGCTTCACAAGAACGCATTAATACCTTATTGCATTTACCAACGCCTGATGCAAATGACGCCAAAAGATCGATAATGGAGTTTGAAAGTATAGAATTTAAAAACCTATCCTACAGCTATCCCGAAACGCCCCATGCTGCATTACATAATATTACCATGTCCATTTCTAAAAACAGTATAATTGGGATAACAGGACCTATGGGTAGCGGCAAAAGCACTTGGGTTAATATTATAACCGGACAATTAGCATGTTCGGATAATTCATTGTTTTTAAATAACATGTGTGTTAATACTGTAAAGCAACCTAATTGGAGAGATATAATCAGTATTGTTCCGCAAGATATTTTTTTATTTAGTGATACCATTTTTGAAAATATTGCCTTTGGGGCCATACAGAACGTAAGCCAATCCGAAATTATTGAAGCCGCGAAAATCGCTCAATTACATGATACGGTAATGCAGTTTAAAGACGGATATCAAACCCTTGTTGGTGAACGCGGTGTTATGCTGAGTGGCGGACAAAAACAACGCCTTGCCATTGCAAGAGCTTTAGTTCGTAAATCAAAAGTTTTAATTTTAGATGATTGTATTAATGCGCTTGATCATGTCACAGAACAAGCACTGATGCAACGTTTAAAACACATGAACCGGTTTGAATGTATCATTATAATTAGTCACCGCTTAACGCAAATTCAGCATACTCAATGTATTTACTATTTTGAACAGGGTTCAATAACCGAGTGCGGTACACATCAAGATTTACTAGACAAACAAGGCTCCTATGCTCAATTATATGCGCTTCAAAACGAATTGTGATTAAAATAATTTAAACAAAGCGACGTGAGGGTGCGTATTCCGATTTCAATGGATGTTTCATTAGCCTCAAAATAAGGAGAATGCACTTCTGCATTTGGTTTATTTGAAAATCCGGTACCAATTCTAAAAAAACATGATGGTACGTGTTGCGTAAAAAATGCAAAATCCTCTGCCGTCATTCGAGGTTCTAGTTTAACCACATTTTCAGCACCTACTACCTGTTGCGCAATAAGTTCATTTTGTTGTGTAAATGCACTATCGTTTTCTAAACTTGGGTAGCCTTTAATGATTTCAACTTTAATTTCAACACCATACTGCGATGCTACTGCTGCTGCCAATTCAGCTATGATGTGATGTACTTTTATTCTCCATTTTTCATCACGGGTTCGGATGGTGCCTTTAAGCTGAACCGTATCTGGAATCACATTGGTTGCGCCATCTGCGGTAACTTTACCTATTGAAACCACAGTGGGTATTTTAAGCTCTGTAAGGTTAAATCGGTTATGAAGCTGTACAATAAAATCTGATGATGCAATTACAGGGTCATTAAGCTGCTTTCTTAAAGCCGCATGTCCGCCACGACCATTTACGGATACATGCAACTCGTCACTGCTGGCCATATAGGGGCCTTGTAAAAATCCAACTTTACCCGATTCTAATCCGGGCAATACATGTAAAGCCATAGCATGATCCACTTTAGGATTTTGCAATACGCCTTCTTCAATCATTAATGAAGCACCGCCCGGCAATACTTCTTCACCGGGCTGAAAAATAACTTTTAAACTACCCGCCCATTGCGTATGCAATTGTTTCATAATAATAGCTGTAAATGCCACAACCGTCATGTGAATATCATGACCGCAGGCATGCATAATTTTAGGAACTGTAGATTTAAATGGTATTGTTGTTAACTCTTGTATAGGAAGGGCATCCATATCTGCCCGAATAAGCAAACATTGTGTATGTTCTGTAGGATTATTACCAATTATGTAAACCAGACCCTGCGCGGATGGCATAAAGTGCGCATCCATGCCATACCGGCTTAATGTAGACTTAATATATGCTTGCGTTTGTACTTCCTTAAATGAAAGTTCAGGATGTTGATGTAAATGCCTACGAAACCCAATGGCATCATTTATTAATAACTTAACTTGGGATGTTACATCCATTTTATTTACCCCATAACATTTTAATGCCAACTAAAATAATTGCTACTGCAAAAATTTGTTTTACAATTTTTGTATCAATGGTTAGTGCAGTTTTACTTCCCAAATAACTACCTAAAATAAAAGTTATTGAAATAATAAGTGCTGATTTAAAATCCACCTGCCCTGCTTTGTAATAATTGTACACTCCTAAAATTCCAATAGGCAACATAAACATAAACAGGGTTGTACCCTGTGCCATTTTTTGATCCATATGCAACATATAAACCAAAACGGGGACAATAATAATACCACCTCCAATGCCAATTAATCCACTTAAAAAACCGGCCACTAAACCTAAAGCTAATAAAACGTAAAGCATACTAAAAATCTGTAGTTAGTGACAAACCTACCATTCTTTTTTGAAGCTTCCAATTATCTATACCCCATCCAAAATCCAATCTCATAAAATAACCTAAAAATCGACTTCGCAAACCAAAGCCGATACCACCTACTAAAGGATTATTGTAATTAATAACCCGGATGATAATACCTGATCCGCCATAACCCAAAGCGGGGTCTTGATCAATGTATACATTGGTGTTTTTGGTATTTTCATCACTCAGGGGATTCCAGTTATACCAAGCCATTCCTAAATCTGTAAATCCAATTAACTGAAAATAATTAATAAAATCAGAATTAAAATCTTGATTAAATAAATAATGAACAAGTGGTAAGCGCAATTCTGAATTCATAACCATAAAATTATTACCGTTTCGAGTATTTTGTGAAAATCCACGGAGATTGGTAGCAATGGTTTGAAAACCATATTGCTCAGGTTTTATAATATTAACATTGGAGTTAAATTGTGGATTGTACCAATTATCAACTCCGCCTAAATAAAAAATCAAGCGTTCCGAGCCCAGGGCATTGCCAAAGGCGAAACGATTACACCAGGTAAACTGTCTATGAATTTTTTGATAATGTCTAAAGTCTACACCTGAAGTAAATAAATTCCCCGATGCTCCGGTTTTAGTAAACCAAAAATCAGTATACTGCCATACCTCTGAAAAAACTTTAAAACGTACACCGTTTAAAATATTTATATCGACACTGCGCGTATTATCAAATACCAATTCCATGCGGGTGCCCAGCATATTTTCATAGGTATTGGGATATGCCGACGTAATAGGTCCAAAACTGCGGGCAATTTTAACATCATTTCTAAAAAGGGCTGACCATCGAAGCGAAAGCACTTCAGAAAATGGATATTTAATTGAATAGCGAAATGTATGTGTAATTAATTTGGCTGCGTATGGTGCTTGTTCTGAAGTATAGGCTGTAATAGAATTAAAGGTTTGTCGATCCAATAACCATTGGTGATCGCAACGGTTTTGACGTTGTTCCCAAGACAACATAAACTCATTATCCAGGGCAGGGTTTATTCGATACCCCCCGATAATACGTTGATTTTCCATTAAATCACTAATAGAAATTTTTGATAAAATATTAAATCCCGGATTGAGATACAATGGATTTCCGTACCCGGAGAATACCTGGTAATTATTTGCTAAAAAAGAATTATCAAATTGATTTACCATGTAATCGGAGTAAAACGTGGTATAATAATTTTGACTTAAAGGAAATTCAATATTGCGTAAAATGGTTGACTTTGGAACAATTAAATCTGCACTGTTTTGTTTGGTTTTAAGGGTATCTGAATAAAAAATGTAATTTTCTGTATTTATGGTGTCAGAAAGTAATTTAGAAACAGATTCACGCACGGAGGATTCAGGTAATGCATACGGAAATTTGTTGGGCAACACGGCCGTAATCATTTTATCAGTTTTGGTCCAATACAGGGATTCGTTGTTAATACGTACATCGGATTTTAACGGATATGCAAAAAATGCATCGTGATTGTTTATAAAACTGTGAAATACCGCGTGGGCATTTACAGAATTATAATCCCAGGCCCGTATTGAACGATCAAAATGCGTAATGGGTTTAGTGTTATAAAAAAAACGGTAATGCTCTGTAGTGTCCACATAAGCTAGGGCACTGTCTTTAACAGCATAATAAACATTTCGCAAGCCTTTTTTATCAGACAAAAAATAAACGCCTTGCGCTGTTGCCTTTGGCTGCAATTCTGAAATATCTGGAGTTTCGGTTACGGGCGTAATGGATTTGTTTTTTTCATTCCATAACATACTAAAAACATCATAGTTTGATGGCATTCGATCTGCGGCATAATGATCGGTAACCATGCCGTCGGATTGTAATTGACGATTGCTTGAAAAATAAAGGGTTTTACCATCGGGACTAAATTCAGGATCTGTATCGTCCCAAACATCCTGTGTAACCGGCTCTATCCCCCCCGAACTGGGAGTAAATTTAAATAAATCCGATTCAAATCGGGCATTGGCTACGCCGGCTATTATGGCATATTTTCCGTTTGGATGAAATACCAAAGCATGGGCCTGAATTAAACCTGCCAACGGACGCTCCGTACTTTGCTGATCTTTAAAATTATGGGTGCGTATTGTTAATTGGCCTTTTTTAGGATACACCATATACAACCGCTCGCCGTCAGGATGCCAGCAAATTAAGGGATATTGTAACATGGCAATACGCTCAATTTTGGGACCGTACTTAAAAATACGTTGGTGTTTGCGTGTTAATGTGTCAAAAATATATACCCGGTACTGGTTTCTGTCGTTTCGCACATAGGCCAACTGAGAAGAAGATGGAGATTGTCGTGGATGATAATATAATCGTTCAGATTTATAGCGTTTCCACGGCGCGTTTTGCAAATGTAAATGTTGCAAACTTGTATCTTTTGATTTGTAAATTTTTAATTGATAAAAATCTTGCAACTCCCTTGTTAGGTCGGGAATAGTAAGCCCAATACTGCCCATCATGGCAGGCTCTATACGTCGGGTCATTTTGGTTAAATATAAAATATTACCAATCATGCGTTCGCCCCAATAGGTGCTTACATAAAACCAAAACAACTGACTAATACGAGCCGACTGATGTAAAGGCAATGCCATAAATTTTAAAAATTGATTTGATTTAAATGCATCGTAAACAATCGTTTCGGCATGTTCAGAATATCCTTCAGACAGGTAATATGCCAAACCTTCGCTAAACCAAGGTGGTATATTTAAAAACGTACCATTTTTATAGGTTTCTCCGGTGGTACCTGTAAATAAAATTTTTTGAATCATCCAATAGGCAATGGCATAGCGTATTTGGCGTTCAAGATCGGATAGTTGCCCGTTGGAATACACAAAAATTTTATCACCAATAAATCGGGTGGTTCCGCCAATATTACTTTGATCTGATACAGAGTATCCTACATTACTTTGCTGGAAATCGCTTTGCGTATTAAACACTAAAATATTTAATGGGCCATTACCCGTAAAATCTAAACGTTTTTGTAATACGGCGTATTCGCGATGTGCAGCTACTGATACAAATTTAGCAAGATCAAAACCGCCTTGGTAGTAATAAATTTTAAGGGCTTCATGATTGATGTATTGCCAGTAAAATGGCTTAAATTGTACACGGTTTTTACCAAATTCCATTTGATGTCCAAAATTAAACTGAGCCAGCGCAAAAGAGCTGCTTAACAGACATGCAATACCCCAAAACCTAAACATGTTCATTTAAAGATACGGTATTATTTGCGTTCTGCTTCAGCACCATACATAAAATGATACAAAAGGTAAACCGAAATACCAACCAAAACAAATGCAGTGGTTTGATGCAGTGCCGCCAACACCAAAGGCACCTGGTAAAGTAATGTGAAAATTCCCAACATGATTTGAATGGTTAATGCGTATAGCAGTGCGGTAATGCCTTGTTTTTGATAAATATTACAATTGTGTTTAGTGCTGCGC
>Ga0255088_1000440_pt1 | contig 19053 bp, 33 predicted proteins | sample Colum_Miss_RepB__2_FD_188587 | JGI IMG/M metagenome (GOLD analysis project Ga0255088, IMG submission 188587) | Freshwater microbial communities from Columbia River, Oregon, United States - Colum_Miss_RepB_8d | ecosystem: Environmental > Aquatic > Freshwater > River | place: USA: Oregon...
GTATAAAGAAAAGAAGTTACGTTTCTATCGCAACGGAAAGCGTCCAATTTACTTTACTTCTTTGCGCAATGGCGTTATAATTACTTCTACGAAAGATATTGCAAAGCGTTCTGATTTGTTTGAATCCCATGAGATTCCAATGAATCAATACATCACAGTTGCAAAGGGTATCTTTCATATGAAAACCATCTTGATTGATAACGCAAAGGATCTTCAACAGTGAAGTTTGCGACTAAAGAACAAGTAGAAGATTTGATAAGAAATTCGCCAGAAGGAAAGAACACGAAGTTTCTTTCTGCATCCCACAGCCTCTGGTTTCGATTTAAGAACTACGATAAATCTCCGCCAATGATTCTTGAGGACAATGGTAAGATTGTCTCGCTTATTTTTGCAACATTCAATCGAGATAGGTACACTAACCTCTATGAGATCGTAACGGCGGAAGGATGCGAGGGTAAAGGATACGCATCGCAGATCTGGGATCAATATGTAGATTACGCTGTCAATATGCAGAACATGAAACGGCTTAAAATCTCTTGCACTCCAAGTTCTGTTACATGGCATATGAAAAATGGTCTTGTATTTTGGGCAGTTGATCCTACTGGATCATTACGCTCTGATCAACCTCTGTTCAAGAATCGTGAAGAGCAATTGATCTTTCGGAAACTCGCAGTAGACGATCCCTCAATTGCGCTGCCGACTGATTCGAAAGTGTTACTACAACTGCAAAATGAATCTCTGGAATCCCATAAGTTCGGATCGAAAAAGAAAGCCGCAACTGAAGATGCAATTAATAAAGTTGGCAAATACTGGCTGCGTGATGCGTTATTTCATCAAGTTGATTTGTTTGCATGAATTTAGAAAGACGTGAACAATTTATAAGATGGTATGCATGGTCCATGAAATATGGCGATTGCGATCCAGCCGTATGGTGCACAAACTATCTACACCAGCGATACGAACACAATGACGAAGAACGTCTGTGGTTTGCATGGTTGTATGGTAACACCTATCAACTACCAACTGCATGGGTTCTAAAAAATGAATTCCCTGACTATGAACTCGCCACTGTGGATCGCATCACTTGGTGGAATTCAACAAACTATAAACGACTCAGATACCAAACAGATACAAAGTGGAACAAAGGTCACTTGCCAGCCATGTTCGAATCTTATCAAAAATTTATTGGCAAAAAAACTCAACGTGAAGTGCTGGAGAATTATTATGGAGACAACGAACAACGGACTTTCGACAACCTTTGGAATAATCTTAAAAACTCTCTTCACAAATTTGGTCGCTATTCCACTTGGTTTTATATGCAGCATCTCGCTCATACTGCTGGCATTAACTGCATACCTACTTCTCTCATGCTTTCTGATTATTCTGGCTCTCGCTCACATCGTAATGGCTTGCATCTTGCCCTCGGCGAAGATGACAAGTACGATACAAGACTTACTGCTGCAGAATGCGATGACCTTGAAAGTAAAGCGAAAGACATTCTCGAAGAAACAAGAGGAAGATTCCCTAGTTTAAAAAATCAAATTGATTTCTTCACGATGGAAACTTGCCTTTGTTCGTTCAAGAAAATCTTTCGTGAACACCATGGACGTTATCTTGGATATTATCTCGATCGTCAGTCTGAAGAAATCATGCAAGCAGAACAAGATGGTTGGGCTGGCATTGAATGGAACGTCTTATGGCAAGCACGCAATGAGACACTAGATGAAAGACTTGCTCCTAGAAGTAAAATCAACAAAGAAAAGTTTACTTTCTTTTTGAGAACAGGTAGAATAGAAAAACTAGATTGGATGTTTGATGATGAGGAAGTCCCGAAACAAGGACTGGAGGCTATATGGTGAGAGTGATTGCGATGGGTGGTGAGCCAGCAACTGGCAAGACTACTCTGATGTTCAAGTTGATTTCGATGGCTGATGATTGGAAGATCTGTAAGCCACAGAAACTTCTTGATGCCATGTATTCAGAAAAATTAAATCTGTATATTCTTGGCAAATATGCAAATGATGGTAATGTGTTTCAGGGAACAGATCGTTTGTCAATGGCTGTACAACCAGACGCTGAGAAGTTCTTCATGGAATTAGATTATGAAAATGCAAATGTGAACGTGATCTTCGAAGGCGATCGTTTGTTTAACGCTAAACTTTTAGATAAACTTTCGGAATCGTTTCCGAATGATTTTAAAGTTCTTGTTCTAACTGCGTCACATGATACCAAAGAACAGCGTCATGTGGATCGCAAGGATGATCAAGACGATAAATTTAAGAATTCTCGTGCGACAAAAATCTCGAATATAATGGGTTCGTTGACACTCATGGACTATATAGAGACAATGGTCAACGAAAATCTCGATGATCAGTCTAAGATTATTGATGTTATTAGAAAATTTTACAACTGGAGTGAATAATTATGCAGTTAGAAGTATCTGTTGAACAGTTGCGCAAAAATAAACTATTTGTTGCAACACCCATGTATGGCGGTTCTGCCCATGGCATGTATGTTAAATCCTGTCTTGACCTCCAATCCGTTTGTTCACAATATGGTATTGAAGTTCGATTCTCATTCATCTTTAATGAGTCTCTGATCACTCGCGCTCGTAACTATCTTGTTGACGAATTCTTGCGCGCAGAAGGATTCACTCATTTGCTCTTTATCGATGCTGACATTCACTTTGATCCGCGAGATGTCGTCGCACTTCTTGCTTTGGATAAAGAAGTTGTTGGTGGTCCATATCCAAAGAAATCGATCAAGTGGGGAGCAATCAAGGAAGGCGTGAAGAAGCACCCAAACATTGAACCAAGTGATATGGAGAAATTGGCTGGAGATTTTGTCTTCAATCCAGTTCCTGGCACCGAGAAGTTCTCTGTTGCTGAACCAATTGAAGTCCTTGAAATCGGTACTGGCTTCATGATGGTCAAGCGTGAAGTGTTTGATAAGTTTAAAGAACAATATCCACAACTTCGTTATCGCCCAGATCATGTCGGTCAGGCAAACTTCGATGGCTCGCGTTATATCCATGCTTACTTTGATACAGTCATTGATAGCGTTGTGAATGGCGGCAAGGGTTCCGATCGTTACTTGTCTGAAGACTACATGTTCTGCCAGTGGTGGCGTAACATGGGCGGCAGCATCTGGTTGTGCCCATGGATGAAGACGCATCACATTGGAACCTATGCATTCACTGGTGATATGCCAGCCGTTGCAAACTTTGTTGGCTCTCTCTGATAAAGAGATTTTGTTATGATTGTAGGTTTGATTGGCTTTATTGGAGCAGGTAAAGGCACAGTTGCAGATCTCTTGGTCGATCGTCATGATTTCGAAAAAGAGAGTTTTGCAAATAGCGTCAAAGACGCCTGTGCCACAATCTTTGGTTGGAATCGCTCCATGCTTGAGGGTGACACTTTAGAATCCAGAGCATGGCGCGAACAACCAGATGTATGGTGGTCAGAAAAACTCGGTCGTGAGTTCTCACCAAGATTAGCACTCCAGCTAATGGGCACAGAGGCAGGTCGTGATGTATTTCACCCTGACCTCTGGGTTCATACAACAATGCGTCGATGTGAGAATAATCCTTGGCACAATCACGTGATTGCTGATGTTCGTTTTCCAAACGAGATTAATGCAATCGTAAAGTCTGGTGGTAAGGTTGTTCGTGTTCGTCGCGGTGAAGATCCAGAATGGTTTGCGCTTGCTCGCGAGTGCAATATCTATAACAAACAAGAAATAATGCGCAATGCATATCCAGAAGTTCATTATTCAGAATGGGCTTGGGTTGGTTCACATTATGATATTGTGATGGATAATAATTGTTCGTTAGATGAGTTGACCTTGAGGGTTGACAAGTTGGTTGATTCGTTATATAATAATCGTGTTGAAGCAAATGAGGTCGTTAATTATGAAACTTTCTGATAATACTGTGAACATCTTGAAAAATTTTTCAAGTATCAACTCTGGAATTCAATTCAAAGAGGGTGATACATTGAAGACAATCTCCGAACAGCGCACAATCTTCGTTGAGGCGACTGTCGATGAAACCTTCCCGAAAGAATTTGCAATCCATGATTTGAACAAATTCTTGGCTAAAATTTCTCTTTATAAAGAAGCACATCTTTCTTTCGGCGACGATCGCATTAACATCAGCACTGAAAACAAGAAGCGTTCTGATTACATCAAGTATTGTTCACCAAAAACAATCATTGTTCCGCCAGAGAAGACGATTACTCTTGGTGAATCTGATTGCTCATTCAGTCTCTCACAAGAAGATATTGAATGGATGAAGCGTTCTGCTGGAATCTCTGGTTCTCCACATTTTGTGTTTGAGAGTGATGGTTCGACAATCTATTTCATCGCTACAGATGTGAAGGATGATTCGGCTGATCAATCGAAAATTGAAATCGGAACCGTCGAGGATAATAAGAAGTTCCGCGTTGTTATGCGTGCAGAACATTTCAAGTTGATTGAAGGATCGTATGACATTGAGATCGCCAAGAAAGGTTTGTCTCGTTTCAAACACAAAACTGCAAATGTGACGTATTACATCGCAATTGAAGCAGGTTCATCGACGTTTGGAGAATAATGATGAAAGTAGATAAAGCAAAAGTTCTTGGATGTCTCCAGGAAATTTCAAACTCACTCACTCGCATTGAAGCCGAACGAGATCTCATTAAAGAGATTCTTCAGAAGATGCAAGATGAGTGTGAAATTCCCAAGAAGTTGAGTCGTAAACTGGCGAAAGTTTACCACAAGCGTAATTATGAGGAAGAACTCGCAGAACAAAACGATTTCGTTGAAGTTTACGAAAGCGTGGCTAAATAAAAACTTGGGGTGCAACTGTTCTTGTTGACAGCACAATCCGCCAGACTGCCGCTGTGAGGGTTCACCTCCTCCACCCCAACCTCTTTTCGGAGTTATATTATGCATAAAGATGATGTAAAATTAGGAATATTCCTAGTCGTGTTTATGGTAGTTGCTCTTGTCAACTCCATCTACCTTTGGCTTCCCGCCTCTGCCCCTCCAGTTCTTTTGGTTGTAGGTATTGGGTTATATTCAATTTGGGAGCACAAACGTGGCAACAAGGCGTAATTTTTTCAAGTATCTTGGTCTTGCTGGTGGTGTAGCCACTGGTGGTGTTGTAGCCGCTGCTGCTGTTCTTCCTGATGCCGAGAAGTGCGAAGCAATAAAAGAAATCAAAGCCGCTGGTTACAATGGCAAGTTAAACATAGGCACTGAGTATGGTGAACTTGCACCACCAAATGGCACAATCAGTTTTGGTCCAAAATTTGTTCCAGGAACGGAAAAGCGTGTAACCGCAAGTATGACCGTCGGTCCTGATGGCGAGATGTACTTGATGACAAACGGAAAATGGCGTAGAATAGTGACTGAATAAACAATCAGGAGTTATATTATGAATGAAGCATTGTGGGTTGAAAAATACCGTCCTCATACTATTGCCGATTGTATTCTTCCTGATGAATACAAAAGCACTTTCCAATCTTATGTTGACCGCAAAGAGATTCCGCATCTCTTGCTTTGCGGCACTCCAGGCACAGGTAAGACTACCGTTGCTCGTGCATTGTGTGACGAGATCGGTTGCGACTATCTAATGATCAATGGCTCGGACGAATCAGGCATTGATACTTTTCGAGTCAAGATTAAAAACTATGCAAGTGCAGTTTCTCTGAATGGTGGCAAGAAAGTCATCATCATCGATGAAGCAGATTATCTGAATCCAAACTCAACTCAGCCAGCCATGCGCGCTGCGATGGAAGAGTTTGCTCATAACTGCACATTCATCATGACTTGCAATTATAAGAGTCGCATCATTGAGCCATTGCATTCTCGTTGCGCTGTGATTGAGTTTAAACTGCGTAAAGACGACAAGCCAAAGATGGCAGTTGCATTCATGAAGCGTGCAACAGAAATCTTGAATACAGAAAAGATCCCATTTGATAAGACTGTGTTGATTGAAGTTGTCAAAAAGCATTTCCCTGACTATCGTCGAGTTCTGAATGAACTTCAAAGATATTCTATCAGTGGAAAGATTGATGCTGGCATTCTCTCAAGTGTTGCTGATGTTTCACTCAGTGATCTTGTTTCTGCTCTTCGGGATCAAAACTTTGGAGCAATGAGAAAGTGGGTGGCAGATTTCGGAACAGACGATCCTGCTCGCATTTATCGTAAAATCTATGACAGCCTCTATGATGTCATGGATAAGTCTACCATTCCAAATGCAGTTTTGATTCTCGCCAAGTATCAATATCAGGCAGCGTTTGTGGCTGATCAGGAACTCAACCTCACCGCATGTCTAACTGAGATGATGGTGGAGTGTAAGTTCAATGGCTGACCTCTTTAAAGAAATCATTCCGTCTATTTTGCAGACTAAACAATATGCTCTCCTCACAGAACAGGACGAGAAATCGTATTCTGCATTCATGGTGAATCGTGCTCTTTCGTTCCATAGAGATACTGTTCTTTTAGCGAATGAGATGAATAAGTATCCGAATCTTGATAATAAACTCAAATATGATTTTCTCCTAAATATTGTTAGAGCCTCCAAGCGCCAATACTCTAAATGGCACAAGAAGGCTGAAAATGATGATTTGAGTGCTGTGAAAGAATATTATGGTTATTCTGATGCTAAAGCATATGAAACCTTAAAGATTCTAAATGAAACTCAAATCGCTATGATAAAAAAAGAATTATATAAGGGTGATTGAGATGATTGATAAATTAGTTGAAGTTACTTTGGAAAAGCAGGACGACTTTCTTAAAGTCCGCGAGACTCTTACTCGCATTGGCGTCGCAGCCAAGAAAGAAAACATTCTATACCAGTCCTGCCATATCCTCCATAAACAAGGCAAATACTATATTGTCCACTTCAAAGAACTCTTTGAATTGGATGGTAAACCATCTGATATGTCAGATAATGATATTCAGCGCCGCAACACAATTGCAAATCTAATGGCTGAATGGGGATTGGTTAAACTTGTTGATGCAGACAAAACAAAAGACAACGTTGCGCCATTGAGCCAGATTAAAATTCTTCCATTCAAGGATAAGAATGACTGGCAATTGGTTTCTAAGTATACAATTGGAAAAAAGAAAAAGGATCCTGTATGATCTATTTGAGTGTGTACAGACTTCGTGATGATTTAGTATTACCAACATACGGAACTTCTTTAGCAAACTGTTTTGATTTATCTTTCCAGCCAACAAGTAATGTTGTGACTGGATACGATTCATTCAATTCACCAGTTGAGCGCGAAGTAAATTCTTTTGGTGAAGTCCCGATCTATCCAGGAGATCGTCTGTTGATTCCAACAGGCTTGATCATGAAGATTGATCATCGCAAAACCATCGAAACATACGCTGATATCTCACGCGCAGAATTACCATTACAAAATCACAGCATCCGTTTGCATCCTCGCTCTGGACTTTCGCTCAAAAAAGGATTGGTCCTCGCAAACTGTGAAGGGATTGTTGATGTTGATTATCAAGAAGAAGTGTTTGTGCTTTTGACGAATATTTCTAAGATGCATGTTACAGTTCGCAGGGGCGATCGCATTGCTCAAGGTGAGGTTGTCTGCAACGAACCATTCCACATTGCTATTTGCAACACACGTCCAGAAAAACATTCAGAAAGATCTGGTGGATTCGGTTCTACTGGTGTTTCTTCTAATCCTCCTTCAATTGAGGAATGGAAAGTCGACGGACCAACGAATTTTGGCTAAATAGTCTTTGGATGCCCATTTGGGGTCCATAACTATAAACTTGCTTATTAAAGGAGTTACAAAATGACTAATATCACTACACTCACATCCGCATACGGACTCGATCGCCTTCTTCCAACCGCTCTTGGGTTTGAGAATGCTTTCGCTGCTCTCGATAATGCATCTCATCTACTCACAGCATCTCAAACTGCATTTCCTCCAGTGAATATCGTCAAGAAAGACGAATACAATTTCATTATTGAACTTGCAGTTGCTGGATATAAACAAGATGAGATTGAAATCACTGCTGAGAGAAACTCTCTCAAAGTCACAGGCAAAAAGGCAGAAGAAACCGAACGCAATTATCTTGTAAAAGGTATTGCTGGTCGAAAATTTGCTCGCCAGTTTGTTTTGTCTGACACAGTAGTGGTTCGTGATGCTGCACTTGCTGATGGCATTCTTTCTATTGAATTAGAAAATGTCATTCCTGAAGAACAGAAACCTCGTAAGATTGATATCAAATAACCATTGAGATTATATTATGATTCGTGATGAACTATCGTGGGATGAATTGTTTATCTTACAGGCTACTCTGATCGCTCAGAAGAGCAAGGATCCGTCGACAAAGGTGGGGTGTGTGATTGTTAATGATGATAACGTCATCTTGTCGACGGGTTTTAATGGCTTTCCAAGAGGCATTGAAGAAGATTGGAAAGATCGCTGGAAGAGTCCAGAAAAGTATCACTGGGTTGAACATGCTGAACGCAATGCAATCTTCAACGCCGCACGTGTTGGTGTTTCTCTTAACAACTCTCGTGCTTATTTAAATTTTGAACCCAAGCCATGCGCTGATTGCACACGCGCATTGATCCAAGCAGGGATCAAGGAAGTCATCGGACCAAACCGACCATTCACAGGTAAGGGTGCTGGCAAGCATTACTCGATCGACCATGCGGAAACCATGCTGCGCGAAGCAGGAGTCCGAATACGCTATTTCGACCTGCCCCCAGAACTAGGGGAACCCCCATTTTAAGACCGCTCTCGCGCCTCCTCCTTCGGTTTTATGGGATCTCGTAAGTTGTTGATTTTACAGGAAATTTCTCTGTTGTTTTCTCCTGTGTTTTTTACGACAATTGTTGTATGAGATATCACTATATCATGTCTGAAAACGACAAGTTCGGTGCTCGACACACACTCTGGTATGTGTCAGATTATCACTATGAGATAGAATGCCGCTCTACTGGCAACAAGATTGACCTTCCAGACACCAGTTTCGAACAGGCAAAACGTGTGTTCGATGAGGTGCTCGTAAGTTATTGATTTTGCAAGAGTTTTCCCTGTTGCCTTTTTTACGGGAAAATGCGATAATATATCTATGAAATGCGAAAACACTGTGAAAATTGGTGACGTCGTCAAGAGTCTTGACTTCGTTGGTATCAACGACTGCTTTTATGTTGGTCTCGTGGTCGGCATCAGCAAGATGGATGGCACTTTCCGCGCCAAGACCATCAAGCGTGTGTGGCAGGGTCAGATCGACAAGAAAATTCCTTCGGACTTTTTCACTGCTCCGATGCCTGGCAATTTTCTCTTCGACGACGAGTTCACCACTCCGCGCATTCAGGTGGTTGCCTAATGAACATCGACAAACGACATGGCGGTGCGTACGATCGTGGTTCTGCTGACAGTTACTATCGTCGTCCTCGTCGTCCGCACTTCTTCACAGAGGCAACATATGCCAGTGATGAGATTGAAGAGCGTTTCATGACCAAGCAGCAGATTGCTGAATACAATCTTGGCTTTGACGACAATGAACAATCTGGCAACTTCAAAGATTGGGGCTGATATGAAAATCAAAAAGGGTGATCCGATTTGTGTTGAGTTCTATGGCGTTCGACTTTATGGTCGCGTGCTGAAGGTTGCTGGTCAGAAGTTGACCTACCGCAACGAAATTCGACAAGTCTTTGAGGCTCTTGTGTCAGAGGCAACGCTGCTGACTGAGAAGCAAGCAGTCAAACTGATGGGGTTTTGATCATGAAAAAGCAAACTGAAACACTGTTGAGTGAGGCGATCGATCTGGTGAATGGTGTCGATCATGTTCTGGCGAACACCATGACTCAGTACGATCTCAGTGCCAAGAACTGTTATGATCTTGCGGAGAAACTTGAACGCGCTCGCAACCTTCTTTTGGTTGTCGGCGATCGCAAGTATCAGGCTGAGTTGAACCAAGTTTCTATACCCACCGAAGGAGTACCGTTCTAATGGGATACTTTGCTAATTTAGAGATTGATGTCATCGAGATGTTTCGCGAAGATGGCATGAAGGAAACTGAAATTGCTGCTTCTCTTGGAATTTCAGTGGTTGATGTTCATAAAATTATCGCTCGATGGGAAGCGGAAGATTATGATCGTGATCCCGACATGGTGAGTTACGACGATCTTGCATTTGATCCAGGTGATGTTGATTACAATGCGGAGCACTACTAATGGGCGATGTAATGACAGAAAGCAAGGTCTTTGAACTTTGCACTAAAATGCGACATCTTGGTTATGCAGTTGTCTGCTTCACCCCAGAAGAATTGCGTGGCGCGAATCCTGATCATGTTGAAGATCGTTTGGTTGAACTTGGTTGGGATGTGATTAATGATATTGCTGAAGATATTGAGACTGAACGATTGGTGGGACCTTCTGAAGAAGATTGGAACTGGAGCATCAAGTGATGGATGCGCATTGGTTCGGTGTCATTTGCTTTCTTTGCGGATTTATTTCAGGTATACTAGTCTGTATCCCAGCAAAACGAAAAGACAGGTATTTTTACGATGACAAATGATCATAATGCGTATGCGTATCGTCGTTCTGTCCTTGCATCAAAAGCAAGAGTTGCCTTTGACCCTAGCAATAAAAAGCACATGCTTGATTTTGCGAAGTTTGTAAAGTATAATAGTTGGAGGGATGGCTGTTCTTATTTCTTGGAAGATCCCTTTACTGATATTCCGACGATGATTCGCTCCAAGATTGCTGATCACACTTTATCTAAATTGGTGGAAAAAGTATGAGTAATGGTGACTTCGAAGTATTGAATCGTGGCACAATTGAAGAGTTGCAGACTCTTCGAAAGTTTGCTCGTGAGATGATTTCTCTAGCCAAGATTCACGACATGCCCTTGCCGCATGAAGTGCGAACAAAGATTGGTCTCTTGGAAATCTTCTATGCTCTTCATATTGAGAAGTATCCTGTATGATGATCTATTGCGCTGCGCGTTTCAAACCCAAAAAGAAACGCAAGCCAAAAGGTGTGATTGCAAAGAAGTATAGTAAGTCCTCAGCCATTCTTGGTGTTGAGAAGTTGCCGAGTCTTTCTTATGGTCCACGAGTTGGTGCTGATGCTGCTCGCAGCATTCAGTCGCTGAAGTCTGATAAAGTCTTTACAGAAAAAAGAGAGAGCCTGATGTATACAGGCACTTTGGTGAAAGGTATTGCTACGATGCACAAGTCGAACGCAGTGCCTGTCATAGACGAAGAGCAGATGAAAGATATTTCGAGGATGCGTCGCGGATGATCGGACGCATTCTCTGTTTCTTTGGTCTGCATAAATGGGAAGGATTGTGGCGATCTAGTCGTTGCAGTTATTATCCATTTGACATCCTTGTAAACAAAACTTGCAAACGATGCGGGAAAGTGGTTGTCCCAAAACAACCACATCATTCATCTGATGAGGATTAATTTATGAGTATTCGCAAAAAGGCTGTTATTGAAACTGGAAAATTTATTGCTTACTTCAGTATCCTGTTCTGTGCTTTTTATGTTCTTCTTGATCAACTTGGTCCAAAGGTTGGGTCGATTGTTATTGCATTGAGTTTGATTGGTACTCTTGTTTGGTGGGTATACGATTATTTTGTGCATAAATTTACACTTGAAGATAAGTGGAAACTTTGATCAGTCCCTGTAAAGGTATTTGCACTCTAGACACCCGACGTGGCTTTTGCGTCGGGTGTTTTCGCACATCTGCAGAGATTACTGATTGGTATAAGTTGCCTTTGCAGGAGAAAGAGCGTATAATGAGAGAATGCAGAGAACGCGAATATATACAAAGTAATTCCTCAATTTCTTTTGAAAGGTGATTTATGTCTAAAGTAGTGTTTGAATATGAAGGTCAAGTAAGTGCTGGTTTGAATTCTTGGGATCGCGATTCTCAGAAACGAGTCACTGTTGAACTTAACGATGATGATCTTTCTGTTAATGAGATGCTTGAAGAGTTTATGAACTTCATGCAAGCAATCGGATACAAGTTTGATATTGGCGATCGCTTCGAGGTTGTGAATGATTTAAAAACCCAACCAACTCAAGCAAATGTTGACGATTATAAGATCGACTTCAGCAAGCATGATCCGATTGTTGATGAGGGTGGTACTGTAATCGGTACTGTCGAGAAGGCACAATATACGCCAACTGCAGTAGAACTTGATGCAGAAGTCGAACGCATTCGCAGCGGAAAGCCAGGACTATCTGAAGAAGCATATGAAATGGCTGCGTATACCAACTTGACAAGCAAACGAGTTTAATCATGCCAGCCAAAACAGGTACGAAACGACATGGAAAGGGTCGTGCAAAATTAGGTTCGAAGAAGCGTAAGGCACGTCGTAAGAAGTCGTGAGTACACTTGAATCAGTAACCCCCAAGTATGACATTACTTGGTATGTGAAGTGGACAGCAAGTATTATCACACTTGTTGGCATCACAATACGAGCCAGCGGTCTCGTCCAATATCAATGGATCGATTTGATCTGTAGTTGGATTGGGGCTGCTGGCTGGTTCTTTGTTGGATTTAGATGGAATGATCGTGCGTTGATGATCCTCAATGGTGTGATTGGTGTGGTTTTGTTTGCAGGAATAATGAGACATTTTCTGTCATGAAGATTTCAATTGGCAAGTATCCAAAGAAAGACGGCGAACAAAAAAAGTCGATTCGCATTGATCCATGGGACACGTGGAGTATGGATCATACTCTTGCTGACATCATTCTCCCGATGCTCAAGCAATTACGCAAGACTCAACATGGTGCGCCATGCACAGATGATGAAGATGTTCCTGAGCATCTTCGTTCGACCAATGCTAAACCCAAGAAGAATTCTTGGGATGTGGATGAGTTTCACTTCAAGCGTTGGGACTGGATCATGAAAGAAATGATCTGGACATTCAACGAGCACGCAAAAGATCGCGAGCCAAATTTCTGGATCAAGAAACCCAAACACAAATGGGTGAGTATTGAAGGTCAAGATTGGAAAGAAATGGTCACTACTGACAAAGGCATCTACGACGAAGAAAAAGCCAAAGCATATTGGAAGCGTAAGAGCAATGGCTTTCGTTTGTTTGGAAAATACTATCAAAATCTTTGGGACTAAATAGTTAAAAATTGAGGATTAATCATGCTACCACCAGTAACAATCTATACAAACAACGACGACATTAAATATGCAATGTTTGAGGTTGAAGAAATAATCTCAAATGAAATTCGCAGAAATGGTTGTTGGAATTATCCTGCCATCGACATTTGCGATAAAGTTCTTGCTTTAGCTGAACATGGAAGTCGAGTGGTTGATGTTGGAGCGGGATTAGGATCATTCACTGTTCCTCTTGCAATTAAATATGCAAACAAGCATATCTTCTCATCATTCGAGCCTATTCAACCTTTGTTTTTGCAGTTGTGCACAAACGTTTTATTAAACAATCTAGATAATGTGAAGGTATATAATGCCGCACTATCAAATTTTAATGATACTGTTAATGCTCCAATCTTAGAAGTTGATACTTGCGGAAATCATGGATCATATTCATTTGTGAAAAATATAAATGAACTTCGAAACATGGCTCCTTCTGCTAAAACAGATGTTTTTGAATTTAAAACTTTAGACTCATACAGATTCGCAAAGGTTGGTGTGATTAAAGTTTCTGCTCCAGGAATGGAACTTGATGTCTTGAATGGCGCAAATGAAACTATTTCAATGAGCAACCATCCACCAGTAATCTTCGAAGCATGGTCAAATGAATGGTACAAGTACCAGAAAGAAGCATTGCTTGATTTCTTCCAAAAGCATGGATATGAACATTATTGCTTCATGGGCGAACACATCATGGCATTTAAGACTTATGCCCAATGGAATGATTGTGTGAATAGCGCACCTGTGGCGCAACCTGTTGCAGCACCAACGGCAACTCATACGCCAACAACTGGTGGATCCTCATTTAAATTTACCGAACAACACCATGACACAAAGAGTGTGTTACAGAATCAAACCGTTCTAAGATAAGGAATAATTTGTGAAAGTTTCTGTTATTACGCCAACTACTGGCAACCCATTCCTCAAGGAATGTATTGAATCCGTCCGCAACCAGACCTATAAAAACATTGAGCACATTGTAGTGGTCGATGGTAAGTCTCGTTGGGAACAAGCGGAAAAAGTTTTATTTGAAGCAGCATTCCCGCGAGGCGAAAGCAGCAGCGATAGACTTTTGGTTCTACCTTATCCCACAGGCACTGATCGATATAATGGTCATCGTGTGTACGGTGGCACCACTTATTTCGCAGATGGCGATTATCATCTTTGGTTAGATGATGATAACATGCTTGAGCCAAATCACATCGAGAGTTTGGTTAAATTAGTCCAAGAAAAAAATTTAGACTGGGCATACTCTTTGCGCAAGATCATTGACAAAGATGGTAATGTTCTTTGTTTAGATGATTGCGAATCGTTGGGCATGTGGGCAAGTATTCTTCATCCTGAAGATTATTTCGTCGATGTCAACTGCTATTTCGTCAAGAAACAAGTTGCTGTTGGAATCACTCCAGTCTGGTATCGCAAATTCCGCGAACCTGGACAGATGGAAATTGATCGCGCAATTGCATCTGTCTTAATGCACCAAAATAACAAATTAAAGTTTGACTGCACACGCGATTATACGGTAAGATATCGTGTTGGCAATACTGGTCTGTCAGTACAAGCAGAGTTTTTCTTGAAGGGGAACGAAGCAATGTTACAGCGTCACAACAATAAACTTCCATGGAAGAAAGAAGCGTGAAACCAATCAAAACAAAAATCCATCAAGGGCATGATCCATTTTTGGATTATACACCCATGGCAGAGGATATGCAGGGTTGGGGTAGCACCGACGAAGCATTTGCTGAAGTCATTGGACAAATTAGACCAACAACAATCATCGAGGTTGGAACTTGGAAAGGATGTTCAGCCATTCATATGGCAAAGACTGCTCTTGAAAAAGGTATTCCACGAGATCAACTTGAGATTGTTTGCGTAGATACTTGGCTTGGTTCAGTTGAACATTATGAGTTTGGAAATTTAAATGAGCAATGCCGAAAGCATGGTCGACCAAATTTCTATGATCAATTTCTTTCAAACGTGGTTCATGCTGGATTGTCTGATGTCATCACTCCATTCCCAATGGATTCAATTAATGCCAATGAATGTTTCCAAAGATGGGGATTCAAAGCAGATCTAATTTATATTGATGCTGCTCATGATTACAATTCAGTTAAACTAGATGCTTTTATGTGGAGTGAAATACTACGCGACGGTGGATACATGTTGTTCGATGATTGGCATTTCGAACCAATTCGACGAGCCGTACATGACACCTTTACAGAGGAAAAGGTCTTTATGACTGGAGGAAAAGCAACGTGGGTGAGGTAAAAAATCCCTGTATCGCTACCATCTTCATGAGTAATATCGATGAGAAGATGGTGAATATGCAAAGGCTCGTTGTTGCCAAATACAACAAATCTGGTATCGTTCATTATCCTGTTTTGACTGCTGCAGATCCTGGATCGACGATGACTCAATTGATTTCAATGATTGAGAGTCGTGGGCATGATGCAATTATGTTTCTAGATGTGGATGCTGTTCCATTAAATGATACAGCAATTGATTATTTCTTCGACAAAGCATATAATGGTTGGGTGATTGGTGATGCGCAACGAAGCAATCACATTCAAAACGATCAACATGTATTTGCTGCTCCACATAATCTAACATTTACATTCGAGACTTATCGAAAGTGTCAAAGCCCATCATTCAGCCCAAATCATCGAGGTGATGTTGGCGAGGAATTGACTTTTAAGGCTAGAGAGAATAATATTCCTCTTGAGATTATGATGCCATTGCGCTATGATGCTCCACCAATTCGTATGGATTGGGAACCAAAAGATGCACCACCATATTGGGATCTTGCTGATGGTATGCCAAAGTATGGTATTGGCACAACGTTTGGTACAGTAGGAAATGAAATGTTCTGGCATATGTACCAAAGTTTTCATCCAGGACAAAACGAACGTTTTATTAAGAAATGTGAGGATTTACTAAATGGCTAATCGTAGTGATTTTTTTAATGCTAAACTTCCACGCAGTATGAAGCGTGCACTTGCCATGGCTGAGACCTATGGTTGGATTAAGGATGCGCATGAGCGTGGTGATCTTCGCCGATCATTAATTGCTGCTCATGCGAATCATGTTGGTTTTAAATTGAAGCGTCATTCAACAGAGAATCGCGACGCAGGTGATAGTGAATAATGCATTCTTTATCAGAACTTCGTGACTTGCTAGTATCTAAACAGATACAGATACTAGATTATAATGGTTGGCAACTGAGAGTCGGTGATGACACGTGGGTTATAATACACGATGTTCTTTATTTAAATGGTGAAAAGCAAAACCCGAAGCAAAAAGGTTTATTTGACAAATACAAGAAGGTGAACACAAATGACAATCAAAGCACTCAAACTCGTAAGTGGCGAGGAATTAGTAGTCGAAATTACCGAGGAGACAACGACGGACTTGACCTTTAAGAATCCCGTCGCTTGTGTGATGCAACGTTCAGAGAAGGGTCCAGTTCTTGGCTTTATGCCTTGGATGCAAGCAGGTGATGGTCCATTCGTTATGAATAAAGATAAAATTATTACAGCATGTGAAGTTGCGCAAGAAGTTAAAAACGGATATAATCAGATCTTCGGCGCAGGAATTATGGTTCCGCCGCAGCAATTGATTACGGGGTAAAACTTGTCCGATTTTTATACCAATATCTGCGTCTCTGGAAGATACATTCTCTTCAGAGGTGTTGAAAACGATAAAAGGGTCAGGCGAAAGGTTGAATTTCGCCCGACCTTTTTTCTTTCCAGCCAAGAGAAATCTGAATACACAACTCTTGCTGGTGAGTATGTAAAACCCATTCAGCCTGGAACGATTCCAGAGTGTCGTGAATTTTTAGAGAGGTACGAGAGTGTCGACAATTTTCCTATTTTTGGGAATAATCGCTATGAGTATGCTTATATTGCTGATGAGTATCCTGACGATATTCTTTGGGATGTCAGTAAAATACTTATTGCCTATCTTGATATCGAAGTTGGATCCGAAAATGGATTTCCTGAACCAAGAGATGCAAATGAAGCAATCACAGCAATCAGCATCAAAGTTAAGGGTAATTATTTTGTGTTTGGTTGTGGCGATTATGTCAAGCATCGTGACGACGTGCACTATGCAAAGTGTCGAGATGAGTCAGACCTCATACGACGCTTCCTCGACCTATGGAGCCGATGGCATCCAGATGTAGTCACTGGCTGGAACGTCGAGCAATTCGATATTCCATATCTTGCAAATCGTATCACCAAGATTCTTGGTGAGGATGAAGCCAAGAAACTTTCACCTTGGAATCGTATCAGCAAACGCGAAACGGTGATGATGAATCGTCCAGTGCAGTTCTATGATCTTTCTGGAATTGCCATCCTTGATTACATCCAACTCTATCGCAAGTTCACTTATTCGCAGCAAGAGTCTTATCGTCTTGATAACATTGCTCACGTTGAGTTGGGTGAAAAGAAATTAGATTATTCTGAGTTCGAAACTCTTCATCAATTGTACAAACACGACTATCAAAAGTTTATCGAGTATAACATCAAGGACGTAGAACTTGTTGAGAAACTCGAAGACAAGATGAAGTTGATTGAGTTGGCATTGACTCTTGCTTATGACAACAAAGTAAACTACGATGATGTGTTCACGCAGGTTCGTATGTGGGACGCAATCGTTTACAATAGTCTCTTGAAAAAGAAAATTGTAATCCCTCAGATGTCAAAGGGTATCAAGAGTTCACAGTATGAGGGTGCTTATGTTAAGGATCCAATTCTTGGCATGCACGAGTGGGTTGCATCATTTGACTTGAACAGTCTGTATCCGCACTTGATCATGCAGTATAATATTTCGATGGAAACTCTCATTGAGCCAGCGAAGTATAACAATGTCATGCGCGAGTTTATTCAAAATGGTAACATCAATGTTGATGCATTACTCAATCAAGAGGTTAAAACAGAAGCCTTATCTAATCTAGGTGTGACTGTAACACCAAATAGTCAATTGTTCCATGTGGATAGAGGTCAGGGTGTGTTGCCTGAGATCATGGATACAATGTACAAAGATCGTACACGCTATAAGAAGTTGGCATTGGAAGCCAAGAAGAAAATCGAAACTGTTCTTGAAGATAAGAATCAAGTTCAGTATCTCGAGAAACAAGTTGCACGATACAACAATCTTCAGTTGGCAAAGAAAGTTACTCTAAACTCTGCTTATGGTGCGCTAGGCAATCAATACTTCCGCTTCTTTGATATTCGTATCGCCGAAGGCATTACTACAGCAGGTCAGTTGTCTATTCGTTGGATTGAGAAGAAGATTAACGAGTATATGAACGACTTGTTGAAAACTCAAAATGAAGATTATGTCATCGCCTCTGATACTGACTCAATCTATTTGAACATGGGTCCGCTGGTCAAGAAACTTTACCCTGATACTTCTGACACCAAGAAAGTCATCAAGTTTATGGATAAGGTTTGCGATGACAAGTTACAACCGTTCATTGATTCTTCTTATGAAGAACTGAAAGAATATGTCAATGCGTTTCAACAGCGCATGGAAATGAAGCGTGAGTCATTGGCTGACAAAGCAATCTGGACTGCAAAGAAACGATATATTCTAAATGTTCACAACAGCGAAGGTGTGGCGTATGCTAAACCAAAACTCAAGATTATGGGTCTTGAGGCTGTTAAATCATCGACGCCATCTGCTTGTCGAACAAAGATTAAAGAAGCCATCAATATCATTATGACTCAAACAGAAGATGATCTACATAAGTTTATCGAAGGGTTCCGTGAAGACTTTCGAAAACTGCCTGTGGAAGATATTTCATTCCCAAGATCTGTCAATGGTCTTAAAGAATATTCTGATACAGTGCATATCTTCAAGAAAGGAACTCCGATCCACGTGAAGGGTGCTCTTG
>Ga0255088_1000452_pt1 | contig 18823 bp, 17 predicted proteins | sample Colum_Miss_RepB__2_FD_188587 | JGI IMG/M metagenome (GOLD analysis project Ga0255088, IMG submission 188587) | Freshwater microbial communities from Columbia River, Oregon, United States - Colum_Miss_RepB_8d | ecosystem: Environmental > Aquatic > Freshwater > River | place: USA: Oregon...
TGAATCGATTTCATTCAGAAAGTGGTGTGAAATCTTCTCTTCATCAACAGCTTTCCTCTATGATGTCTGCTTCAAAGAAGTGTTCAAAGCGATCGCTTTCAGATCTAGTTGAGATGCAAGCGAGTCGGAAAATCAGACAAAAGCTCAAGTAAGGTGGGATTTCAGGCTAGAGAAAGAGATGTAAATCAAAATTTTGCTGAATGCCCTGGGTATTTGGCGTAGGATGGGCACTCAGAGAGTGCTTTTTATCAAGAGAAGTAACACTAATGATCAGAAAAAAATTGAGAGAGTAGATCAATGATAGGGTACTTAAAGGGCAAGGTGCTTGAATGTGGGGATGGACGAATTCTCGTCGGTATTGGAGACTCGGGAAGTTTTACTCAAGGAGTAGGTTACCTGGTTTCAACTCCCCAGAGGACTGAGTATCAAGGTTTATTGTCAGGAAGTGTGGCTGAGTTCTTTATCTATACCCATGTAAGAGAGGATGCATTGGATTTATATGGATTTGCAACTTCTGAGGAAAAAGAAGTTTTTCTCACCCTTCTGCTTGTGAATGGCGTAGGTCCAAAGAGTGCTTTGGGGATATTATCAGCCATTCAACCTAAGCTTCTTGTGGAGGCAATACTTCAGGGAGATCAAGCGCATCTCACCCAGATTCCTGGGATTGGAAAGAAGACAGCCGAGCGAATTGTCCTTGAGTTGAGAGATAAGTTTAAGAAGAAGGTAGATTTGGGTGTGTGGAAGTTCGCATCTCATCAGTCTATTTTAGGGTCTGGATCTAGCTCTAGTTCTCAGCAAAAAGGTTCCTCTATTTATCAAGATGCGCGAGCAGCACTTGTAGGCTTAGGATATAAGGAGGTTCTGGTGGGTGAGTTATTAGATCGAGTTTGGTCAGAGTTTGAGACTCCGCCTTCGAAGGCAGAAGAGCTGATTCGCTGTGCCCTAAGACAGCTTGCTTGAAAAATGAGATACATTGAGGTTGAATCAAAATGGATCACGACTTAACACGGATGGTGAGTCCGCAAACAATAGATAGCATGGATGGGCTTACAGAAAGTGGGATGGAGAAAACACTTAGGCCAGCTCATATTCAAGATTACATTGGGCAAGTAAAGATTAAGGAAAGTTTAAGTCTATTCATGGAGGCAGCCCGTGCTCGAGGTGATGCTCTAGATCACGTTCTTTTGGCTGGGCCTCCTGGACTTGGTAAAACAACCTTGGCCCATATTATTGCTCGGGAAATGGGTGCACAGCTTCACGTTGTCACGGGTCCAAATATAGAGAAAAAAGGTGACCTTGCAGCAGTTTTATCCAATCTACAGCCTAGAGATATTCTATTTATTGATGAAGTGCATCGTCTTCAAAAGACAATCGAAGAGGTTTTGTATGGAGCAATGGAGGACTTTAAGTTAGATCTGATTATTGGTCAGGGTCCTGCTGCTCGAACGCTTAGAATTGATCTCCCTAAGTTTACTTTGGTGGGCGCAACCACTCGCGCTGGTTTGCTTTCTACGCCTTTGCGTGATCGATTCGGGGTTCAATTTCGTTTAGATTTTTATCCTATCCCTGAGCTTGAAAAAATTGTTTATCGATCAGCACGACTTCTCGGGGTAGACCTTGATGCTTCTGGAGCACATGAAATTGCAAAACGATCTCGAGGCACTCCAAGAATCTCCAATCGACTTTTAAAGAGAGTTCGGGATTTTGCTCAGGTTCAGGTCAGTCGTGGTGTAAAGAGCTCAGAATCAGTGATTGATCAAAAGGTGGCTCAGCAGGCTCTTCAGCTTCTTGAGGTGGATGAGAAGGGGCTAGATCCGATGGATCGAAAGTTCCTCAAGGCAGTGATTGAGAAGTTTGATGGTGGACCTGTTGGGATTGAAACTCTCTCCTCAGCTCTTGGCGAAGAGCGCGATACACTTGAAGAAGTCTATGAGCCTTATTTAGTTCAAGAAGGGTTTTTGCAGAGGACTCCTCGCGGAAGGATGACAACTCGTCTTGCCTATGAACATTTTGGTTTGATCTGGATCAAGGGTGAAGACTGAAGAGTGCTCTAGCTGTGTGCATGAGTGGGGGCGAGCTAAATCAAATTTCTCATGGGCATTGTTGTATAAATGAGACAGTTTTTGTCTAAAAAGTATTCATATAGACACACTTTAAATGGGTCAGATTGGACATGGTTTAGGGTTGGTTTTTTAGAGAAATTATGTTGATCTAACTCACTGAAATAGCAGGATTTTTTATTATATTAAAAAAGTGAATATTAATCAAATAAATGACCTACTCAGGCACGAGCCTTGCTCCTTATCGTGCTATTCGCAAGGAGATCTATGGTTTTGCAACGTACTTTAAAAAAAGAAGTTGAGCTCAATGGGATTGGCCTTCATACAGGTGTGACCATTCAACTGAAGATCAAGCCAGCACCAGCAGGCCATGGGATTGTATTTGTTCGTTCAGATTTAGAAGGTAGACCTTCTATCCCAGCTCGCCATCACTATATTGTAAATACCCAGCTTGCGACTTCTATTGGTGTTGGTCCTGCAACGATTAGTACGGTAGAGCATTTATTAGCTGCTCTTTATGGTGTTGGCATTGACAACTGCCTCATCGAAGTGAGTGGTCCTGAGATGCCAATTATGGATGGGAGTTCTGTTGTTTTTTATGAAGCCATCCTTGCAGCAGGCGTTGAAATGCAGAAGAAACTTCGCCCAAGGCTTGCTTTAAGAAAACGAGTTGAAGTCAAGTCGGGCGAAAAATGGGCAGTGGCTGAACCCTCCGCAGCGTTTGAAATTCATGGCTCTATTGAGTGGGATCACCCTGCAATTGGTTACCAAGAGTTTCATTATATTGAGGGCAAGAATTCCTTTCGTGAATTAATGGATGCTCGCACGTTCGGATTCATGCGTGATGTTGAGGCTTTAAAGAAGATGGGGCTTGCACGTGGAGGCTCTCTTGAAAATGCAGTTGTGCTCGATCATGCTTTAGTTCTGAATCCAGAAGGTCTTCGTCATCCCGATGAGTTTATTCGTCATAAGGTGTTGGATGCCCTCGGAGATTTTAAATTGGCAGGCATTTCGTTGCAGGGTTTTTTTAGACTTCATCGCGCTGGCCATGATCTTCACAGTCAGCTCTTGGCTGAGATCTTAAGTAATCCTAATCATTATGAGATTCTTAATGGATCTCGTGAGGAGCTTGAGGTTGAATCTGCTCCGGTGATGTTGAGTGGACTTCTTGCTGTTTCTTGCTAATCTTTTTAGGTTCGTTAGATTTCATTACTTAAACTAAAAACAAAATTATAATTTGATCTATCGATGAGGTATGCAATTTCCTGTAGAAATGCGCATCACTGTAGATGCAGTTTGAGAATACTGGCTTGTGATTCCAGTGAGTTTCGCTGTGTTTTTCGCTGTCAATGTTTGTTCGCAAGAGGCGGACTGATTAGTGAGTATGACTTGATAAGACAAGGTCCGTGGGCCTGAATAGGTTTGTGTGAACTCCAGAGGAGTACAGAGAAAGCCTGGTGGGCATTCAAAAAAATCTTTGAGGATTGCAGTTTCATCAAGAGATTTTGATTGATTTTGAATCATTACAGGAGCAGCGACTGAGATTTCAGAGGGTTTGCGGAGTGAATTATTGACGTTACTACTCGAGATTGAAGCTATAGCCCGATAATTTTGAACAGCGTTTATTGCAAGATTATTGTAGATGAAGAAAAAGCATCGACTGCCTCCTGCTCCTAGCTCGCCTCCTACGGGGATATCCTGGGTTGCGATATCCTGAAATCCTCCTGCACCCTGCACTTGAATCATAGTATTAATATGTAGATTTTGTGTAGGTTGAGTATCTGAGTTTGTAACACAGACTTGTCCTGTAAGGGGTCCTATGCCCGCTCCTTGATAGCCATTGCTTCTACGGATGGAGATAGTGAAGGTTGCAGGTACTGTCTTGCCAGGTCGGATGATAAATGGAGTCTGATGAGGGTTAAAAGTCTTACTTAAACTCCAATTATAATAGGTCGTCGTTTGATGGACTGTAGTTGCTGATATTGACCCTTTGAGTTTTAACGGTTTTGATTTTTCTTCAGCGGCGAGAGGATGAAAGAAGGGATATATAAGTAGAGCGTTTAATGCGAGAAAAAACCTGATAAACTGCGTGAAAATAAGTTTAAGAGTTATAGATCTAGAATAAGGGTTTTTTAAGAGATTTCGTATCATTGTTTTATTTCCGTGCTGATCAAAACCGTGAGTTCATGATGCAGTCCATTTTGCAATGGGTGTACCATCAGCCGGCATAGGGCGTGCAGTGAAGTGATTCCGAGTTTAATCAAGAAAGGAATCCGAACTCTTATGACACTAATTTCATCTCTATTTATGACAGCTTTATTTGTTTCTCTTTGTTCCTCTGTTGCCATTGCAGGTAACCAAGGTACAACTGTGAGTGTAGAAAATACTGCTTCAAGTACGCAGACGCAAACAGATACCTACTCCTGGAGTGTGCAAAAAACATTAAAGCCAAATCAGGTGCCTTATATTATAAGGGAAGGTCAGACTTTAAATGTGGATTATCTTTTAACTGCAACCCGGTCAAGTCCATCTACCGTGTATACTAATACCCCAACAACTGGGTCTATTTGTGTTGAAAACACAGGGACACAGCCTACGGTTGGGCTCTGGATCACTGTGAGTCTTCAGCAATCACTGGATGGAGGAGTGAGTTGGACTAACTTTGCAGGTCCTCAAGCCCTTTCTGTCAGCGAAGTTGCTGCAGGAAGTACACAATGTTTTCCGTATAGCTTCTCCCAAACACTACTTCCGCCTCCGGCGCTTTATCGAAATTATGACACTGTCTCTGTAGATAACTTTGTTGGGAGTGAAGGAACGACCTACTCGATCATTGAAACAGATTCTGTGAGTGTTACCCCTATTCTTGTTGAGATTGATAAGACAGCAACGCTTCAGGATGTGTTTACCTGCCCTTCAGGATTTAGCTGTACTCCATTAACTAGTACCATGAGCCTTTCAACGAGTTACCCCACCACTCCTTATCAGGTGAGTTTGACCAATAATTCAGCACCTTGTGGTCAGACCCTGGCTGGATTGAATACTGCGACTCTTACTCCGTCGACCAATCCGGCACTACCGTCTGTATCTGCGAGTGCCACTATATATACCGGAACTTGTCACTAGGGTGTGAAGCTTCTTGGAATGTTACGGGTGAGCAGCCATGCGCACTTTAAGCTTTTAATTAAGTGAGCTGTGCGCAAGGGGCGGGGAAACTTCATTTTCTCCGCCCTTGTTTTATTTTAAAGACTTACTTTTTATTGGCGGTTCACTTAGGGTAGAGATTCTCTGAGGTAAGAAGCCGGCTGCTCTAGGTATTAAAGGACGTCGTTACTTTGGATGGTCTTTGTCTTGCATGTCGATTCTCCCCTAGAAGTTAGTGAGTAGAGCACTTTGTGTTTTGGGGGAGTGATGGAGATTTTAAGAAGATCATTCATTTTATTTATATTTCTGATCGTACCCATTCTCTTGATGCATGTTGAGGTATTTGCTGGAACTCAAGGTACAACCATTACTGGAAATAAGTCCTCAAGTGCTATAGTCACTCAGACAAGCTCTTACACATGGTCGATTCAAAAAACTCTTCCCTCCCCTCTGCCTTCTCCATTTACTATTGGGTTGGGGTCTTCTGCTATAGTTCCTTTTGTGATTCAAGCGACCCAAAGAGGTCCAGTGATTACGACATCAATGAGTCCTGTGTCAGGACAGGTGTGTGTGAACAATACTGGAGGGAGTAGAACTCAAGGGTTCTATATCACAGATCAGCTCGAGCAGTACGTCAACGGAGTGTGGGTTAAGGTTGCAGGCCCTATTGTGATTCCAGTAGGCTCAGAGTTAGCTGCGGGGCAGAGCTCTTGCTATGCCTATCAGTTTATTGGGGTAAGTCTTGATCCGCTTCTCCAATATCGAAATCATGCCATGGCTTCGATTGATAACTATTTAGGTTATGAGGGTTCGACACATGTTACTGATTTTTATTCACCTCTTTCATTCTCAACCCAATATCAAAATGTAGATTCTACAGCAATTTTATCAGATTCCATCAGCTGCCCATCTGGAATGACGTGCTCACCTGCAAGCTCATCTCAATTGCTCACGGGCTCCTCTTCGTTAAGTTATCCTATTACCGTTACAAATAACTCACAGTGCTGTGGTCAAACCTTAGGTGCTTCTAACACAGCAACTTTAACGCCAAGTACAAATCAGGTTTCTCAGAGTTCCTCAGTGAGTTTTCAAATCTACACTGGTACTTGCCCTCCCTGTGGTTCAGGTACAGGCTTTAGTATCGATAATGTTAGCGATTCACATATGGTCATTTCTCCAGGCATGACTCTCATTGGTGGGTATAACTTCAAGATCCCAGGACAGCATCCCACAACTGATCTCATTCTTTTGAACGGAACAATTACAGTCCATGTGACGTGTCCTAATAATACGATTCAAAATGTAGTGATTCCTCTTGGTCTAAAGGTTTATACAGACCCTCTTAATAGCTCCGCATGGTATCCTACTGATGTTCAATCTGCTCCCTCAGGTTTTCAAGGATCAGCCCTAGTCCCTAGTAATCTTTGTGGAGGGGTGAGTGGTGTTGCATCAACTGGGGCAACGTTTTCTGGGGTATTTTCATCCCTTCCAGTTGGACAGTGTCCGAATGTCAGGTTTCACTACCAGCCTGCCCCAATTGGGGTAGGGGCAAATTGGAGTAATACAAATGTTCAGGTTTGCGGATCCTGCGGACCTGTTTGTGCCCCAGTCCTTCAGGTCCTTGGCGGGGCAAGTTCGTTGAGGATGAGCCTTGAGGCTGATCTTGGGATGAGTTTGCGTTAGTTCGGGTGTTGAGTTGAAAATGAATGGTGCAAGCTCATAGAAGTAATAGTCGCATCTTGCCAGAATTTTCAGTTAGGGCTTCGAACTCCAATCAAATATTCGATAAATGATTGAACTGAGAGGTTGCATGTAAATCTGAGATTTTTTGGCTGCTTTCAACCAAGAATCAGGCAGAGATTGTTTGAGTTCCCATGTCTCTTTAGGATCAATGAGTGAGTCTCCAGAGGTGGATGGAATGCTGGAGGTTATGGGTGTCCACATGACATCGGGATGTAGTCGTGTCAGCCATTCTCCTCCAATGATTTTTCCTGATGAGTCTAGTTCCAATTCATAGCGATAGATCGGATGCCTCTTTTCATCCCAAGTCTCTGAATCTGTTTTTTCTGAAGATGGCCTTGTTTCATAGATGAATGTGAGGTGCGTTTCGACTCCAATCAAAAATGCTGTCTCAGGTGCTCGCACAGAATGAAACGGATCTTTTGTGTAGTTGGCGAGGGAGACTTTGGAGAGTTCAATAGAACCCGCGTTGCCGGTAATGGGGTTAAAAAAAGAGGTTTTGTAGCTCGAAACAGGCTGATTCCAGATCTGAAAACCTGAGTCACTATCAATGAGAAAAGATCTTCGATTTAATCCCAAGATGTGAGTCATAGCGAGATGAAACGTTGCAGGATTTGTATCTCGACAAAATGAATGCAGGGGTCTACCTGTAATCAGATCCCTTTGCACTGGGTTTTCCTCGCATGTTGTTCCTACGACTAAGGCAGGTGATGAACCTGTGGTCCAGAGGAGAGATCCTAGGGCTTTAATATCACTAGGTAGGAATTCAATTTCGGTGCGACCATCCGCGGCCAAGAGTGTCACTGAGTGAGTGGGCCTTGGAAGCATGATGGATGAAAGTGCCCAACCTGTGCAGAATCCCATCCAGGAATCTATACTACCCTGTGAGGAGTGGTCTTCTGAGAGTTGAAGCATTGCTTGCGTGAGTGAGAAGTTTTGATCCCCAACTAGTAAATCGTACTTTTCTGCTGGAGAGAGTCGAGAGATAGGCCCTTGGCCCTGATGAGTTTTGAGATAGTTCAGAATAGAAGTCCAACCTGCAGTGGATGGAAAATCAGGATCTGCATAGCGATAAGCAAGTCCTCCCTCACTCAGGGGCCAGTACCAACCTGACCAAGGTGACTGCGAGAGTTCTGCTGACTCCAATCCTGCACTTCGAATTTGTTCAAGGGTATTGAACATTAGGGGCTGAATTAGATTTTTTGCAAGGTCTTGATCCTGAGGCGCTTCGAAGGGATGGGAGGCTATAAAAGGAGGACTGATTTGATGTGCATGAAGATCAAAGTGATTGAAAAAAATAAAAATTAGTAGGGACTTGATGAGAAAAAGTGGGGCCTTCATTATTGGTGAATGGGGTAGAGATTTCATAAAAAAAGCTATTGCTAAAATTATGCAAAAAAATTTGTCTCGCATTTGAGTTCTGACTCGAGCGATAAAATTCGAATGAATCTCAGTTAGAAAAGTATGTGGATGAGGATTGTGGCACAGGGCAAAAAATATTCGTGGGATCAGGCGTATCCTGTAGATGATTGCCCATGAAGGAAAACTGATTTACATTTTTGAGTACCCAAACCTGAGTACCCATGAGGAGAGTCGAATCAGGGAATTTACGAGGTATTAGAAGCAGTTTGTCATGGGCAAGATCAGCTCTACACAGGTGATGAATGGGAAAAAAACTTCAATTAAATTGACTCGCTCTGTCTTTTAAAGTAATTTGTGCCCAATTATCGATCTGTCGGGGCGTAGCGCAGCCTGGCTAGCGCACTTGCATGGGGTGCAAGGGGTCGTGGGTTCGAATCCCGCCGCCCCGACCAGTTTTAATCATTCAAATCAATAGTTTGAAATCTTGATAGCTTCAATCAACTTGATCTTTGTTTTATGGAGCGATTTTCGTGCTTTATCGTCTCATTTTTGAATCAGGTGTAGTGCACCCCTAGAAACAATGTAGTGCACCCCTAGAAACAAGACAAAATTTACGCTGTTAGCCGGAGACTTTGATTTAAATTTCGATCAAAAAACCGTTGGGGTGTTTCATACCCTAGGGTTTGGTGTGGACGATCCTGGTTGTATTGGACCATCCAAGCATCTACGGCTGTCTTTGCTTCCGCAAAGTTTTTAAACGACTTTTGCCATACGCACTCCTCCTTTAAGCTTCTAAAAAACCTCTCGACAACGGCATTCCCTTTTGGGGTGTTGACCATCGTTCGGGTGTGATTAATTCCTAATCGGCGCAGTTCATCTCGGAATATTTTTGCTCCATAGTGGCACCCATTATCGGATCGCAATTCTAGTGACTCAATTTGTCTTTGGCTTGCAGCATCGGCAAGGGCTATGACTCCACCTACAGCGCTGCAACTTTGACTAAAGTGATAGCCGAGAAGTACTTTGTCGTAGTGATCAATGACAGCTTGTAGATAACCCCACCCATCTTCTCCGCACCAGATATAGGTCATGTCAATTCCCCAAAGCTCATTGGACCGCGTGGCTTCTGTCTTGTGTGAGAAGGCTACACCTTTGAATAGTTTCTTGTTGCTATGGGAGGGTGACATGACCAATTTATTTTACTTCATGATTCTGTAGACCCTCTTGCGATTGACAAGTAACCCTCTCTGATACTGTAAAATGGCTGTAATTTTGCGATATCCGTAAAAAGGATATTGTTTAACTAACTCTTCGATCATCTGAAGAATTTTTCGATCCTCTGCTTCATCAATTTTATACATTCCTAAATCCTTTGATTTTTTGAGCGCATAGACCCGTTGCCTTGAGATCCCGAGCACGGTAGCAAGGGTTCTCACGGGAAACTGGTCCTTGTATTTCTGTACGATTTCTTGAGATTTATTCTTGATCGCTACGACTGCAGTTTTTTTAAAAGCTCACGCTCTAGAGTGAGCTCTCCAATACAACGCTCCAAAACTTCGATCTTATTTTCTAATTCGCGCTCTCTGGAAGATCTTCCACCATTACTCATTAGACCTTCTTTGCCTTGCTGAATAAACTTCTCACGCCACTCATAGTATTGAGAAGGAGACACATTGTTTAACTTACAAAGAGTGGTCACAGGAATCCGGGCTGTCATCCCCATCATGACCATTTCAACCTTCTCGTCAGCTCGCCAATACTCACTCAGAGCCTTGCGAACCACATACTTCTCGTAATCATCTTTTTCAGTGTTTAAATTCTCTTTCACGGTACTGCTTTCCATCTTAGACATCTCCTATATCACATCCGACTCAAGGGGTCGGGATATTGAAATGTCTCCGATCACTGCTGTAAACAGTTTCTAGGGGTGCAGTATAACAGAAAAGTACTACAAAAGTCTGCAACTGCCATTATTTCACGTGATTTAGCGTGATACGCTATCTGAATTCCGTCAGCCTCTTCTATCTATGTTATTGTTATTATTAGAAATTAAAAACCCCACTCAGTACTTGAGTGGGGTGCTTTGATTTGGTGGAGACGTACCGAACCTAATAATTTCAGGTGGTTATTGTTCAATTTTTACTATTGTAGAGAAGCTAATTTTTTCGATTTGGGTCCAATAAAATCTTTTATTAAATCTATGAATAATTAAATGTTACTATATTATCATAAAGTGTCTATTTGTGGTAATATAGTAACAATGAATCCTAAACTTAATGATCATGCTCAGTTAGCAAAAGTACTAGCAAAGAAGGGTGTCATGACCTCACAGGAGCTCGTTGCTTTGCTGGGGAATAAAATGCAGATCAAAAGAAAATCAGATGATGGGGTGTTATTTCCGTTAGGAAGTGGTTTCTATTCATCACCTTCCCTTGATCCATTTACCGCGTCCATTATAGTTGTTGGGCGATATTATCCTCAATCAGTTATTTCTGGGCTGACTGCTTTAGTTTTAAATGGTCTTTCTGATGAGTCATTGGAACGAATCGATGTAGATATTCCAAGAAATTTAAGTATTAGAAATCGCCTATTAAGTGTGCACCGGGTTTCTGAAAAAAATCTTGTTGGGGTTGAAAATAGAAAGTTTCATAATCAAAAGATAAAGATTTATAGTGTCGAGCGGTCCCTCTGTGAAGCCTATCGAATCGATTCAGGCGCAATATTTTATAAAGCTCTTAAGCGCTATGTTAAAAAGTATTCTCCTCGGCCGGAGCAACTTGCAATGTATGATCAAGTTTTAAGAACGCAGGTTTTGAGGCATCTGCAACAGGAATTGGCTGATGCCTAGGACAAAGATGAAGATCTTTCTTGGAAAGGCAAGATCGGATAGGGCCCGTTTTTTAATGTCCTTTTTGAGGCGAATGGATGCGTATTGGCTTGGCGGTGTTGGTTTTTTTTCGGTAGTGCTTTCCATCATTCCTTCATTGGGTCCGACGGGATTGGCGGACCCTCAGAGTTAACACAAAGCAGAAATTGTACCCCGCAGCAAAATGGATGTAGTGGTGAGGCAAGTCCCTGAAAAGGTTGAAAAATCTGATGTTTGGTGGATTGTGGTTGATGTTTTTAGTTGATTTTTTGGCATTAGAATCGCGCAACAATTTTAAAGCTTCAAATGACCTTTGGATATTCTCTATTGGAATATCAATTATATGAATAATAACAATATGTTATAAATTAAAGAGTTACTATTTCTGTTCACAGAAAACGTATGTTTGTATTTTTTAAACTATTGATATGATTTGGTATTAATAAATAAAAACCAAAAGTTGACTATTTTTTAAAAAAATGTCAACTTTTGGTTATGATTCCTGCTGAGAAAATACCAGTCGCATTGCAAGAAGCCCCGTTTTCGATCACTCAAGCTGAACAACTTGGGCTGAGTCGACACTTTCTTCGCGAAATGCTTCGAACTGGTCAGATCGAAAAGCTCGCTAGAGGGATATACAGATTGTGTCAGCCTGATTATTCCGAAGAGGATCAATTTCGGGCTGCGCTCTTACGGGTCGACAAGCCATCAACAATCTGTTTAATTTCTGCATTATCTTTTCATCATTTGACGGATCTTATTCCGAATAAAATTTGGATCTTTGTTCCCCAAATGAAACGAACTACCTATAAAGATCTTAAACTGATTCGAATTAGTCACCCTCATTGGAAAACGGGCATTAAAACAGGAGACGGGTATCGAATCACTTCTTTGGAGCGAACTTTGGTGGATGCATTCACTTATAAACGATATGTAGGTCTCGAAACGGCTGTTAATGCGCTCAGAAAGGCTATTCGAGAGCAGCGAACTACGACGGCAAAAGTCCTCGAAATGAGTATTTCTTTGGATGCAGATGCTCGAATCCGACCCTATATTGAGGCTCTTTCATGACCAGACAAGCAAAAGCACGTGCAGTTACGGAAGCATTAAAAAAAATTGCCAAGAACTTACCTGGGCAGTCTTTCAATGAGCTTCGGGTAGTTATCGCTCTCGAGCGAGCTGTCGCTCGCTTGGAGAATCATCCTAAGCTCAAAGCACATCTGATTTTCAAGGGTGGTTTTGTGCTTCTTAAGACTATAGAAACCCATCGTTTCACTCGTGATGTTGGCCGCATTGAGCGGGTTGCCGCCGACGTCAAGGTCCGCAGCCCACAATCCGAAATCCGAATATTGCAGGCAGAATTTCTTGATCCAGCTGCCATTCAAGACACGGTGGACGGTATTGTTGCGCAGGGAAAGGTGGACATCGTCCTGATCGCGCACGGCTCGTTGCCAGAACAGGCCGACTGTCAGAACGACTTGCAGGCTTGCCGCGAAGCACTCGAGATCAATGGCGTTTCGCCGGTGCTCTACGCGGAAGCATTTGTAAAGCATATGGCAAAGGCCGACCACGGAACGATCGCCTTGATCGGATCAGTTGCAGGTGACCGGGGGCGAAAATCTAACTATGTCTATGGCGCGGCGAAAGGCTTGGTCACTCGCTACACACAAGGACTGCAACACCGCTTTACTGGAACGGGAGTAAGAGTTGTCCTTATCAAACCAGGTCCTACTGACACTCCAATGACAGCACATTTAAAGGATCAAGGAGCGAAATTAGCCTCAGTTTCGGATGTTGCAAGAATTATTGTTAGCGCAATTGATTCCAGCAAGGCCGTTGCCAGTATATATGCACCGTCAAAATGGAAATTAATCATGCTGGTCATTCAACATTTGCCAGCATCAATTTTCAATAGAATTAATATCTAGGCCGAACCAAATGATAGGAATAAAATCTTCAATAGCGGATCCAATTGCCCAATATCTTGAGGAAAAGCCAGGAACTACATCTCTTGGCATGGCTTTATTTTTTGCTTTATTGCTTGTTATTTATCGGTCTCTCACTATCAAACTGTCTATATGTTCAGGGGCGGGTGATTGCGTTAAGTATTCCGAAATGGCTCGTTCATTTGCCAGTGGCGAATACGGCCCTATAGATTTTCCTTTCAACCTCCGCATAATGGCTCCGTGGCTTGCAAGCATATTTGCACAAGATGTCGCGAAAGGTTTTATTTGGCTCAATGGCGCTTCTGCTTTGTTGTTTGTCATCTTCTGTTTTGGAATATCCAGATTGCTTGCCATTAGGAATGTTGAATTTTGGATTTTGGTTTTATGGTTCTTTCTTCATCCTTTAGGGTTTAGTTTTTATTCGTCAGTCCCTCAATCAGTCGACCCGTTGTCCTACGCTTTTATCGGATTGATCACACTTTTATTTATTTCTGAGAAGCGGTTGCTGTTATGGCTTGCAGTTTCATTGGCGCTACTAGCCAAAGAATCCTTCTCATTTATAGCAATAACAATTGCCGTAGCGGAATTAACCTATGCAATTTCAACACGCGACAAGAGAGCAATACCTGCTTTAGCATCAATTTGTGGTGCAGTTCTTATTTTATTAATTTACAAAATTGAGAAAAATTTAATTTTAACTTATTTATTCCCACAAAGCCAAGAATGGGAAATCACTACGTTCAGTACTATCTCGTGGTGGTTCAACGAGATTTGGAATGATCCCAAACGATTGATTGTATGGATTGGCGCAATCCTTTGCTCAACAGGATTATTTTCTATTTTTATATGTTGGAAAAAATACACGCCAAAGCCTCCATCAAAAACAAGGCTGGATGCGTATTTTGCGCTTGGTGGATTTGGATATATCGCGCTCGGGCTTTTAGCCGGAAGCGATATGAGCAGAATAATATTTAATGGGAACCTATTTATTATTTTGGCAATACTTATTTCTTTTAAAAATCAGCATCTTCCGATTAATCAATTACTTATTACTTTTTTTCTTAGTATGTTGATCGCATTAAATTACACTAGGTTTTTTCCATCTGCGTTCGAGTATGACTACAACACACAAGGTCATCGCATAGGCCCGACAATCTATTTCATCCTGATAACAATTTCAATCATGTCTTGTTTGCATTTTTTATTTAAAATCCATCCTGGAAATAAAAATATTCTAATTGATACAGCAAGAGATGTCGCACGATTTTTCAGAACACAAATGAATAGTATTAAAATATTTTCACTGAATACGTTATCGTGGTTTGTATTTTTTGTTATTTTGTTAACCTATGGTTTTATTTATGCCCCTTACGGTTTAGAGAATAATGATGGCGGTTTCATTCTAGGACTTTCTTATCAGGTATTTTTAGGCAACAGCTTCTACGATAATATTATTTATGTAAGGCCACCAGTTTCGCCAATTTTACATAGCTTTGTGTTTCATTATCCATTTTCTTCAGCCCCAGTTTTTTTTGACAGATTCTTTGTCTTCCTTCAGATTTCAACCTACAGCGCTCTATCGGCAATGTTGGCAAAAAAAATGTTTATTTGGGGATCTGCTTTCACAGGTGTAGTTGCATCAATTATTTTTGTTTTTTCAGCGCACTCATTCCCTCCAATGGCTTGGCATACTATCGACGGAATTTTCTTTTCCGTTATAGCACTCTACTTTCTTGTTGCTGGATTAAAAGATCACCATGGATTTTTGTTACTGTCAGCATGTTTTTCAATTCTGGCTGCAGGCTCAAAGCAGCCATTCTACTTAACTCCAATTATATTGTTGGCTCTGTCTTTCATTCTTGAATATAAAATGCGTGCATTTTATATAATGCTTGCATCACTTTTTTGTGCGGGATCTCTGTTTATACTTACATTTAAGTATTTTGGATCAGTGGAATCAATGTGGGGTGCAATCTCTTCACAAAACAACTTGCATGATCTCTTTTCAGCAGGTGTAAAAAATTACGTGTCAGATTTCATAGAGATAAGGTCAGTTGTTGCAGCATGGCCATTGTTTGCCGTGTTGACTTTCGGCATATTTTGGAATAAAAGTAATAGGAAATTTGAAGTTATCGCGCTTCTAGTAGCAATATGGATCTTTCTGCTAATAATTGCACAATTCTATCTTTCTATCAGCAGTTGGTCGGGGCCGCTCTCTGTCTTTGATTCTGTATTCATGACTACTTTTCTATACAGCTCTGTAATGATGTGGCGCGAACAAAAACCAAGTGCAACATTTTTAGGAAATAATGTTGTACAGGAAAAACGACAAGGTACTTGGATATTTATTGTTGCAATGCACATAATTGGATGGGCATCATCAATTTCTTGGGGTTATTTAACTGCTATTCTTTACGCAGCGCCATCTGTAATCACATTGGCTTTTATTCTCCACCCAGCATGTAAAAAATATCTAGTCGCTAGAATAATATCTACCGCCATCCTTCCAGTATCTGCGTTGATATTTTATGTGGGAAATCAATTCACTTATTCTCTTGAGGGATCCGTTCATCGCGCAGCGATTACGGCTGATATGGCAGAAATAAGTCCATCGTTAAAGTTTATTAAAGCAGAACCCGAACAATTTCAACTCTATAGTGAATTGACACGCTTGCTTAACCGTTTTGGTGATCATCCATATGTTGTTTTACCTAATATGCCATTGGCACATATATTGACAAGTACGGCCAACCCCATTGGCATTGATTGGCCTTTAAACGCAGAAGTCGGGGAAAATGAAAAAATCATTAAAGACCGATTGGCTTCCACAGTTCACTATGCTTTAATTTTTAAAAAAGCTAGCCAAAAATTAGAGTTGTCAGAAAAGTTTGGATCAAAAATTACAATCTATGTAATGCAAAACTGGAAACTCATGGAATCATCTGAAAATTTCTCTATCTATGTAAATCCTGTAAGGGATCATGAGTTAATAAATTAACTCATGATCGAGGCTCTTGCAAAGTCGTTTTCCCAAGTTTCCGTACTTCTGCTTCTGCCGGCTGGGGGCGTTCTCGATATCAGCAAGGGGGAGAGGGCCATTATTTGAGAGGATTTTAGAAGCAGGAACAAGTATTTCAGAAACCTGCTAGTTCCTTATTATTTATTAATGGGCATTAGGAGGTAATTGGCGAATATTAATAATTCAAATTTAATCGAATTATACAAGTTGACAAGAATAAATGGATGCATTCTAGATCAGGAGTGGGGGCTACTCTTTTTCATTTCCCACCGCGTGCCGCGTTTGATTTTATGCCCGGAATCCGCTCCTCTTCGCGAATCCACTGCTGCAGCGCGGTTATCTGTTCGGCATTTTCGTGGCATCGCTCATAGTTGTCGGCAACCGTGCTGGCGACGGTAGAGAGCGCAATTCCAGCGGCGGGCGCATCAGTACCTCCGGCGGGGTCGGGCAGACGACCGGAGGCGGCAGCGTCGTGCAGGCGGACAAAGTCTCGAGACAAAACACAAGCAGCATCAGCTTCAAGCGGGACATAGGTGGATACTTCCTTGATGATTGTGTCTCTGGCTTCCCGGACGACTTTGATGCGATCGACGTACTTGGTGATTATCTGGACGGTCGCCTCGGCCTGTAGCTTCTTGACGGTTGCAACCTGTAAGGACTGGCGCGTATTTTCTGCATCCCATTTGTTCTGTACGTAAGTGGCACCCTTGACCCAGCCGATGCTGACCAGTGCGGCCGCAAGGAGCGCCGAGCCAAGTAGACGATAAGGCGCAGGAATGATCGCGCTCAGCATGCCAACACTGCCCGAGCTCGATCGAAGTTGGCCAGCCGTTCAGCGTAGCCGTTGAAGCCGCCGTTGATCGCTTTGGTGATTGCACGAAAGCCATTGTTGTCTGCAAGTGCGTTCAGATCATGCAGCCACCAAAACCATGCCGCCGATCGACAGGCCGGCACAACCGCCTCGAGTAGCTCAGGATGCACCAGAAGAGTTTCATCGTCGCCGAACAGCGCTTTCGAACAAGCACGATAGTTGGCCCTGCCGGTGATCTGAATGAGCCCGCGCCCCTTAAAACGAACACCATCGCCGATCACGGTATTGCCGAGGTCGGCACGATCTTCATAAGCCTCCCCGGAGGCGATTTCACGCACATAACGTAGGCTTTGGACTGCGCCCCTCAATTTGGACAGGTTGACCTAGTTTTTGTGTAGGGGCTGGCTGGTCTCCTGTTTGTTTTTCTTGATTTGCCACTCAAACTCCTCTGGCGTCAAGTAGCCAATGGCCGAGTGGATTCTTTTCCGATTGTAAATCTCTTCAATAAAGCGCGGCAATCGGTTAACCACATCCTCATAAGTCTCGTATTCTGAGAGGTATAGTCCCCCCCAGAAAATGTTTTTGGATTTTGATGTGACCTGAAATAGAAATGCCCATGTAAAAAACCGATCAAAGGAATTCGACATGAGCAACATCAAGCTATCACTCCTGCGCCTCACCATCAAGAAACTAAACGACCGCATTGCCGAATTTGAAAAGACGAAGAATTTAGGCGGGATTTTAAGGATTATCGCAATAAAAACGGTTACTTCCGGGTCCTCTATTGAAGACGCTGCCGATCTGTTACGAGTGACTCCAGAAACTATCCGGAATTGGGTCAACGATTTTCTTCTTAACGGCGAAGCCAGTCTTGAACCCAAACGATCTTCGGGGCGTCAAAAAACGCTATCTGATTCGGAAGTGAAAACCTTGAAGAAACTCCTTGAAAAGCCACCAATTGCCTATGGTCTTAGGGGAGGGTGTTGGAATTCGTGTAAGGTCAAGAAAATCATCCGGGAACAGTTTGGAAAAATTCTCTCTACAAAATATATTCCGGAGTTCTTGAGATCTGTTGGACTGACGTTCAAAAGGGCTAGAATCGATGCTGGAGAAAAGAATGAAGTGAAACGCGAGCTCTGGATTGAGCGCACTTGGCCAAAAATTGTGGATACAGCGGAGAAGCAAGGAGGTCACATTTTCTTCGGGGATGAGGCCTATTTTTCTATTTTTGGGACCTCTTCATACAGCTGGAGTCTCTGCGGGGTAGAGACCGTTATCCCATCAACCGGGTCAAAAGAAAATGTTCATATCATTGGAGCCATCAACTACTCGACTGGAAAAACTCACGCCCTGATGCTTCAAGAAGGCAAGATCAACGAGGACGTCTATATTGCCTTCTTAACAACTCTTCTGAAAGAAACCCGAAAACCAATCCATCTTATCGTCGACAATGCTGGATATCACAAATCGAGGAAGGTCAAAGATTTTATTGCGGCTAACGCTAAACGACTGACTGTTCACTATCTACCTCCCTATTCTCCAGATTATAATCCAATTGAAGGTCTTTGGAAGAAGTTGAAGAAGGAAACAACTCACAACGTCTACTTTGAAACCATCGACGATCTGTGGGAGGCTCTGGCAAAGGGCTTGTGTTGGTTCAGAGAGGCACCATCCGAAGTCATTGCTTTATGCGGCTTCTATCATAAACTCTGCTGACTCACGAAAATCCAAAAACATTTTCTGGGGGACTATAGACCTCTTCGTACTTTAATATTTTCATGAAGCTTTCCGCCCAGGCATTGTCGTAGGGATTACCTTTGCGGCTCATGCTGATTTGAAACCTCCATTCTGTTAGTAATTCAATATAGTCCTCCGAAC
>Ga0255088_1000465_pt1 | contig 18503 bp, 17 predicted proteins | sample Colum_Miss_RepB__2_FD_188587 | JGI IMG/M metagenome (GOLD analysis project Ga0255088, IMG submission 188587) | Freshwater microbial communities from Columbia River, Oregon, United States - Colum_Miss_RepB_8d | ecosystem: Environmental > Aquatic > Freshwater > River | place: USA: Oregon...
GATGATGATTTGATATACGCACGCTGTGATGAAACAGATGAATCCGGTCCATGCCCACAAGAATGATATACCGTGAAGGGGTGCCTCCATAGAAGCTAATAGGGCGAAGAATAACAACACCAGGCCCATTACGGTAAGACCGTACGGGGCGTGAGGATTTAGGGGATGAAGGGGATTCTGATACAGTTCTTCCATAATGCTGTAACTACGATTTGTAGCAGGAGGACTTGTAAAATTTATTGCGGCGGCGCGCACCAACGTAATCAACCATGTCACAGTGTTTAGGACGTCTCGTGCGCGACGTTCCACGTGGTGAAACTATGTTAGAATTTGAGCAGGGAGGTCTCTTTCACGTCCCCCTTCGGTGTGGAAACTTCTCAGCGCAGAGAGATTTGTGTGAAAGTTGTTTAAAACGAGAGGAAAAGACGCGGGAAAAAGTTGCAAAAATCACGGGGACAACGATTGAAGGAATGCATCCCGCGCTTCTTATGGGACGTGTTACGGAGCCGATCCCATTTTGGAGTCGCCTGTATGACGGCGCGTGGTTCCGTCTAAAGATTGAGGCAGGATACACGCTTAGTAAGGAGGTAATGGCGAAGGCAAAAAAGGCCGCGGAAGTTGCTTATGCTGGGGTTGAAACAGCCGCACCACAGCCCATGGCAACGAAACGTGGTGTTGGGAAAAAGAAGGTGGCTGCGACCCCTGTTGCAGAAGCTCCTGCCGCAGAAGCTCCTGTCGCAGAAGCTCCTAAACCCGTGGTGAAAAAGGCTCTAAAGCGTCCCGTCGAGGCTGTAACTGTTGCACCTGTAGCAGCCATTGCACCCACGGAATCACCCCTTCCCGTTGAAGAAGTTCTTCATGTGAAAATCCGCAAAGAAGAAGTGGGTGGTCGTAGTCTCTACTTGGACCCTAAAAAGAACAAATTATATGATCTGAAACTAAAATATATCGGTCGCCTGAAGGATGGGGCAATCGTATCCTTTCCCGATTCCGATGCGGAGGCTTAGAACACAGAAACAAATCTCTTTAGAAGAGCCCATGTTTCTGTTACGCGAAGGAAGCCATAAAACGGACACACCCTATTTTATGTCTTTGCCTGAGAATACCGATGATCCCAAGGCGAATCAACTCATTTTTTTCCCCGAGATCAGTGTTGCGCGCTGGTTTTTTGAGGTCGGTGTCGCAGAGAAAAGTCTCATACATTGGGTGTATGATACATTTATTCAGGCTGATAAGAATTTCTTGGATATCGGCGCGCATATAGGGACATACACACTTACATGTGCCAAGAAAGCGAAGCATACATATGCATTCGAGTGTAGCCCTACAACCTTTTGTTATTTGGCTGCAAATATTGCATTGCATGGCCTGGAAGAGAAAGTGAGCCCCTTTCCTTTTGCCCTCGGCGACGAAGATAAAGCAATCGACTATATTGTTCGCTCAAAAGATGGTGGTGGCAACGGTGTGAAACATCTCGCTGCAACGGATAAAGCCTGTAAAAAACTCCCTGTGCTTATGCGGCGCCTGGATAGTTTCGGCCTCAAAGACATCGCTTTTATTAAGATTGATGTCGAAGGATTTGAGAAAGAAGTTCTTCTCGGCGCACTGGAAACGTTAAAGGAGAATAATTACCCGAAGATTCTTTTTGAAAGTTGGGGTGACTGGAAAGAACGTGAAGGCGTGCCCGCCCGTGCGATTCGCGAAGATTTATTTCGTTTTCTCGAGTCACTGAAATACAGGATTATTAAAATAAGCGGAGCGTCCGATATGTATTTAGCTTCTTTCTCTGTAGAATGATTCCGTGGTACCCTATTGGGCAATACCGTACGGCGCCTCTTCCTATAACGCCTATCCCAGCTCCACTACCGCCGGTGCCGCCCAAAGCCAAGCTCGGTGATGTCTTCAAGAGATTATATAAATTCGTGCCAAGAAATCTTCCCGACGCGAAAGTATATCCAATGGGTAAGCGTTGGCGCTTATTACCGTGACGCCATCTTCTTTGTAAGCTCCCACATCCCTTCCGCGGATGCATTCCGCTTCCACCAATCACGGCATGCCACCGACATTACTGTCCAGCGTTCCGCAGTTGTGGCCGTCACGGCCTTTGCCTCTTCAGGCGTTGATACACGGAAATAATGCAGACCCTCCTGTGGCGGATCTGCATAGTTCGTCATATCGACTTCAGTTGCAACGACTGGCACACAACCCATTGCCATGCATTCAATCTCGCGATGGCACTTATTACCAAATCCCGCAAGGCACAGCCCATACTTTGCCGTCGCAAGGCGAGCCAAATACTCGGCATGTGTATATTTATATGTGTTACTCGCCGTAATCTCATGTGTGAAATCGTCACATGCCGATGCCCAATCAGCCCCCGTGCGTCGTTTGCGCTGCACGGCATTCTCAGATCTCCCATAAAACACAAGAGTTTTATCACGCGCTTCAAATGATTTGGCGGGAAGGCCCTCTGCCGCTAACTGCTCTACAAGCTCGGGGCGACGTGGCCAGAAAGTCCAGGGATTCCCCCCTGAAGGAGGCGACGGATTTCCAAATAATGCTCGCTTCCAGGCTTGCTCTGCAGATGGCGCCGCCTCCAGCCATTGCAGCGTAGGGCGATCATATAGCAGTGTCTCACCCACTCCGCCTAACCACACTTGACACACCGGCTTTTTTACGACTTCCACGTAGCCACGCTTCCCCCAAAGCTCTGCCATTTCACGAAAGGAGTCACCTGCATGGCCGAAAAACCCATCCTGCTCTTGCGGTAAAATAAGGAGGCTCGGGGGGGAAATGAACAGCTTGCTGCGCATATCGGCGACCAGTTTCGCCCGCATAGAATCCTTCTCGCGAGCATTCGGAATACCCTTTGCAACGATCAAGAGCCGATGCTCCACTTCTCCTGCCGCCGCCAAATGAAGAAGGTTTGCGTTTGGCTGCATCTCCGATTGAATTTCCCAGATATAAGAGCCCTTTGGCATGACCCATCCCCAGGAAGCCATCGCATGGCTCGCCATGAGAAGGCCACTAGCGCCAATCATATATTGTAGGGCGACGTCCAATGCAGTCTTGCCAGGCCAAATGAGTTTTACATCAACGTCATCACCAAGGGCCTCCTCAATCTCCTCCGCCATTTCCTCGCTAATCCACACATCATCAAGCACAATAGCCAGGCGCAACTTATCCTTCATCACATCTGCCTTCCATCCACCAAGCCCCAAGTTCTTCCGCAACGCCATCACCTCCTCTCGTGTAATACACTCAGCGGGGATATCCTCATACCCCCACATAATAGCCTTCTTGCACCACGTCTGCAAGTTATCATCGCGTGAAAGCACGGGAACCTCCTTATTGGGCCAGTTAAACATTTTCACAGCCTCGATACACCCGCGATTCTTAGGACACCAGAATTCCGCCTCAGAATATCCTTCCTGCTCTCGCAGTAAAAAGATCTTCGACATGTATTGAAGGGTGAATTTCGCAGGGTCTTTGGCAATCGCATCACGCAAGGGCGCCACAGCCGCCATTTCCACTGTGAGCGACGCCGACATACTACTTAGTTGTGACTCAGCCCACGCACTCGTAGAAGCCTTGGTATTTCCCACCAGAATAGAATCATATGTATATACAAGCCCCTCACGTGTCTGAAATACCTCCTCTAAAGGATAAAGAGACAACGGCGGCGGAATCCACGTATTATCACCGTCATCGCTTAGAATAATCATATTATCGGTGGAACGCCCAACCATCGTGCAAAATGTCTTTGCCTGTGCGGCACTCAGCGGACCACGCACGGGCCGAGCAAACGATTCTGCCTTCACTTGCTTTACCCCCTTTGAAGCCGAAGCAAGATTCATCACTGGCCGCATATCATGGAGCCCCGTAGGTTGAATATAGAGATAGATAGGCTTATCGACGATATTGCGCGGATCATATGTGCGCACCGCGCTGGAGTGATAGTGATACGTGCGCAGCGTCAAGGCCGGATTCGCAATCAAAAATCGTTTCTTAAACATCTCCAGCGTGATTGCATTGTCGCAACCTCCTTGCCCAAAGGGGAACTTCAGAGCATCCCAGTCCCACTGCACTGCCTTGACCGCCTTTGCACTCACAACCCATGTGTCCTGTGAATCAGCACGCGGGCCAAACAGTTTTGCCGCCTTTATCGCATCGGGTGTTACATCACCCACATCCCACCGAAGCAGGGCAAGAAACTTTGCGGTCGTATCGAGATCTGCCGACCATAATAGACGCCATGACTCCTCATCCAGGAAAATATCCGCATTTGCGAAAACGACAATCGCGTCCTCGGGCGCCTCCTCATAAATCCACCGAATCACCCGCGCATACGTAAGGCGCTCACCTATAACCTTCTCCAAAATCTTCTCCGATTTGGGCGACCCCATTGCCTTCTCATTTAATAAAACCACGCGATCAATCATGCCACACTCAAGGTTTTTCTGTAAGCATGTATCAATCTCATGGCGGCGCACAGCTTTATCTGGCCTATAATATTGCGTTACAAACCAAAGGGGCCTAGGCTCCTCCGCCGTGGCCGAAAGCCGCAGGCCCCTGTAGCCCGCCACTGCTGCGCGAGTCTCAGAGGCCACGACAGGAAAGGTGCGCCCATAATGAAGAGCCAGCGTAATCAAAACCTTTGCATCCTCTTTAGAGCCATCCCATGCCGCCCCCGTAAAAGGATACAGATCATGAACCTCGTCAATGCACAACAGGTTATTCACCTTCAACTCGAGGAGCTTATCCATGCCAAGCGTATTCACCAGGGCCTTCGGTACTACGACCAGCCGCGACTTCGACCAGTTGCCAGCCTCCAGCCAGGCTCGAACAACCTCTGGGTCATTCAGACAGACCACCACATCCGGCGTCAAGCCCATCAGATGAAGCGCAGTCGCCACAGTCGTGTCCGTGGTGCCAATATCCCAGCGATTCCAACGCCCAGCCGCCGCGGGCGCCTCGTCAAACCAGGCAACCGTCTTTTGCTCACGCCACACCGATGTGTCCATCGTGATGATTCGTAGATCTTTCCCTGTCTTGGGATTCCGTGCCAACATCCTACAGGGATTTATTGAAGGGACCTTAGGCCTCGCAGCCAATGTGATCACTTTGCGACGACTTAAAGCCCTGGCACTGATCACTTATAGAATGGACGCGATCACTTTGAAACTTCGCTGCGATCCCGATATGGCTGCGCGGATGAATATGAATAGGTTTATTACGCGCGGGCCGAATCAGCGCAAGCCGTGTTGGGATGATTCGGATAATATCGCGATGATTGATACGGTTACGCGTGAATGGAAGTGTGCGCCCATTTATATTATCCGTCAATCTGAAAAGAAGATTGATGATGTATTTGATGGGGCGCATCGGTGCGAGGCCGTGTTTAAATTCATTGACAATGTATTTAAGATTGAAAAAGTCTCGTCCGTTGATTGGGATACGAGTCCTATTCGTGATTATGTAGGGAAGCAATTCAGCGACCTTCCTGCAGATCTTCAAGATGTGATTAAAAACTATAAGTTTGATATTAATATTATTGATCAGGAAACGGCGAACAATCCTGCTGCGCTAAAGTTACTTTGGACGCGTCTTAGCAAGGCTGGGAAGCCTCTGAACAACTTTGAGATCTCGATTCCTATTCATTCGCATCTCAATAAGTATGTTCTAGAAACGCATCTGAGCTCGTGGTATAAGACCCTATTTTTCGGCAGTGATAAGAGTGAGCGGGGGCAGTTGGAAGTGAAGTTGAAACGCCTTCTTTGTCTGAGTCATTATGAGACCCTCCCCCAGTTCTCATCTCTAGAGGATCTGATCAAGAAATGGAATGACGACGTGCTAGGAAAAACGACGGATGAGATCAATACGAAATCTAAAGAATATACGGAGGAGTTCAATAAGCGCCTGACGCATATCCGAAAACTCTTTACGGAGTTGGAGGATCGCAACGTGCTACGCGAGGGGACGACAAGCCTCATTGATAAAAGTAAGGAAGTCCCGCTTCTTATTATTTTAGGCAGGCTCGCATATTGGTTCAAAACGATTGCTGATTTTAAGCGCGGGGTTACGGAGCTTTGTGCAGAAATTAAGGGCGTTATCTCCAAGGATCCGAACGATTTATGCAAGCTTCTCGGGGTGAATTCGCGCAATGCAACATTCCAAAAACAGTTGATTAAGTATTTGGATGAGAAGTTTCGCGTTGTTGCGGAAAAGCACAGTGATGTGCGCCTTTTTACATCAGCCCAGAAAAAGAAGAAACTGGAGGAACAAGGATTCAACTGCGTCGCATGTAAGGAACCGATCTTAGAGCATCAGCGGAATGACGGGCACCATGTTATTTCCAGATGCAAAGGAGGTCGCACAGATTACGAGAATTTGGAGGTATTACATAAACACTGTCATGAGAACCAACATCATGCCGATTGAACCTAAACCTTGGGCGTTATGCGAATAGAGATGGACCGATGTGCATATCTTGTAAATTCCACCCCCAAGTTCTACGGGCTGTTACCTCTACATTTCGCGCTCATCCGTCGCTACGCCGATTGGCTCAGCATGCCGCTCTTTTTAGCAACGGAGGAGCCGGACCACCCAATCTGTCAGCAAGTCAAGGCGGATTACGGGGTGGAACTGATTCCTCTTCGCCCTTCGGAGGCGGGATTTCTGGATTCACGGGCATATGCTCTACAGCAGCTGGCTCTCACAGGACGGTTCCTCTATGTTCTGCCGATGCAGGACGATTTTCTTCTGGACCGCTCGCCTGATCTCGCGGCACTTGACCAGGCCTTCATTTTTCTTGAAAAAACCCCTATCGTGAGTGTGCGGTTGATGCCGTGCCCGGGTCCGGGTGGGCCACATATGAATTCATCCCCGCAGTGGGCGGGCATCACGAGTGCCACAGATACATATGGATTTACGTTTCAGGCGACCCTATGGCGACTGGACGCATGTGTCCTGTGGTATATGGCGCTTTGTAAGAAGTTGGAGGCCGAGTGGCCTGTGGCAACGACGGCGGCGGATAAACGGCGTCAAGTGGAGATTCGGGGGAACTTCGCAGAGAATCCTGATGGTCAGCAGTTCTTTTGGGACTTCTCCAAGGCTAGAAAGGATGTGCATGTGGGCTGGAGGCGCGCAGGAAAATGGTCCAATGCAGTCTATTTATCTCCGTGGCCGTATCGGCCTACTGCGGTTGTTCAAGGACGCCTGGAGCCATGGGCGGAAGAGCTAGGGAGGAGAGAAGGAGTACCCATTACCCTAAAATTGGATTGATACCCTTCCCGGGTTAAAACCACTAACCTAATTAAACCTAGAATGGTTAAGTATGCGTGCGAACGATGTGGTCGTGAATTTCAGCAGAAGGGTCATTTTACTCGCCATAATACGAGAGTTATACCTTGTATTCAGGAGAGCAAGCTCACTGAAATAATAGAGGAGAAAGTGCAGGCTGCGTTAGATCTTGATCACAAAAAGAAAATGGGGCAATACTTTACTGTGTCTGATGAACTACAGAAGTTCGTATTTGACAAGGTGAGGCATGTGGGAAGTCTTATGCTTGAGCCATCGTTTGGTGCGGGACATCTGTTGATGAAATTCAAAGATGCAAGGCCTGACTATCCTATAATGTGCTATGAGATTGATAGCGCGATCAAACCCGTAGTGGCATTCAACGAAAGTCAGATAGTTGTTTATGCCGATTTTACAAAGCAGATGATCACGCAGAAATTTAAGACGATCGTGGGGAACCCGCCGTATGTGAAACAGAGTACGGGCAATCTCTACATCAAATTTATTGACATATGTTTTGGGTTACTCGAAGCTGATGGTGAGATGATCTTCATTGTGCCCTCGGATTTCATCAAGCTAACGAGTGCATCTTCGCTCATTGACGCCATGATAAAAGAGGGGTCATTCACCGACTTTCTATTCCCACACGACGAGAAACTCTTTGAAGGGGCGAACGTGGATGTTGTCGCCTTTCGTTATGAAAAGGGGCTCAAAACCAGGGATACCATGGTGAATGGGAAGAAAATGCTATGTAATGTGAATAATGGTATTATCACATTCAGTGATGCAGAGGTAAAGGGTGATCCGATTTCGTCGAAGTTCAATGTATATGTTGGACTTGTCTCAGGTAGGGATGAAGTCTATCGCAATGATATGGGGAATATGCTTATTCTGAATGACAAGGACCGTGTTCAAAAGTATATATTTACAGAGAAGTATCCAAGTGGGAACGCCGTGATAGATGCGCATCTGCTAGCGAATAAGACTGTGCTTCTTGAGCGAAAGATCAAGAAATTTAATGAAGGGAACTGGTTTGAATGGGGTGCGCCTCGCAACAAGGGGAGCATTGAACGAGATCTGGGTAAGCCCTGCATTTATGTAAGGAATATGACACGTAGTCAGGAAGTAGCATTCCTAGGCACGGTTCAATATTTCGGCGGAAGCCTTCTTTGTCTTATTCCGAAGGAATCCGTTGTAGATCTGAAAAAAATAGTAGAGTTCCTGAATACCAAAGATCTGCAGAAAGACTACATATATTCTGGGCGTTTCAAGATTGGGCACAAGCAAGTCTGTAACATTATTGTGCCTTCTTAGAGGCCTGGTAGGCACTCCACAAAGCAAGAGGCTTGCTTTTTTTAGTATGATACTCCACCACCTTGCTGATCAGAACCCCTACATATTCCGCCGGTGTCCTAGAAACCCGCTCTGTTTCACCGAGGAATGGCACCTGCAGTGGATTTGAGGGGTTAGTGCTGATACGATGCGAAGGGACTTCATCGAACGTCCCAGTCCAGCACTTTTTATTTTCTTTCTGCACCATGATAAGCCCATATAACTCTGGAGCACAGCTGTCATGTCCTGCTCGATCAATGTCAATAACGACCTTCATTGCACTTTCGTGATCACGGCAGCTTTTCCCAAAGGTGTGGCCGATTAGGCTTGGCAGGCCACATGCATTATTACCCGCCTTGTTTGCTTCCCCAACAAGTTTCACGTTACACGGGAAAGGTGGCTTCTCAAATGCCTCCAGATTTATTGCGATATCTCCAAATGCCCGATTGTCCTCCTCCTCGGTTTCACTATTGGTCTTTGAAGCCTTCTTTATAAGCTTACCAGGCATTGCATTAAGAAGAAAGTCTGTTACTACAGATTCCCCCTGCTGAGAGTTTGTTCGTCCATCTGTAGCCGCGGTGGGGAAAACGAACCAGGGATCTTTCGCAAGAATCAGGTCTTGGGTCTCCCTTAAAACTGCACGAATATGTCTTATGCTACGCATTTCATCACTCATTCTCTAATAATCTAAAGCGCCCGTAGCCCCCTTCAAATTTTTCACGGCCCAGTCATGGGCGCCTGATTGCCCTCCTGATTATAGACGTGTAGAAAGACTGCATTGGATCGCGAAGTATAGTTGTCCATGGTGAGTTCCGAGTTGCTGAAGCCACCGCGCTCCCCAAGAGCGTATCCGCAATATGGATCTTGTATTAGATTCGCCATCCCAGCGGGTATTCGATGATACAGAGTATAATAGGCTCCATATGCACCATCACGCCTTGCATTACTTGCAATCATATTTACATCGAGTTCCATTTTGATAGGTTTATCGTAGTAGTTTGAGCTATAAGCATTAGAGTTTTGGGAAGTTATATAGCCTGTATTTATAGAAGTTCCCATGATTCTTACATTTCCTTGTGGCGATTGATACTGAACAAAGCTGGAAAATTCCTTTAATAAAGTGTACGGTGTGCTTGTTCCCAAATACATGCGCTGGAAAAAGTAGTTTGGTGTTACTTCTAAAAACATTTTTGTAGTAGAATTCGGGCGAATATATCTCAAATAGGGAGCCATTGTAAAACTAACCGTGCTGAAATACACATCGCCTGTCGAATAGTAGTTCGGATACGGTTCAATAGTTGATAGGGGGATATCGCTTCCGAATACATTACTCCAATTCCAGCCGTATCCGGTATATTCATCTACATTGATAAATGTGGAAAATGGGACACTACTTATAAAACTGGCGTAGCCTGTATTTGTTGATAATGTGCTATATGCATAACCAGGCCAGGCCCGAGCCACGCTAGACAAGTCAGAATATCCTGTGGCGGTAAAGGAACTGATCGAGAAAAATACGGAACGCAAATCCGTCACTGTGGACAACTGGATGTCGCCCACACCGATGAATTTCAAAGTCGATTGCGATGTAGACATTATAATATTTTCTGAGTTGGGAACTTGTTGTGCAGCCACACGGCTGACGATTGGAACGCTAGTTTGAGCTACAAGAAGATTCGGCGCAGAATTATTAAAAGTGAATGAGCTGGTATTTTCGTCAACGTAAGCATCAAAAAGCCCAGCTATTCCAATTGTCCTGAAGAAAATATTATTTTGTGTACTGGCACCTACAAGTGTAGAACCGTAGCTGTCACTTATACCTACAAAGGGCGGTATAGAGATCGTGCTTACATCTGCCCAATAACAGAGACCATTCATGGCCGGTCCTCCAGAAACAAGAATATTACCCTCGGGAACCCATTGATTTGTTAAGGAGCGGGCTTGAACTTGGCGTATAACAATATTATCTGTATCCAATGTTATTGCACTCTGTGAATATGCCATTTCTATATTATAAAGACATATTCTGAACCGATAGGAAATACGAGTTAGTAGATCCATAAAATATGTTTATTCCAGCTGAACGAAATCCCACGTTTAACTGATATGATAGCCCTCCTGGAAGAACATGATTTAGCACGTATGGATTTACATAAGCCCCTGTTACTTGGTGGCCCGGTATGAAAATCTTCATGGGTTGTTGATAAAAGTTCGAGTAACCAACTTCTGCAGAAGAGCCAATCACTTGTGTTTGATGGAATGTGCTGAGGTATCGTGTCCCATATTGAACAAATGTGCTCATAGGAATAGCTTTAGATGCAATCGAACCTGTTGTAAGAGTATCAAATTGATATGTTGGATAAACATCTACAGTAATACTGCTAGACGGGGTTATAAAGCTTGAAAAGTTATCCAAGCGAAGATTTATACTTGAAAAGGAAAGATTAGAATCATTCAATATAGTCCCAGTAATAAGACCATTTTGACCCTGGTATGATATAGAAGAATTTACGAAACTACTCAAGAATATAATTGCAGCAACAGAAGATATAGTTACTTGCGAGTTTATTATATTTGTGGCACCCGAGCGATCGATATAGACATTTTGTTTAGCAGCCTGAATCCCTGCACTTGTGCTCAGAAGAGTTTGCGTGCTGACATACCCTCTAGAACCCAAGGACGATATGAGGCCCACTGTTGTGCTCGGAAGATTGTTTCCATTTACTATACCATAAAAATCGGCATTAGATTGATTTATATATTTCGTGCTTGTGAGATACTGTGTAATAAGAGTATTAAAGTTTATAAAGGGGGGGTCAGATGTGCCAGTGACGATTACTCCGAGGCTTCCCCCAGGACTCGTATTTGGATACAAAATGCCAGTTGCAGTGCTTATAAGTGCAGAAGAGCTAATATATGAGGCTTGTCCAAGATTTTGTATGGTGCTTTGAAGGGAGAGTGTGCTAATATAGCCTGCTGAACCAAGGCCTCTTACGGTTGAATATACCTGGCTATTTCCTCCCACGGATGTGCTCAGCAGTGTTGGAGAACTAATATATGTAGCAGAGCCGAGCCCAACCACCGTGCTCTGAATATTTGACATAAACGATAAGTTACCATTCAAAAATGGTGTCATGGAACTAGTCAAGTCGCCCGTACTTATATATTTGGACGTAGTCTGAACCCATGAAACTGTGCTTTGAAGCTGTAGGGATGTTATACTACCCGGTATCCCACCCTGCGCAATTAGCGAAGAAAGATTTGAAAAATTTAATGAAACAATACTCGAAACGTTAGAATTACCATTATACAGTTGTAAATATGTCGAAGGCATATATCCAATGACGCTCCCCACACCAGAAAAGGTTGCTTGACTACTGATTGTCTGAAATATATCACCCCATACACGTGTCCCCTGCCCATCAGCAGTCTGAATACTATCTTTTGCATACGGGCGACCTGTATTCGGATTCACAGAAAAAATGAGATTTTGAAGTTGCATTTCAATATCACTCGCCCGACTCATTTCTGGCTTTGCGAGAGATATGTTTGTTTGATACAAAACTCTAGGACACCGGTGAGTTCATGTTATAGCGAATAAGTCGCACGACTCACTAGAATGCCTGGTGGTGGGGGTCTATTACAATTGGTTGCAACAGGCAAGCAGGATGTATTTCTTACTGGAAATCCTCAGATGACCTGGTTTAAAATGGTCTATCGCCGTTATACGAATTTTGCAATAGAATCACAGCAAATATATTTTGACGGTGATCCTGATTTCGGAAAGCGTGTTACGGCATTAGTTCCGAGGCGGGGAGACCTTTTAGGCCCGATGATATTGGAAATTGTGCTTCCATATATCACGATGACTGACGGGACTCCCGGAACGTATATCAATAATGTTGGTTTCGCAATTATTGAGGAAATATCTTTGGAAATTGGGGAACAAGAGATTGATAAACAGACCGGAGAATGGATGAATATTTGGACTTCACTCACAACTCCTGCAGGGCAAAAGGATGCACTGAACAATATGGTCGGGCGTGTGGGTGGTCTATCTTTGCCACAACCTTCTGTTCCAGAAAGTTCATGTTCTGTGGGGACATACAAGTTTGGAGCTAAAAAGATGTTTATTCCCCTGCAATTCTGGTTTAATAAGAATCCGGGTCTATATCTTCCTCTCCTTGCAATGCAATATCATCCGGTTCGCATCAATATGAAGATTCGTAATCTTACGGGTTTGATTGAAAATAGTAATCTTGCCGCCGCATGTGCCCCGTTACAACCTCAGAATGCAAGTATTGTTGATTTACAGCTATGGGGCGATTATGTATTTTTAGACACAGAAGAACGAAGGCGCTTTGTTGCTAACACGCATGAGTATCTCATTGAGCAAATTCAATATACTCCCAAAGTATCTCTTCCTGAAAAGGTGGATATACACAGTGTTCGCATGGAGTTCAATCACCCCTTACGAGAACTAATTTGGATTATTCAGCGTAATGTAATGGAAACAAGTCGTGAGTGGTTTAACTACGGATCGACATCACAGTATGAAGCGGGTCTCTCGCGGGATCTCCTGCAAGATGCTACTCTACAAGTGGATGGTTATGATAGATTTGACACACGGGACTCCGGATACTTCCGACTTGTTCAGCCATATCAATATCATACCAGTACCGATGTTAAACAGTTTGTTTATGTTTATAGCTTTGCACTCCGGCCAGAAGATTCGCAGCCGTGTGGTTCTTTGAATGCTAGCCGTATTGATAATATGAGTTTAAAGATAAATCTACGCCCGGATACAGATGAGCCACAAACCATTACGGTGAATGGTATAACAAGGCTAAATCCTAGTTTTGTCCCTAAACGCGGTAATGCGCACATAGTAATATATGCCAAGAATCACAATGTCCTGCGTATTGTGAATGGTTTCGCGGGTCTTCTTTTCAAGATTTAGCTCGTAAGCCTGAATAGCGATGCAAGCCCTAGCAGGATTAGCGGGGATCCCAACAGCGGACTCTGTAAAAACTTCTGCAATGAAACCTTTGACGGATTTTTTAAACAACGGTATTCAGGTGGATAAAGTCGGTCTCGCTGTTCTTGCAGGAATTATCCCCATCCCCCCCCTTTCCTATTTAGGTAATGGTGGCATGAATTTATGGGCCGTCGGATCCATGAAATATTGCGCAATGAAAGCCGGCCTTCAAGCACTCTGCACACTCGCCAATAATCTTATTATGGCAAAATTTCCAAAGTTATGGGTTTTAGCTTATTTATTTTCATTTAGTCCATGGTATATTTTCGACATTCTTCAGCTGTTTAGTCCGGCATTTGAAAAAGAAGGATTCAAAGTCCCCTTCTTTAATACAAAAGTTTCTACATCCCCCCAACCAGCTGTTGGAAAACTTACACCCGCCCTGTTAATTGCAGGATTTGCATTATTATCTAGCGGTTCATATAGTTTATTGAATTTCTTTCCAGATTCAGTTCAAAAAACATGGAAACCAATCATGAATATGATATTCCTTACAATAGGCAGTGTAACCGCATTGGCAGGTGGTGGAATCGGTGGAGTCGTGGTTCTTCCAGAAATCTTATCTTCTTTAAAGGGGGAACGAACTAAAATATCGGAAGCTTTAGCGACGCCTCCGCTACCCGCAAAGCCTTCGCAAACGCAACCCCCTTCTCAAAAGGGCGGTGGAGATTCTTTACCATCGCTTGGAGAAATCGCAAATCGCATAATAAAAGATGAAATAGACTGTCCTACAAAAATGCAATCCGGCGGTGGCGACGGCAACGACGCGGCAAACATGTTCCTTGGATCCCTCGTCATTGCATCACTCGGAGGAATAATACTTGCGTTAGTTCGCCAAAAAACGGTTTCACTCCCGTAAATATAATGAAGTATCTTATGACACAGGAAGAGTTTGAGCAGCTCATTGGCCGGCAACCTATTCCTGACGACGTTGTTCTCCCGAAAGTGACCGTGGTCTATTTCACTGCGAGCTGGTGTGGAGCTTGCCGCCGCCTCAATCTCCCCGCCCTAGAACAGGCCTTCCCCGATATTAATTGGCTCAAATGCGATATTGATCAGAACAACTACACACCAGGTTATTGTGGTGTGCAGTCCATTCCCAGCTTTGTTCTCGTGAAAAATATGACCCCCACCGCCCCCTTCACGTCCTCTAAGAATGAGAATGTGGAGGCATGGATCCGTGAGCAGCTTTAACGGCGCTGCGCGTCCCATAACAGTGGAAGTTATACGCATGATTTTTGCCCGTGCTGTAGAAGCCCAGCTTTTCGTAGAACTTCCGCACCCGCATCAGAGGAATCAAGCGCACAGCCTTCTGATCCCTTTTAGCCATTTTCAATAGGGTTTTCACAACGATGGCGCCGATTCCAATCCCACGGTCGTCAGGATGTACCGCCATATAGCTCACGTAGAGATTCGACGGGCCATCCAGCTGAACAAGAATAAACGCAATAATGCGATTACTCTTCTTGCTGTAGGCGACATAGGAGTATTTCTTGTCACGCCACTCCCACGACTTTATGATGTCGGAGCGCTCAAACTGAGGAAACACTTGGGAGAAAAGGGATTTCACGTCGCGATAATACGTGTCATCGGATGCATTCAGGCAAACAACATCGTACTCGTTCATGGTAGCTGTTGAAATCCTGTACAGCCTGTCACCCCCTTCAATTTTTCACCACCACCCTTAGTAGATGACGACGAAGCTTATCAAACAGATTGTTACGGCTATAGGATCGGTGCTCGTGATATACTATGTAAGTGCGAACTACGACCAATTGAAAAAGATGGCCGCCAAATAGAGAGGGTATGACCACAGAAGCCCCCTATGATTATATCATAGTAGGCTCCGGTATAGCGGGATTATATGTGGCCACAGAGCTGCTGCGTCTATCTCCACGCCCGCGTGTTGCCATCTACGAAAAGCACGGGGAAGTCGGTGGAAGAGTCTATACATTTCATAAGGAAATCAACGGCATTCAGATGCAATGGGAAGGGGGGGCTGGGCGGATTTCAGAAGAACATACTATTATAATGGACCTTCTTAAACGTTATAAACTGACGTGGTCGCCTATCGGCGGTGGCGTACAATATAAAGATACGTATGATTCCGAGCTGGAGCCGAATGCGTTTGAACCGGCAATACCCATTTATCTCGAGACGATTGCGGGCCTTCCTGCAGAAGAATTGGCACGGAACACCATACGGCAACTGATGACTAAAGTCCATGGTCCTGTGCGGGCCGAGAAGTATCTTATCCGATTCCCCTACCGCGCCGAAATAGATGTGATGCGCGCCGATGCCGCACTTGATCTTTTCAGACGCGATCTAGGAGGCGCGGCGAAATATGGAGTGTGCGTGGAAGGCTTGAGCGCCTTAACAGGGGCTATGCGGAAAGACATAGAAAAACGTGGGGGGAAGTTCCACATGAAACATAAGCTTGTTCGTATTAGCCGAGAAGAAGTCACCTTTATGCATGAGGGGGATGAAGTAAGCTCAAGCGCGCGCCATTATATACTCGCCCTTCCATCGGAGGCGCTGAGCCACATAAAACAGTTTGAAAATTGGGAAACTCTAAAACATCTACGAATGACACCACTCCTTCGTTTTTACGGCAGTTTTCCCAAAGATGACGATGGTAAAATATGGTATGAGAAATTCGGTGGCCGTATTGTAACTGCTACGCCAGTTCGCTATATTATTCCTGGGAATCCCGCGAATGGATCCATGCATATGTCATATACGGATACACAGGATGCACAGTTCTGGATGGATAAGCTCAATACAGAAGGGGAAAAGAAGGTGGGCGAAGAAATGTTGGCGGAACTCCGAAAACTTCTTCAGCCATCTATACCCCCTCCCAGATTTGTGAAAGCCCACGCATGGTCGCATGGTGTTACATATTGGCTGCCTGGAAAATATAGCCCCAAAGAACTCTCTAAAGCGGCGCTCACCCCATTTCCCAAAGAACTTCCCGCACTGCATATATGCGGCGAATCCTTCTCACTCCGACAGGGGTGGATGGAAGGCGCAGTAGAACATGCCGCACTTCTGTTGAAAAAAATCGTGAAAAAATAAACGGCCTCTGCAGAAATGATGGATATCTACTTGTTAATAGGGATTCTCCATGTGGCTCTCATAGCCCCCCTTCTCCTTTGGATCGGATTCAGCCGCGCTGCTACGCCCGAGTGGGGTTACCAAGTCCTATTTGGCGTAGGGCTGCTCGTAGCCCTCTATCACGGCTATAAAACTGTGGGGAGATACATCGCAAAATCCCCATTCCTCTGGGTTAATGTGATACACGTACTCTTTATCGCGCCACTCCTCCTTTGGATCGGCTATAACGCCAAAAAAACAGAAAGGCCCCCATATGATATGCTACTCATCGTTGCATTTGGTGCATTTGGCTACCATCTTTATAAACTCGTAGTCGTGTCCCAGACATTTGTAAAATCACCCGAGGTCTGATCTACCGCCATGTGCTTAGGTCGCTAGCGTTATGCAAGGAGGGCGTTCAAGGCCAGCTGCTCGGCCTGTGGAAGCTGGATACAGTTTGCTGCAATATGATACAGAAATGCGGTTTGGCTGTTACACTCTTTCTTACACGATGGACACGTAAGGCCTGTTGTGGAGAATTTGGCAACTGCAGCCTCACAGTGTTTTCGCATGAAATGAATTACCCGATTTGCCTTTGTAAGAGTCTTATAAGGGCAACACGGACATTTAAAACTTGCCTCCTCCTTATCTGAATGTCTCGCAGCATTGTGGAGATCAAGAGTTTGTTTGTGTAGGAACTCCTTTTTACATGTGGGACATACGAAAGGCAGGTGGCCTTCATGCTTCTTCATATGATAGTGCATCGTGTTCTGATTTTTCTTGGTAACCTTGCAGTGAGGACAAACATAGTTACCAGAAGCATCCTTTTCATAAACATACGTCATAGGACTACCTAACGTGGTATTCGCGACGGTTATATCAATTTTTCAGCCCCCCCTAGTAGAATGAGTGAAACACAGAGAATGTTTTGCCCACAGTGCGGCCGAGAATTCTTTACGCCCAATACAACCGATCATGACCTCTGTATAAAGTGGGGAGTAAATGTTTGCGGCTATAAAGGGGTAAATGGCTGGCTTGAAGCGTGTATTGCAAACGGGAAACGTGTTATGGAAGCCCTAGAGACATCGCAGAGTAGTCATGTAGGCCAAACCCTTCGGGGTTCTTAACTTTGGCACATGGCGTTACCACCGTTTTGCGCAGTGAGAACTATGTCCTCCTTCGCAAAATTCCTCCTGCTTGAATCCTGGATCAGATTTACAGCAATCTGCTGAATGATTGTCTTTCGCGCTCAGTAGCCGCTGCCCCGTGGTTGGATCCGTATAGGGACTACAGTATTTCTTTCCACATGTCCAACACCATGTGCGACCACAGCCAGCACCTACGTGGAATTTCCCTTTGTGGTCCAAACCACATGAGAATATATAGTCGCATGCAGCATCTTTTAGAAACCACCGAGCACACCACGGACACTGTTTTGCATCATTGGAACCGGGCTCTGACATTTCTTAGAGGGCGTAAAGATTTTTCGTGAAAATATACGCAGGATGGTGATCATCGCGACGCTTGCAATCGGAGCAGATTTTCGGAAAAGCCTGGGGCCTGCACTGAAATCCAAAGAGGAATACGCTGCGCGCCACGGCTATCACTTCGTTCTGGGGGGCGAAGAAGTATGGGACCGCGAGAAACCGATTCCATGGTCGAAGGTGGGCTTTGTAGGGAAGCTTCTGCAGTCGCTGGCCGATGGGGAGCTAGTATTTCTGTCCGATGCAGATGTGATGAT
>Ga0255088_1000469_pt1 | contig 18376 bp, 16 predicted proteins | sample Colum_Miss_RepB__2_FD_188587 | JGI IMG/M metagenome (GOLD analysis project Ga0255088, IMG submission 188587) | Freshwater microbial communities from Columbia River, Oregon, United States - Colum_Miss_RepB_8d | ecosystem: Environmental > Aquatic > Freshwater > River | place: USA: Oregon...
GCTCCTCGGTGCCCCGTCCGCCTCGGGCATTCCCATCGCCTTGCCGACCAGCACGGTGACCGGTCAGTGGGACTTCGAGTTCGGTGATCTCGGTGCGTCCATCGGCGCTCCGCTGGCCTACCTCGACGGTGATGCCGGCCTGACCAAGGAAGGCACCAAGTTCGGTCTCGCGAGCGAACTGGGTGTCGATCTCATCGGCGGCCAAGACGTCCGCGTCATGCGCGTTCCGGGCGATCTCTCCAACAAGATCGGCTACGTGATGAACCACCGCATCAACCCCAACGGTGGTGGCAGCCGCGTCAATCAATACACCTTGGCCTTCGACCTCTTCGTCGGAACCACGGGTCCGGGTGCCGCCTCGCTGTGGCAGACCAGCTCGTCGGCCAACACCGACGACGGCGACCTGTTCTGGCAAGGCAACAACTTCGGCCAGGGTGGCAACGGCTACAATGGCACGGGAGCCTTCACCGCGGGTGCTTGGCACCGCGTCGTTGCAGCCTATGACATGGCGGCCACTCCTCCGGTGGTCACCAAGTTCGTCGATGGCATCAAGCAGGACGATTGGACTGCCAACCAGAGCCTCGACAACACCCGCCGTTCCTTGTCCACCACTGCCATCCTCTTTGGTGACGGTGACCAGGACGAGCGTCGTGAGATGTTCGTCAGCTCCGTCCAGATCCGTTCCGGCAAGCTGTCGGATGCGGAAATGGTGGCGCTCGGTGTGCCTACCCCGGATGGCCTCCCGGTCCTCATTGGCGCGGCTGCTCCGGCCCCGACCCGTCCGGTCATCAAGCTCACCCGCAACACGGATGGTTCCGTGACCCTCTCCTGGACGGGTTCCGAGCCGTACGTCTTGGAGTCCAAGGCCTCCCTCTCGGATGCCTCCTGGAGCCCGGTGAGCGGCGTTGCCAACAACTCCGTTACCCTCACCGTGACTTCTGCCTCGGCGTTCTACCGCTTGAAGCAGTAACCGGTTGATCGGTTCACACGAGCGGCGATCCTTCGGGATCGCCGCTTTTTTTATGAATGCCACCCGGGTTTTTGCGTTATGGTTTACAGACGTAATGGATTCTCTCACCAACGCCTACCATCCGCCCCGAGTCTCCCGGGCAGCCTTGGCGTTGGCAGCGGGCCTGCAGGCCAGTGGGGCTGTGGATCCGATGGCGAACGCCCCGAAGGCCATTCCTTACCCGGACCATTCCCGGTTGCTGGAAGTTCGGGATGCCTCCGGCTCCGTTCGTCCGGTGAACCATCCGGCCGACTGGGCGGAACGGGCTTCGCACATCCGGGCGGGTCTTCAGCAGGCCATGGGTCCGCTGCCCGGCGCGGCAGCCCGGGTCCCGCTCGACCTGGAGGAGTGTGGCGAGACTCCCTCGGGAAAGTACCTGCGCCGCAAAATCCGATTCACCCCGGAACTCGGCGACCGGGTGCCTGCTTGGCTGCTCATCCCTCACGGTCTACGGCACCGGGCGCCGGCCATGCTCTGCCTGCATCAGACCACCGACATGGGCAAGGACGAGCCCGCCGGCTTGGGTGGCCGTGCGTCGCTGCATTACGCCCATGAACTGGCTGAGCGCGGTTATGTGTGCCTCGTTCCGGATTACCCCTCCTTCGGCGAATACCCCTACGATTTCGCCAAGCAGGGGGCGCACCATGCCAGCGGCTCCATCAAGGCCGTCTGGAACAACTTGCGTGCGGTGGATCTTCTGGAGTCGTTGCCGCAGGTGGATGCCGGGCGCATGGGCGTCATCGGCCATTCCCTCGGAGGGCACAATGCGCTCTTCACCGCTGTTTTTGATTCCCGCTTGAAGGCCGTCGTGACCAGTTGTGGGTTCACTCCATTTCATCACTACTACGGCGGCAAGGTGGCCGGTTGGACCAGTGATCGGTACATGCCTCGAATCCGGACGGTCTATGGCAATGACGCCCATCGGATTCCGTTCGACTTCTACGAGGTCCTAGGAGCCATCGCTCCGCGGGGGGTGTTTTCGAACTCACCGGTCCGGGACGACAATTTCGAAATAACCGGCGTTCGCAAGGCATTCGCGGCAGCGGCTCCGGTGTTTGCTCTGCACGCGGCAGAATCACGCCTGGTGCTCAGGACGCCGGATTCCGGGCATGATTTCCCGGAGGCCGAGCGCCAGGCAGCCTATGCGTGGCTGGACAGTGTTTTGCGCTGATCGGGAATGATTGGAGATGGATCGGTCGCGCTGGCTTCGCCTTCTTCTGCAAGAGCTTCGTTATTCGCTCGGTCCGGGTCGCAACCAGGGGCCTCCCATCAGCCTGCGCCTCGCTCTTGCCTCGTCTTGCCAAAGAATCCGTCATGTCATCCCTTTCCTCCCAACGGAATCGTTCCAACTGAACGAGAGGATAGCCCGAGCGGGGGAAGGGGATCCTGCTTGACCCAGGGGTGGCAGATCGCCGGGGATTGTCCGCATGCCGTCCACCGATGACATCGCGCGGTTCGGTCGAAGGGTTCAAGATCTCCTTCAAGAGATCGGCCCGGCGGATTTGGTGGAAATCCTCGACGCCTATCTCATCGATACCCGCGGTCGGATGGAACGGTTGCCGTGCCTTTTGAGCGATCGGGATTGCCCGCATCTGGCCCGGTGTGCCCATTCCATCCAAGGAGGTTCATCCATCTTTGGCCTGCTCGATCTCGAACGGGCCGCTCTGGAGGTGGAATTGGCCGCAGGCCTGCCGGAGAGTCCTGATCTGTTCCGACTCATCGCCGCATTGCGGGATCGGTACGCGGATTTGGAACCCACACTGCAGGCCGCCCATGCCACCCTGGTGGCGAGTCTCCGAGGATCTGGACCATCGGCGGCATGAAAAAACCCGCCCCAGAAAGGGGCGGGTGAGAGGGACAAATCGACGTTTCGAAGGAAACCCGGTGATCCGCTGGTGCGAAAAATTATTCCTCCACGAACCGGATCGAGCGCTTCTTCTCGGAGCGCTTGCGCTGGTTCTCGTCGAGGATCTTCTTGCGAAGGCGCAGGTTCTTCGGGGTCGCCTCGACGTACTCGTCGACGTCGATGTACTCGAGTGCACGCTCCAGGCTGAGCTTCAGCGGCGGGCTGAGCTGGATGCCCTTGCCGTCGCCCTGGGAGCGCATGTTGGTGAGCTTCTTTTCCTTCACCGGGTTGACCGGGATGTCGCTTTCGCGGGCGTTCTCACCGACGATCATGCCGATGTAGACATGGTCACCCGGTTCGATCATCAGGCGGCCGCGCTCCTGCACCATGTTCAGCGCGTAAGAGGTGGCTTCGCCGGCGTCCATGGACACCAGGGAGCCGTTCTTGCGGGCGGCGATCTCGCCGCGGTCTTCGCCGTACTCGTGGAAGAGGTGGCTGAGCACGCCCATGCCCTTGGTCATGTTGACCAAGTCGGTCTCGAAACCGATCAGGCCGCGCATCGGAGCCAGCGCCTCGACCGAGACGAGATTGCCGGTGTGGGTCATGTTGGTGATCTGCCCCTTGCGGAATGACAGGTTTTCCATGACCGAACCCAGGTTTTCGCTCGGGATTTCAACGAAGACCTTTTCGATGGGCTCCAAGGGATCGCCGTTCTCACCCTTTTTCCAGAGAACTTCGGGCCGGCTGACCAGCACCTCGTGGCCTTCGCGGCGCATTTGCTCGACCAGGATGGCGATTTGCATCTCGCCGCGTCCGGCCACGGAGAAAATCTTCGGATCGCTGGTCTGCGCGATGCGCAGGGCGACGTTGGTCCGGATCTCCTTCACCAGGCGGTCCCAGATGTGGCGGGCCGTGACGAGCTTGCCGTCTTGGCCGGCGAGAGGTCCGTCGTTGACGGCGAACTCCATCTGAATGGTCGGCGGATCGATGGGGATGTACGGCAGAGCCGGACGCGCCTCGCTGTCGCACAACGATTCACCAATGAAGACGTTCTCGAAACCCGCCACACCCACGATGTCACCGGCACCGGCCTCGTTGATCTCGATGCGCTTCATGCCCTCGAAGTGGTAGAGCATGGTGATCTTGCCCTTGGTGATCTTGCCGTTGCCGTGGCGGCAAATGGCAGGATCGCCCACCTTGAGGTGTCCTTCGACGATCTTGCCGAAAGCGATGCGGCCCATGTAGTCGCTGTAGTCCAAGTTGGCCACAAGCAACTGGAAACCTTCGCCCGCCTTGGCGCGGGGCGGGGGGATGTGCTTCACGATGGCATCGAAGAGCGGCTCCATCGTGTCGGAGACGTCGGTCAGCTCGTTCTTGGCATAGCCCATCTTCGCCGAGCAATAGATGAAGGGGAAATCGAGCTGCTCGTCGGTCGCGTTGAGGCTCATGAAGAGCTCGAACACGAGGTCCAGCACCTTCTTCGGGTTGGCGTTGTCGCGATCGATCTTGTTGATGACCACGATGGGCTTGGCACCGGCCTCGAGAGCTTTGCGCAGCACGAATCGAGTCTGGGCCTGAGGACCTTCCGCCGAATCCACGACCAACAGCACGCCGTCGATCATGTTCATGATACGCTCGACCTCACCGCCGAAGTCGGCGTGTCCCGGAGTGTCCACAATGTTGATGTGGTTTTCCTTGTACTTGAACGCCGCGTTCTTGGCGCGAATCGTGATGCCCTTCTCCTTTTCCAGATCCATGGAGTCCATCAGGCGCTCGACCTGAGTCTCCGCCTGGTTGGCGCGGAAGGTTCCGGATTGCTTCAGAAGACAGTCGACGAGCGTGGTCTTGCCGTGGTCGACGTGGGCGATGATCGCGATGTTTCGGATGTGCTGCATAATGGCCGTTTCCCTCCAGTAGGGCCGGTCAGAATGCCGGCCGGGGGACAAACGTCAAGGTGCAGGAAGCCTCACCGAGCGTTCGTGTCGGTGACAATACGATGACGGAGGACGGTGTTCCGCCGCCGTTCGGGTGAGTTTTGATGGGTAAAATTCGGTCTACTGCGACGCGTTTTCAGCTGTTGTCGCCGTCGAGCAGGCCGCCCAAGCCGCCGAGAATGGAGCCTTCCTCGCGACGGCTTCCGCCTGCAGCGGGTGAGGCGGCGATGATTCGGTTGGCCAAGCGGCTCAGGGGCAGCGACTGGATCCAAATCTTGCCCGGGCCCTGCAGCGTGGCAAAAAAGAGGCCTTCTCCGCCGAAAAGGGCGGTTTTCACCTTGCCCACGTACTGGATGTCGAAGGCCACGGTGTTCTGGTAGGCCACGACGCATCCGGTGTCGACGCGCAGGGTCTCGCCTGGGGCCAGGACCTTTTCCATGAGCGTGCCGCCGGCGTGGACGAAGGCCCATCCGTCGCCTTGGAGGCGCTGCATGATGAAACCCTCACCACCAAAGAGGCCTGCCCCGAGCTTGCGTTGCAGGGCGATGCCCACGCTCACGCCCTTGGCGGCGCAGAGGAAAGAGTCCTTCTGGCAAATGAGTTCGCCACCGAGTTGAGCCAAGTTCACCGCGACGATCTTGCCCGGGTAGGGCGCTCCGAAGCCCACGCGGGACTTCCGAGGCGAGCGGTTCTGGAAGACGGTCATGAAAAGCGACTCACCGGTGAGCAGCCGCTTGCCGGCTCCGAGAAGGGCTCCCATGAATCCGCTTTGCTGGGAAGATCCGTCACCAAAGATGGTCTCCATCTCGATGCCCTCCTCCATGAACATCATGCCGCCGGCTTCGGCCACCACGGCTTCCATGGGGTCGAGTAGCACCTCGACATATTGAAGGTCATCTCCGCGGATCTCGTATTCGATTTCGTGCATCATGGCGTTCGGGGGGCAGGGATTGTGTCCGATTGTCCCCCTACGGAACTCCCGGTCGATCCCCGGGTCAAGTAGAGGTCCGTCACTCGGATTCCGACGGCGGGATCCGTCCGGACAAGAAGCACGGTTATCCGAGTGTCCAGGTTTGCCGTGTAAGACTGTCGAGGGCATCCTGCCCGCCCATGAAGTACCGTCGTTTTGGCCGGACCGGAATCCAGATGCCCGTCTTCTCGTGCGGTGGCATGCGCTACCAGCAGTCGTGGTCGGATATTCCGTGGGACCAGGTGCCTGCCGCCGGACAAGCCAATCTCGAGGCGACCATCGCCCGCTCCATGGAACTGGGCATCCATCACATCGAGACGGCCCGCGGCTACGGTTCTTCGGAGATGCAGCTGGGGCCGGTGCTGGCGAAGTATTCGCGCGAGTCGATGATCCTCCAGACCAAGGTCATGCCCAAGCCGACGGCGCAGGAGTTCCTCGAGACCTTCGAGACTTCCATGGCGTACTTGAAGCAAGACTACGTGGACCTGCTGTCCATCCATGGCATCAACAACCGCCAACACCTCGACGAAACGCTCCGCAAGGGCGGATGCCTGGAGGTTTGCCGGAAGCTCCAACGCGAGGGGCGCGTGCGCCATGTGGGCTTCAGCACCCATGCGACGCCGGATGTGATCTCCGAGGCCATCCGCAGCGACGAGTTCGATTACGTCAACTTGCACTGGTACTTCGTGAACGACCTCAACCGCGTCTGCGTGGCCGAGGCGGCCCAGCGCGACATGGGAGTCTTCATCATCAGTCCGAATGACAAGGGTGGGAAACTCTACCTCGAGTTGCCCAAGATGCGTTCGTTGTGTGCGCCATTGACGCCCATGCAGTTCAACGACCTCTACTGCCTGGCCCGTCCGGAGGTGCATACCCTGTCGCTGGGTGCGGCCAAACCGTCGGATTTCGACGAGCACATCGCTGGCCTTCAGCACTACGAGCAGGCGGCCCAGGCGGTGGAGTCCATCGACCGCCGTTTGCGTGAAGAAATGGAACGCGTGCTGGGGTCGGAGTGGTGCCGCCGCTGGTGGGCCGGGCTTCCGGAATTCGTGGCCGTGCCAGGCGAGGTCAATTTGGTGGAAATCCTCCGCATCTGGACCTATGCGAAGCCTCTGGAGCTGACCGAGTGGGCGAAGTTCCGCTACAACATGCTGGGCAATGCCGATCACTGGTTCCCGGGCGAACACGTCGAGAAACTCGACTGGTCACGGCTCGACGAAGCGATCCGCCGCAGCCCGTTCGCTGATCGTCTGGCTGGCATTCTTCGGGAAGCCCACGACTTGTTCCACGACGCTCCAGTCAAGCGTCTGAGCCAGAGCTGAACGGCGTCCGTCGCGGTCCCCGTCACTCGTATCTCAGCGAATCGATGGGATCGAGGTGGGCGGCCTTCCAGGCGGGGTAGGTGCCGAAGAGGATCCCGACGGCCGAGCAAATGGCCAGACCGATGCCCACCCAGTCCCAGGGGATCACCGGCGGGGCCTTCACCACGAAGGAAAGCAAGTTGCCGAAGAGGATCCCTCCGACGACACCCAAGGCGCCGCCGACTTCGCTCAACAACACGGCTTCGGCGATGAATTGGAGCATCACGCTGCGCTTGCGCGCCCCGATGGCGCGACGAATGCCGATCTCGCGGGTCCGCTCGGTGACGCTCACCAGCATGATGTTCATGATGCCGATACCTGCGGCGATCAGGGCGATGCTGCTGATGGCGGCCACGCCGAGGCGGATGGCTGAGGTCAGGCTGCGGAATTGGCTCACTGCGGATTCGTTGGAGACGATCTCGAAGTCGTCGTCGTCGCCTGGCGCGACCCGGCGCATCGCCCGCATGACACCGCGTGCCTGCTCGACCATCTCGGCATAGGTTTCGCGGTTTGGGGCTTGGACTTGGAGTTGGACCGACAGGTTCTCACCGTACAGGCGTCGTGCCGTGCCCAGCGGAATGGCGATGAAGTTGTCGCGACTTTGGCCGAACAACGCGCCGCGTTGGGTCAGCACACCCACCACTTTGTAGCTGATGCCTTGGAACTTCACCGACTCGTTCAAAGGTGAACCCCGTGGGAACAGCTTGGCGGCCAGGTCGAATCCGAGGACGCAAATCAATCGGCCGCTTTCGTCATCGGCCGCGCTGAACCCACGGCCTTCGCCCAAGGTGAGGTTCTGGGTGGTGAAGGAATCGGGTGTCATCCCGTTCCCGGGGATGTTGGGGTTGGTTCGCGCGTAGCGGGAGGAAGCCTCGCTGGATCCGAAGTTGGCATTGGCCGAAACGGCCTGCGCCAGCGTGACCCGACGTTCGAGCCGGTTGAGGTCCACGATGCGGAAGCGCTGCCGCCGCAAGTATTTCTCCCAATCGGCATCATCGAAGCTGATCGCCGGGAAGCGCTGAAACTGGAAGGTGTTGGCGCCGAGTCCGTTCATGGCATCCTCGAGGTTGGCTTGGAGTACCCGGATGCCGGTCATCACGGCGATGATGGAGAACACGCCGACGAACACGCCGAGGATGGTCAGCGACGAGCGCAGGACATGGGTCCTCACGGCGTTGGCCGCCATTCGAACCATCTCGATGAGCTCGCGTCCGGGGTTCATGGCTACTCAGAACGCAGGGCGTCGACCGGGTTCATGCGGCTGGCCCGCCAGGCCGGAATGAATCCGGCCACCATGCCTGTGGCCGCCGAGACGAAGATCGCCAGGGCGACGATCCACCAGGACATTTGAGCCTCGAAGACGGAGCCATTGGCCCGGGCGATTTCCCCGATCTTCCAGGAAATGGGCCATGCCATCCCGACACCGATGAGGCCAGCCAAGAGCGTGATTCCAGCTGCCTCCATCAGGAACTGCGTCAGGATGGACCGGCGCTTGGCCCCCAATGCCTTGCGGATGCCGATCTCCTTGGTTCGCTCGGCCACCGACACGAACAAGATGTTCATGATGCCGATGCCGCCCACGAACAGGGAAAGGCCGGTGACAAAAAATCCGAAGGTGCCCAGAACGGCCTTGAAGCCGTCGAAGAACTTGGTGATGGCCTCCTGCTGGTTGATGGCGAAGTCGTCGGGTCGACCCGGCTCGATCTTGCGGATGCTGCGAAACAGGGATCGGGCTTCCTCCAAGGTCTCGACGACGGTGTCCGGGCTGCGGGCCTTGACGGTGATGACGTAGTCGGGCCGGCGCTGGATGTCTTCCTGGAAGCGGGAAATGGGGATGACGGCCTGATTGTCCTGATTCCACCCCAACATGCTGCCCATTTTTTCGATGACCCCCACCACTTCATAAGGCGTGTCGTTGATGCGGACCTTCTTTCCCACCGGGTTGTCGTTCGGAAAGAACGATTCGGCCAGGTAAGACCCCAGGACGCACACGGGGCGGCTGGAACTGACGTCCGAGGCGCTGATCCATCGACCCTTGGCGACGGTGAGGCCACGGATAATCAAGGATTCCGAGGTGTTGCCCAGCAACCAGACGCCTTTGGCGCGGCGACGTTCGTAGGTCACCGAAGCCTGATAGGCCTCGCATTGCGGGGCGATGACCGCGGCGGTGGTCATGCGCGACTCGAGCTCGCGGTACTGGGCGAAAGTGATGTCCCGACGGTTCCGATAAATTCGGTAGTCCTCGAAGCTCATCCAAGGGAAGCGGCCGATGAAGAGCACGTCGGAACCCATGGAGGAAACCGACCGGGTGAACGCTTCGCCCATGCCGTTGATCATGGTACCGACCAGCGTGGCCGTCAGGATGCCGATGACCACGCCCAAGGTGGTCAGGCCTGATCGCAGCTTGTTGGCCCGGATAGCCGCCACCGCGATGCGGGCCGATTCGCGCAGTTCGCTCGACAGGGTCATGAGGTCGAAGCGGGTGCCGACGCAGTGATGGGGGCCACGACCGCCCTCGGGTGCGGATTGATCTCGTCGGCGGCGATGAGGCCGTCGCGGATGCGGATGACCCGGCGGGCGTGCAAGGCGACGTCCTCTTCGTGGGTGACCACGATGATGGTGTTGCCCCGGCGCGACAGTTCCTCGAAAAGACTCAGGATCTCGACGCCGGTCTTGGAATCCAGATTCCCCGTGGGTTCGTCGGCCAGAATGATGGACGGGGTGTTGACGAGCGCCCGCGCAATGGCCACGCGTTGTCGTTGTCCGCCGGAAAGCTCGTTGGGCCGATGGTGCATGCGTTCGCCCAGCCCCACATTGACCAGGGCCTGCCGGGCGCGCTCACGCCGTTCCTTCGGGGGCGATCCCGCGTAAATCAGGGGCAGCTCGACATTGTGCAAGGCGTCGGCCCGGGCCAGCAGGTTGAAGCTCTGGAAGACGAAACCAATCTCGCGGTTGCGGATGTCGGCCAGTTCGTTGTCGCTCATTCGTGCGACGTCTTTCCCGTTGAGTTCGTAGCTGCCGTCGCTGGGCGTATCGAGGCATCCCAGCAAATTCATCAAGGTAGACTTGCCCGAGCCCGATGGCCCCATGATGGCCAGGTACTCGCCGCGCTCGATGTTCACGGAAACTCCGCGCAGCGCGTGCACCGTTTCGGTGCCCATCACGTAGCGGCGGGCGAGATTCTGGATTCGGATGAGCGACATAACCTGGATCGACCGGGTTCAGGGCTTCGTCGCCTTGTCTTTCTTGGCTTCCTCGAGCTGGATGAGAGTGCCGTCGTTGAGTTCCTTGGAGACGGCCTTGAAGCTTCCGGTGATGATTTCCTGGCCTTCGCTCACGCCTTCGAGGATCTCGTAGTGCGAGTCATTGCTGATGCCCCGCTTGACGGGCAACATTTTGGCTTTGTCGCCCTCCTTGATGAAGACGACCTCCACCGGTTTGACGGTGTCCTTGGTTTTCTTGCCGGCTAGGAATTCGATTTGTCCCTTGTCCTCCTCAGAATTGGACTGCGCTTTCTTGGGAACGGGTTCGCTGGCCGACGAGCCCGGCAGGCGGGTGGTCACGGCTTGGATGGGAACTGTGACCACGTTGGTCCGGTACCGGGTCTCGATGTCGGCTGTCACGCTCATGCCGGGCAGGAACAGCCCCTTGTCGGCCATGCGGATGCGCACCTCGAACTTGGTGGATTCCTGCTGGGTGCCGACGGCGGCGGTCTTCGCCGAGCGTGCCACCTGGGTGACCTGGCCGTCGAACTTGCGGTCCTTGAACGAATCGACATCCAGCCTCGCCTTGAACTGGGGTTCGATGAGCACCACGTCGATTTCACCGACTTCGATGCGGGCCTCCATCTCGGTGAGGTCGGCGACCGTCATGATGTCGGTGCCGGCCATCATACCGGTGCCCGAGACGCGTTCACCGAGCTCCGAGTTGAGCTTGGAGACGGTGCCTTCGATGGGGCTGAAGATGGTGGTCTTGGCCAGGTCTTCCTGGGAACGCTTCAGGCTGGCTCGGGCCATCTCGACCCGTTGGGTGGAGGCGATGGCGTTGGCTCGGGCGACTTCGGCACCGGTGCGGACCTCGTCGAAGAGGGACCCACTGATGAGTTGGCGGGAGAAGAGGTCTTCGTTGCGCTTGAGTTCGGCCTCGGCCTTGCGGGCATTGGCCTCGGCCGTGAGCAAGTCGGCCTGTGCTGACTTCAGGCTGGCCTCTTGGCTGCTGAGCGCCGCGGCGTACAGGTCGGGCTTGACCCGGACGAGCAAATCGCCTTTTCGGACCTTCTGACCCTCTTTCACGGGTAGATCGATGATCTCACCGGCCACCTCGGAGCTGATCTTCACCTGCACCACCGGTTGCAGCTTGCCGCTGCCGGTCACCAGTTCGGTGAGGTTGCGGCGCTGGGCGTTTTCGGTGACGACCGTGATGGGCTTCTGTCGATTGCAGCCGGTGCCGAGCAAGGCTGCAGCCATCAGGACTGAGGTCACAGCCAGCGGAAAGGCCGGGCGGGAAAGCATGGAGGGCATGGGAAGCGGTTCGACGACAGGTGCTGGATGAGCCGGCGGAAGGACTCCGGACTATAGTTCATGCGCCGTGGTTGTCCAAAATCGGACAGGCCTTAGACGGCAATCTTGGCCGGACCGATGGAGTGGGATCGGTTCGGCCGATGGGATTCTGAGGTGTGCCGCTGTCTCGGTGCCTCCCTAACCAGCGTAAAGCCCCTCGTCGCGACCCGGTTGGGGACGCTGAGGGGGATCGTTGCGACGCTCAGTGCTGGTCGAGACAGCCATATTTGACGAACAACCCGCCGAAGACCGCAGTTCCACCCAAAAGCAGAGGCAGACCCAGCTTGTGGCCGCTGGCCGTCAGGGCGATACCCGCGCTCAGCACGGCGGTGATCACGAGGAAGAAGGTGAGCGATGAGATGAACTTCATGTCGAGAAAGCATATCCAGACTCCCGCCGGTCTCAAGCGGGGAGTGGACCCGCTGCTGGAGAGCCCAGCGAGGAGGTTTGATCAACAGCCAGCCAGCGGCCGAGGGAAGCGGTGAGGATGGGCCCAAAAAACTTCGATCGGAGGGTTGCCAGAGAGTTAAGCCGAGAGTTTCACTCATTGCCTAGCCTTCGGGAATTCTGCATGGTTTTCAGCGTACCCTTGTCCCTTTTTGCCTCATGAAGATCCTTCGCTCTTCCCGTCGCGCGTTCACCTTGATCGAACTCCTGGTGGTTATCGCCATCATCGCGATTCTGGCCGGAATGCTCCTGCCCGCCCTCGCCAAGGCCAAGAGCAAGGCCGTCGTGACCAAGTGTTCCAGCAATTTGCGAAATCTGGGGTTGGCCGTGCGGATGTATGCCTTCGACAACCGGGATCAATTTCCCGACTGCAGTGGCGCCGTGTGGCCTTGGGATCTCCCGGCCAAGGCGGCCAATGCGTTCGTGGCGAATGGCGGGCAACGGAGCATTCTCTATTGCCCGGGTTTCGAAAAACAAAACAACAACCAGCTGTGGTCGTTCACCACGGGAGTGACCAACGAGATGGCTGCCGATTCGGCCAACGGATACCGCGTGATTGGTTATGCCGTGGCGTTCAAGGGATCGGGCCGCATCAAGGCCACCAACATCACGGAAGGTTTCAATCCCAAGCCCTGGATGGTGGCCGGTCAGGAGTTCGAGCCGGGGCCGTCTTCCCGGGTCATTGTCGCCGATGCCACCTTGTCGAACTCGCCCAACCGAACGGGTGGCGGCCGCAACTTCACCAAGGTGGATGGCGGCTGGGCCGGGCACAGCTCAGCCCACCTCAACGGCCAACTTCCGGCCGGCGGCAATGTGCTCATGCTTGATGGGCATGCCGAGTTCCGCAGCTTCGCCCAGCAGCAAGTCCGCACCGATGGATCGGCGCCTCATTTTTGGTGGTGAGGCGTTGGGGCGACGGTCATGACCGCCGAGGCCTGGGGCACCGATTTGTGCTGGTCTCGGCAACGTCCGCGTTGCTTCGGCAATGGGTCCCTGTAATTTTTGAGCACGACCTATGGCTCTCGACGGCACTGACTTTGTGGATACGGACCTGCGCACCCCGGGCGGATCTTCACCACGTCTCGCGACGGCGGGCCAGTCGGTGTCCGCGGTCTCCGGACGGGCTCCGACCCGCGAGGAACTCGACAGCCAGTTGACGGCCACCCAGCAAGATCTGGCCAAGTTGCGCGAGGCGCAGGAGCAACTCGAACGGGCCAAGGCGGCCATCGAGGAGATGCGCCGTCGTCGGGGTGAATTCCAGACGGGACGGGAGGAGATGTTGCAGAATCTCCTACGCGGAGTAGCGCTGCTCGAGCAGGCCGAGATGAACCTCCGCCGGGATGCCGTCCAGATGGGCCGGACGTTGGACGGATTACGAGGGGCGCTGACCAACGTCCAGGGCCTCAATGAACAAACCTGGACCGATACCACCTGGGAGACCGAATTGGCCCGAGCCCTGGCGGCGATCGAAAATGCCCGCATGGAATGGAATCAGGCGCGTCTGGCGTGGCCGGTGTTGGAAAGCGGATCCTCGGTGCCGGGACAGACTTCTCCGGCTTCCACCGCGGTCTCACCGCTGGCCGGACTGAGCACGGCCCAGTTGGCCCGTCTGGGGTTGGCTTTCAACTGGCCTGTGGCGTTGTTGGGTCTGGGTGTGTTCGCACTCGCCGTGGTTCTGGCGCTCAAGCGCTGAGCGAAGGCTTCGAAGACCATGGGTTGGTTCACCAAAGCAAAGGATCCGATGTCGGCTCGTCAGGCCGAATTGGACCGCGAGATTCAGGCCATCCAACGGCGCATCTCGGACCTTTCCGCCCGTCCGCTTCCGGAGGCCCGTCCCCAACCACCCCGTGCCCGTGACACCCGTCCGGCCTTTGACACTCCCTCGGATCGGCCCACCCCGGCTCCGACCCCGATCAGTGTGTCGAGCCCGCGGTCGGGCCACTCCGTCCCCACGGATCGTTTCAACTTGGTCGAAGTTTGGCAGCGTTGGATGCAGCGCTGGGGAGGTCAACCCCGTCGTCCGTCAGGCTTGGTCAATCTCATGGCTGCCGGTTCAGTGCATGGTCTGCGGCCTCTGCGCTACGAGCGCAAGATCGCCCGACGCCGTTTCCTTCTCTCGTTGGGGCTCCTGCTTCTTCTCCTCTACGGTATCGCTCGTGAAGTTTTTTAGCCCTGGGTCCACTCCCCATCGGGTTTGTTGTTGGACAGCTCAGGCTTGAAAGCTCCTCCAACGCACGTACTCGCAGCATCATGCGTTTCCTTTTATGTAATAAGGATGGGGTGTTCGTTTAAAGCGGCAGAAAGGCCGCAAATCAGTCGGAATTCTCAGAGAACAGCGCGGCTGAATTGAGGGGGAATCCCTTTGTAGGCAGCGATCGCAGCGGGCATGGAGCGCAGCAGGGAAGCCAGTTGTTCTTGGGCCCCCTGAGCCCGTAAAACCACTTTCAACGGGTGGACGGTGAGGTGAATGGCGAAGAGCAGTCCGCCGCTGTCCGGAAGGCAGCGAAAGGCCTGGTGCTCGAGCCGCAGCCAAGTGGAGTCCACAGCCGACTCAGGCGTCATGCGGGGAAGGGCGCGGTCCGGGTGGGCATTGCGTTCGCCGTGGGCGGCCAATCCCCAATTGTCGCGCTCGAAGGTTTGTCCCGGAGGCAGTCGGTCGAGGAATGCACGAATTCGGGCGCCCAAGGTTTCGTTGAGGGTGGGCACTCCGGCGTGGATGGCATCGACCGTTTTACCGATTTTCTCCCGGAGATCCCAAGCCGACGGAAAGCACACCGATCCAGCCACCAAACGGAACTCTCCAGCAGCATCCCGCCGCAGCAATAGAACATCTGGCTCCCAATGGAGGGACAGGCTCTTGAGCAGATCTGATCCATCGGTGGCGGAATCGGCATGAAATGGGGTTGAAGGAAACAGCCCCATCGCCTCGCGAAGCACCGGATCGGCTTCATGGGTCCAAGCCAGATGCCGTTGGGGTTCCTGGGACAACCAATGATGGCGATCCCGGAGGGCCTCCTGGTGTGGATCTTCCCAGCGGAACCAATCTTGGCTGGGTCGTTGCATGCCGAAGCGGAAGGCGAAGGGGCTGTCGGTGAACAGCCGCTCGGCCAACGTCTCGGGGAGGACCGGTTCCATGCCGCCATAGGGTGCCTCTGACGGACGAGGCCGCCAATGCTGGGCTGGGGAGATTTGAAAGAGGGACAGGCTGTTGGAGTGGGTTCAGAAGCGGGCTCAGGAGCTGGCTCGAAGCACGTTCGCCGACGCCCAAAGGGGCCGAGAATTGCCATCGGCATTGCGCCGGATAGAGAACCTTGTCACAACGACGTCATGCCTCCTTCACTCGGTTCCGGGAAATCCCTGGCGATGCCGCAGCGCTTGGCGTCGATGGATGCCTACCGTGGGTTCGTCATGTTGCTCATGGCGGGCGAAATGGTTCGCCTGGGAGCCGTGGCCGACAAGATGCCCGCGGACAGTGTGTGGCATTTCTTGGCGCACCATCAGGATCATGTGGAGTGGCAGGGATGCACGCTCCATGACCTGATCCAACCGTCCTTTTCCTTTTTGGTGGGTCTGGCCTTGCCGTGGTCCATCGCTTCGCGCCAGCAGTCCGATCAAGGTTTCCTGCGGATGCTCTTCCACACGCTGTGGCGCGCCCTGGCCTTGTCGGCGCTGGGTATTGCGCTGCGCTCCACGCATGCCTCGCAGACAAATTTCACCTTCGAGGACACGCTCACCCAAATTGGATTGGGCTACACCTTCCTGTGGCTTCTGGCCTGGCGGAGTGTGCGGACTCAGGTGGTTGCACTGTTGGCTATTCTCATCGGCTACTGGGCTTGGTTCGCGGCCGCGCCGTTGCCCGGTCCGGAGTTCGATCCCGCCACAGTCGGTGTCTCGGCCGACTGGATGAAGCAGCACGGTCTGAGCGGATTCGCCGCCCACTGGAACAAGAACGCCAATCCGGCCCACCACTTCGAGGTGTGGTTCCTCAATTTGTTCCCGCGGGCCAAAACGTTCCTGTACAACGGGGGCGGTTATCTGACGCTGAGTTTCATTCCGACGCTGGGCACGATGATCTGCGGACTGCTGGTCGGCGGGTGGTTGCGGCGCGAGGATGTCGGCATCGGCAAGCGGTTGCTGCGCATCGCTCTGTTCGGATTGGCCGGGTTGGGCGCGGGTTGGATCCTCGACCAGACCGGCATCGCCCCCGTGGTCAAACGCATCTGGACGCCATCCTGGGTGCTCTTCAGCGGCGGTTGGTGCTGCCTGCTCCTCAGTGGTTTCTATCTCGTGGCCGATCGTCTGAAGCAGTCTTGGCTCACCTTCCCGCTGCAGGTGGTGGGCATGAATTCTATCTTCATGTACGTCACCAGCCATCTCTGGGACGGTTTTTTCCGCGACAACCTGCGGACCCACCTCGGCAAGACGTTCTGGGTCGATTACTTTGGTGTGTATTCACCGGCTATTGAGGGAGCGGCCGTGCTGTCGATTTTTTGGGCGATGTGCTGGTGGTTGTGGAAGAAGCGTCTCTTCATCCGCATTTGACGGGTCCGTGGTCCGCTGTGGGCGTGGGTGATTGAACAACAGGATGAAACGAGAAGTGATAACGGCAGGGTTCCCGAAACCGGAGACATACCCGGTCCGATATCCGGTGCGGTCATCGGTGCGCCGAGTGGGCAGCACTCTGGGATGGATTGCAGCGACCGCACTGGCATCGATGGCACTGGCAGGGTCCGCGGCCGCCGAAGGGATCGATGCCAAGACGCGGGTGCTCTTCGACCGTCATTGCCTGAATTGCCATTCCACCGCGAAGCACAAGGGTGACCTCGATTTGGAGCAAGTACTCCAGCCGGGTGCGGGGTCGACCGACTCCAAGGTTTGGCAGCAAGTGCTGGAGCAGGTTTCCATTCTGGAAATGCCTCCGAAGGAGGAGCCCGCGATGGACGCCAAGGCTCGGGAGCAATTGTTGGCCGGAGTGCGTGGGATGCTGGATCGCTGGGCCCGGAAAAATGCCGGGGACCCCGGACCGGTCGTCCTGCGGCGTTTGTCCAATGCCGAATACACCTACACGATCCGGGATTTGACCGGCGTGGATTCGCTCGATCCGGCCCGTGAATTTCCGGTGGATTCGGCTTCGGGCGAGGGGTTCATGAACGTGGGGCAGTCGCTGGTGATGTCGCCCTCGCTGGTCACCAAATACCTCGATGCGGCCAAGGAGGTGGCTCGCCATGCGGTCCTGCTTCCCGATGGTGTGCGGTTCTCTTCGAGCACTTCTCAGCGTGACTGGACCGAAGAACGCCTCGCGGCCATCCGGCAGTTCTACGGGCGCTACACCCAAAATGGCGGCGGCACCTCGGTCAATCTCCAGGGCATCCAGTTCGACACGCGTGACGGCGGTGTGTTGCCGCTGGCCCGGTATTTGGACGCCACGCTGGAACTGCGGGCCGTAGGTCGTTCTCGGAGTGCCAAGGACCTCGAGGCCGTGGCCCGGCATCGCGGGCTCAATGCCCAGTACCTCGGCCTCTTGTGGAAGGCGTTGAACGAAACCGAAGCCTCGCCGCTCTTGGACCAGGTCCGGGCGCGTTGGCGTGAGGCCAAGCCGGGTGAGGGTGCTGCCGTGGCCGCCGTGGTGGAGTCGTGGCAGCGTTCGGTCTGGCGATTCACCACGGTGGGTCATATCGGCAAGCGGGATGGCCCCAGCGCTTGGCAGGTGCCGATTTCTCCTCTGGCTACCGCTCGCGAGACGCGCTTCAAGCTGCCGGCTCCGGATGCCTCCGGGGAGGTCCGTGCTTTCTTGGTCACCTCCGATGCAGGAGATGGTTCGGCTTCGGATGTGGCGCTGTGGTCCAATCCGCGCCTTGTGGTTTCGGGTCGGCCGGATGTCCCGCTGAGTCGGCTGCGTTCGGTCATTCGTCGCTTGGATCAAACCCGGGGTCCGCTCTTCTCTCAGGCGGCGGCGTGTCTGAATGCCGCGGCCGAATTGACCGAGGTTCCTTCTGGCGAGGCGCTGACCGCGCTGGCCCGCTCCAAGAATCTCGACCCACAGGTGTTTGCCGCGTGGTTGGAGGCGCTGGGAATGCGTTCTGGAGGCACGCGCATTGAGGGACTCATCACGTCCACGCTCGAGAGTGCGCAGGGGTATTCCTTCATCCAGGGCTGGACCGGTGCGGATGCCTTGAGTGTCACGGCCAATTCCTCGGATCGCGAGGTCCGGGTGCCGGGCTTGATGCGGCCCCACAGTGTCGCTGTGCAT
>Ga0255088_1000473_pt1 | contig 18299 bp, 17 predicted proteins | sample Colum_Miss_RepB__2_FD_188587 | JGI IMG/M metagenome (GOLD analysis project Ga0255088, IMG submission 188587) | Freshwater microbial communities from Columbia River, Oregon, United States - Colum_Miss_RepB_8d | ecosystem: Environmental > Aquatic > Freshwater > River | place: USA: Oregon...
GCGTTTCACGCGTCGACTTAGCGGCGACCACCAAGAGGCAGACCCATGCGAGATGCTTCACTGCGAGTGAGCGCACCCGCGTTGTTGGCCGAAATCTGGGCGGAACGAGTAGGGTTGGCTAAATATCCATTAGAGTTCATCCTATAGCCATTTGACATGTAGGTGGACTTGGGTGAAGGACGCGCACCTCCTCCAAAAGAGAAGTTCACATTACCGGTAACAGACCCGGAAACACGGGCCTTGACGTCGGCTTCGTCGGCAGAAGAAAAGTGGGGGTTCAAAGGCATTTTATGATATAACTCCAGATTTTATATTTATATTGTTTCGTCGGTCGTCGGCCGGAAAATTGAAATCTTATTTTAACTTCAGTGATGACAATACAGACACATACACCACCGTCCCGCATACAATGAATCTCTTCATTCTCTCGCTGGACCCCGCCAAAATCGCAGAATATATGATGGACAAGCATATTGCTAAAATCATTCTGGAAGCCGTCCAGATGTTATGTACCACGCAACGGTTGCTCACCGGCACTGGCGCTGGCGAATGCGACCCGACCATCGTCTACAAAATCGCGCATAAAAACCACCCTGTTACGATTTGGTGCCGCGCATCCCAAGCCAATTTCATATGGACACTCGACCTTATCGACGCAATGCACGCCGAGTGGAAATACAGATACGGCCATCCGGCCCACAAACAGCACAAATCATACGGTGTCGCCCAGTACTTACGAAGCAATATCCCGCCCGCGGATGCATTTGAACGCGTGAAAATCCCCGGCGTCATGACACCTTTCGCGCTTGCAATGCCCGACGAGTTCAAGGTTCGCACCGCCCCCGGGTTATCATCGCCCCCCACCGGAACAAGTCACGGCGACGACATCTACGACGCGGTTGCATCCTACCGGAGTTATTATTTGTCCGAACCGAAGCGCCGGATTGCGAAATGGGGGAAGTTGCGCGGAATGCCGCTTTGGTTTGTGCGCGGGCTACGAAAAATACAGGGACGACGTCCTCCCAAACTTGTCACAATGAAATGCAATAAAACTTAAACTTATGTTATCTATCTATCTATCTAACATCACAATCCGACAATAAGACAATCAGACAAATGGAGAGACGCACGGTCATCAGAAATCTTTCCATGTATGGAATCTACGAACATTATTCGCGCGGCGGTCCAGGGACGCTCGTGAACGCGAAAACCGGATTTTTGCATCGATGCATGTATCTACAAAACCAAACCCCGGAAGAAATACAAGATATTATTCAGAGACATTCGCGTTTCGTTGTGCTTATCCAACAGAACGAATATGCAATGTGGTTATTTCAGGTCGGAATCCAACCATTACTCCATGAGGCAAACAAACCGTATGTCCTGATTACATGCATGGATGACCCAACATTTCCGAATAAGGTAGTGGGCGATTTTTTTAATACGATTCCAAGTGAAAACCCGTGTTCGACATTGTTTCGTCATTGGTTTACTACGAACTGTAGTGTACGCGATATCGATGGACTCGCGCCGGCCACCGCTCTGGCGAAAATAACTCCGATTCCGTATGGCGTCGATTATTGGACGCTTACATTACGGAAAACATGGGCGAATACACATATGGCAGACGCGTGTCGACAAGACCGCGAAATCTCTCGACTCCGCGATTCCATGCTTCATTTTTCCAAACGGTATGACGCGCATACAAACCCGCCACGTATCTACATTAACTTCCAGTTTAATCTGAATGGGAATGGATGTTTCGAGAGATTATTTGCGTATTATACAATTCCGAGAGATTTGATGAATATCGAACGACGGCGCGTGAATCGATATGAAACCTGGGGTGCATATACCCAGAATGTATTTGTGGCGAGTCCGCGTGGGAATGGACTCGATACCATACGCACATGGGAAGCATTGATGCTCGGATGTATCGTCATTGTGCAGCGCATCCCGGGGTCGCCTGTCATCGAAGAGTTGTATGCGGATTTACCTGTCGTTATTATTGACCGGTGGTCGGACCTCTCGAGAGATTTTCTTGACTGTATTCTCTCGGAGTATTCCAGGCGAACCTTCCGATACGAGAAACTTACGATGCAATATTGGATTGACCGCATTGAAGCAGCGTTTGAATAATCGTCATTCCGTTCAACTAACATGGATTTCATCGTGTGATATACTAAACACAATCAATGAAGAAAATCGACATTTTAGGCAAACGAAACCAGGACAAGATGAAACAAATGGCGGACCCGGACGCGGTCATCGAGAGAAAGGCGCCCAAACACAAAAGTGGCATCATCCCGGATGAGTTGTATACTCCGGACCAATCTCTCGTTCTTTCGATTCTGGAGTCCGTCGTCGGAACATCGGAATCGGCGACGACGGCCTCGGCAACCACGGCCTCGGCAACCACGGCACCGCCCCTGAAACACATACTCCGAGAGATTGATACGAAGAGGAAAGCATATATTTACCAGGATAAAAACCATGAAATCTATGACCCTCGTTATTCCATTACAACAGAGCGAATTGTGGAATTGTTGGTCGGCGCTGGACTTTTATGCCATTATTGTCGAGAGATTTGCCAGGTTGCATACAAAGAGTCGATGTGTCGGCGACAGTGGACGTTGGACCGGATAGATAATAACTACGGTCATAATGATGCGAATGTAGTTATTGCGTGTTTGGATTGTAATTTGAAGCGTGGAACAATGGACGCCGAGAGATTTCGTCAGGGAAAGCAATTCACATTTCGGAAGGTAGAGTAGGGGAATATCCAATCAATAACATATATAATATTATAATCAACAATTATAACCAGATGAAATGGAATTCGGGAAATACTGCCCTGGCAAAGAATGTGAATGTGTAATTTTTTATGTTGAACAAAACGGAGCCGGAGTTAAATACGGTTATATATTTAACTTTATGGACCAAGTTCCCAGTATTACATCATTATTTGATTACAAGGCCCCTTTTAATACGGGTAGTTTCCTTACTGTAACTGAAGAGTCTTATCATAATTTTGTATGTGAGGTTATTGGTAAGAATGCTGAATGGAAAAATGTTGTAAATGCATTGTCGTTTACGGGTACTAAAACACCACAAAATATTCCTGGAACATGGAGTTGGCTGTCAGAGGAGGAGAATGTAAAGTTTAAAAAATGGATGGACGCAGTGGGTAAGCCGATGTATAGTTCTGCCGCCGCCCGAGCGTTGCTTCCTGGCGGTTCCTCTAGAAAATCAAAGCGCATTCATCGCAAACCAATCAAACGTCGTCGTAATCGACGCGGAAATCGTAAAACTAAAAAAACTAAATACAATGACAATACAATAAACCCGCGGATGTTTGGATTTATTGTATTCACTTTAGTCGTGGGTATCGTGATATATTCCAGATTTTATACTACGGCATATAATACTCTACCAAATGCTGCCGATACTCATATGGCCAATCTTGTCTCCCACTACGGATTCCGCGAAGAAATGCGCGACATTTCTGGTGTGAAAATACATTGTGTCATGAAGGACGCCACCGACCCATCAGGCGTCCTCGTCTTTATCCACGGAACCGCCAGTTCATCCGTCACGTTTTTCGATACGATGAAGGCATTACCGCCCACCGTGAAGTGCGTCGCCATTGATTTACCCACATTCGGAATAAGTGGACATATTGATGTAGCACGGTACTCTACAAATGAACAATTATGCATTGCATATGCTGACATCATTGGACATACACTTCACCAATTGGAAATCGTCCATCAAACAATCCTTGTCGCGCATTCTCTCGGCGGGTTTTTATCCATTTATGTCGCAGACCGCTTCCCCATCAAAAAATTGGTATTGTTAAACCCGGCAGGTATTCTCCCCACACTCGGCGAATACGGGTACTATTGGGCGATATTTTTCAAGACCGGGCTTCCAACGAAAGTATTTCAACTTCCAATGGTTTCGTCGGAAGTATTGGTGCGCCTAGGTAAGTTGTTATTCGGGGGCGGCGGTATTAAAACCGATTTTTGGTTATCTTTTTTAGCAAACCCCGCCAACGAAGGACACCGCATTTTACAACGATTGATTACTCTTAAACCGTTTTATTCATATTGGAATACACCGGCGATTATGACGCTCATGGATGTGTATCGAAAAGTGCCGACGTCGGTATGTTTCGGTGTGGAAGATACGATTTGTCCATCACACATTGGTGCGTTTCTTTCTACGTTGACGCGGGGAGAGATTATGATACATAATATAGAAAATGCGAATCATAATCCGTGTGTGAATACGGGGTGTATGGTGAAGATTTTGGTCGATTTATATGACGGCAATGCACCGAAACGAGAGAAATCGTGGCGCAAAGTGGCGGCCGACAACAATAAGCGTAAATCTCGAAGCTTGCGATACTGTCGAGGATACTCATATCCTTTACTCGGAAAAACGGAGGAATCGTTTCAGAACGTATATGACTATATTATCACGAATACATAATATAATATATTTACACATTCATACCGAGTTTCATAATATTATAATGATGTAATAATCTCAAAAATGCCAGCAAAATCCCCGATATAAATGTAAAATAATTAAGTCGTGATGCTTCTTGTGATGTGAGGTTAGTATTAAACAGGTTATTCATCAATGGCCTAAAAAATTCAGGTTCTCCAGTCTCGGTACTTATCGTTATTTTTTCATTACCATGACCATACGAAGATGGTTTATCACGTGCTTTTTCTCGAAAATAATGTTCGAGTCTTGTTAAAAAACATTCTCCATCAAGGTCATTCCAATCTAAAAGAACGAATAGGACGAAAAATATATAATAATGAATCTTCCGAATAGGAGTTATGACCCATCCAGTTAAAACATAAAACACTAATACAATATGTAAATAGTGTATCGTATCTGCAATATTATTATCCATATTATAATAGTAACATAATAATTTTATTTCTACGAATATTATATAACGTACCAGATAAACTAAGTTCATACTATACATATAATAAATGGCGCGGAAAATTAGCATGAAACGTAAACATAAGAATCGACGAACCAAGTCGAAACTGGCATTTAGAAAAACAAAAAAGTTGGTGCGCAAAAATCAGACTCGGCGTCGACGTCGGCAGGTAGGAGGTGGTGGATCTTGCTCCAGTGGGTTGTTACCTGATGTGGTGCCTGGCGAACGTAATCCGTATCAGCGACTACCATGTGATGTCCCTCAGCCACTAACATCTGAATATATTGATAGTTTATTGGTTAACCGGTGCGATGGTAAACCAATCCCCGAAGAAGATGCTATACGTCGTTTTGAACAACTGTTTGAAGAAACCCAAATTAACGAAAAAAGCACATTTGTTATGAATGAGGAGAGGAAATCAATACTATTTTATTTAGTAGATAGTGCCAGGAACACGGGTATTAGATATCAAAAACTATTTCGTTGGTTAATAGAAAAAGGTGCGGATGTTAATTATTTTCTGATACCCCCCGAATCAAGAACTAATATATCACGATACGAATCCCTCATGTATACAATAGTAGGTAATGTAATGGAATTAATGTTCGATGTTATACAATCAATATGTAATCCTGCGGATGGTTGTGATATATATGATGTAAATAAATTATATGATTTATATAATTGTATTTATACATTAGTTTTATTATTATCAAAAGACGCAACCGTGCTAGTAAAAATAATAGATTTTACTCCGTTAGATGCATTAACTAGGGATGAAATCGTAAGTATTCAAACCATTATTGAGAAAGTGCGTATTATGAATCTCGAATTATTGGTACCCCCATCACCTCCACCCTCACCTCCACCGGACATTACAAGAACCAAAGAATATGTTGTACCACGATTGTTATTACTCTTTGAACCAATTAAATCGCTTCTTGCTTTGGCACGTTATAATAATGAACCCCCTGTTAAAGATAAAGCTTCATTGAATAGACTGTTTGCCGAGGTTAAACACGCGGCTGTGACTGCAGTTACAGCTATAAACGGTTTGAACTGCGCATCTCTCGAACTGACAAGAGAGCCACCACTCGAACTGACAAGAGAGCCACCGCCCGTCGACGTCGATGATGTTAAGGTTGTTTTTGATGAGGAGGAACCCTGAAAATAATTTGTATTACTCATCCAAATGTTAGAATAGTAACACCCAAACATATCAACTCGTCATTCGTCCCAAAATTTGTACTCCTATAATAAATAACCGGACAATATGTACCGTTATCCTCACGAATACAACTTACTATCCTCTACATTTCGCGTGACCTCCTTGATAAACTTATCTGCATCGAGGAGTTCATTGATATTTTCAGACCACGCGCGGCGATACCGAAAGAGGAATCCGACAATCCCCGACATTGTAATTGTTTTCTTCTGGATATGTTCGTAAAACCGGTCAAAATCCTGCTCGATTTCTTCTGCGGTCATGTCCGCCTTCCTCATCATATCACGGAACAGGTGCTTGACATCCACCTTCTTCGGGTAGTTCATATGAATAATCATATCTGTTCGCCCCTGGCGCAACAACGCATGGTCCAGATTCTCCGGATGATTCGTTGTAATGAATGAAATCAGACCCTTGCGGAAAAACACGCCGTCAAGCAGGTTCAAGAGGTTGCTGAATGTGAATGTGCTCTTGTTTTCCTGGGTTCCGGTACGTTTCTCGAAGAGACAGTCAATGTCTTCGAAGAGGAGGACGGACTTGGGCGGGATATCGCGGAACGCTGCAAGCGCCGTATTATTATCAGTGTCATGGTTAATCGAAAAGATGCACAAGTTATACCCGATTTCCTTACACATCGCCTTGATGATACTCGTCTTTCCGCTGCCTGGAATACCAGTGAGTAGGTAGTTCTTCTTATATGGAATCCCGAACTCGTCATATTCCTTCTCCTTCTTCAAGAAATCTATGATATCAGCGCGGAGTTTCTGTTTCATTTTTTCGTCGAAATACACTGTATCAAGTGTGCGCGACGGGATTTTGTTATACCGCATCCACTCGCCATATTTCGTCATGACAAAGACGTGGAGTTTTGAATCATCCTGTTCGTTGTTTTCGAGGAAGTTGTCGCTTTCGCGGTAGAAGTGATGGAATACTTCTGGTGAATCTGTGCGAATTGTCATCTGTTCGAACTTTTCGGGCGCGTCATGGGTTCCGACCGTTTTATCTTCTTGACGGTATGAAATGATGAACTCGGCTGTTTTCGCGGGTTCAGTCTTGGTCGCTGGGACAGTATATGTATATTTGTATTCGCCGTATCCAATATGGACATAGCAGAAATCCTCCTTGTCGTATTTGTAGGGACGGCGGCGGAGTTTGAGAGGCGTCGGGGCTGCCGGGGCGGCGGAGGGGTCGGCCGTCAAAGAAACGATATTCTGAATCGTATGATACATATAAAGCAACATTTGATTCATGATATGACTTGAGTCGGTGTAATATTCATATTGGCCTGCAGGCATCTTTTTTAAGTCGATGAACAGTTTACTCGTGGCTTCACCTCCCACATCACTATCCGCGTCGCTGGATGTACTCGCATCTATATTTTCAGTTTTAAGCATTGAGTTTGCATACTTATATTGTGAGACACAGTCGTGTGGAGAATCATCGGCGCGTTCGATAGACATAATGAAATGGATATGGAATGGATATGGAATACTAGTATATAAGCATGAATGTCTTTATTACGTATTACATCCATGACTCGATAATATCGTGTCCATATTTAGTAATTCACAAAAAATTGAAATGATTTTACTCCAAAGAAAGAGACAGAGACAGAGACGTGAATAGCAAAGAAAACTATGCAAAAAGACGCTAAAATATCCCATGACGGGGTATATCGGTACTGGTTGTCGCGTACATGGGATGACGCCAAACCCAAAGTCCTGGTTATCATGTTGAACCCATCTACTGCAGACGAAGTTGAAGATGACGACACCATTCGTAAGTTAATAAACAAGGCGACCGCGTGGAGATATGGTGGAATGTGTGTGGGGAACTTATACGCCTATCGCAGTCGACGCCCCAAAGATTTGAAATCAGTCTCCGACCCAGAAGGTCCAGAGAATCGGAAATATATACGAGAGATGATTGATTCCGGTTCATTTGAAAAAGTCGTCTATGCATGGGGGAATGGAGAAAAAGAACCACAGTGGTTGCGCGAAATAGTATGTGAACCATATTGTATTGCGCTTTCCAAAAAAGGAATACCCAGACACCCGGGTCGGTTGAAAAACGGACTCACCCTGGTTAGGTTCAAAGACCAGTGATTTACATGAAACCAGTTTAAATACTATTCGGGTTATCTCTATACCACGAAAATGCTTGCCTGCACCCAACTCAACAAAGACGAATCTTCTTTTTTTATAGGACAACTTCATCCTGTCACCCCCACTCACACCCTCGCCCACGGGACGAGTATCTACAATACACAAAACGACCTTCTTCTTCATAAGGTCCTCCGGTTCTATCATGAAAATGACGGTGAAAATATGGATAAGATGCTAGAGGTAATCAATGGAACCACCAGCATTTCACTGCGTATCATGGACTGGTTTGTCACGAATTATTCGAAGAAACATTACACGGTGTACGACCTGGTCGGTAGTGCCGCCGCCGCCGCCGCCGCCACGCGCCCCAAGCGTTTCAAAGTCTACGTGGATTATAAACTGAAACTCCGTGCATATTCGAAAAAGCGGTTCGACCCATTCTGTCGATGGGACCGCATCAATGTCCCCCATAAAAACGGAACGACGTATATTCAGACGACATTGGGGCAACTCAATTTCTTTAAATGGGCGATTGAAAATGAGGTGCTTCGATATATTCACGAGAATTATACTGCAATTGAGACGGATATGAATATTCGAAACAATACAACACGTAAATTGGCGAAGTCGCATCAGACATCATCCGCCACAATCGATGGAACCGAGTTCGTTGCCGCCACCGCCGAGTCCGACCACTCCGTAGTCCCAGCAGCGACTAAGCACCGCAAAAAGCGGGAGGAGCTGTCATCATCCGCGACGAAAAGTATTAAGAAGGAGTTTGTGGATATTGTGATTACATTTAATTAACGTTAACTGCGAAAAGAGCGTAAAAACAAATAATATGGTTATTATAACTATATTATTTCTGTCAAGTGTATCACGATGGGAAACCAGGTATCTCTCGTACCAAAAGTGAGTTATGAAGACATCCAAATGGTGGTGTATAGGAATATGCATGTCAAACATTCAACACTTATCATCAATACACTACCGCCGTCACTTCAACATTGCCTTATTAAAACCACACTCGATATACGGTTTGAAGAACGTATCGTAAATACGTTTATAGAGCAGAAACCCGACATCATGATTATCGTGTATGGCAAAAATTCCAACGACATAACAATCTTGCATAAATATGAACAGTTAGTCAAACTCGGGTTTACGAATGTATATATTTATACGGGAGGCATATTTGAATGGATGCTTCTTCACGAAATGTACGGAAAAGACTTATTCCAAATCACGAAACACGAAATCGATATTCTGCGCTATCGACCCAAATCGGTCTTATTAGGGGCGATGGCGGGAGGGGGGAGAAGTATAGATAATGATTATAACGGTAATACCGACCGATACATTGAAAGCACTGAAATAATGAATGACCCACTAGAGGATGTCCGTATAAATATTCCAAATATGAATGCAAATGATGATAACCACGGTAAAAATATACTAACTACAGGATTACAGTGGCTCTTTGGGTCTAGTTCATAGAGTAAATTTGAAACACCATAACGAATATTCAAAAAGATAAATACAGTAACATATTTATAGGTTATTCTCATTTACACCATTGAAAAATTACACGATAAAATGTGCAATGTTGTTACCAGAACCAAATAACACACGGTTAAATATTATTATAAAACATTATTATAATACATTATAACACCAACTACATGAGTTTATCACATGATAGTAGGGTTACTGTTTTGGTTGCTGAAATTTTTGTTCAGTTTGATATTGATATAGAGAAACATGAACTTGCATTTGAAATGAGATTAAAAGATAACCCTAAAGATGATAGTCAACCGCATTTTAGAATTGAATTCAGTAAGGATTTGTCTATATTGACTATACACGAGTTAAACGGAACATGGTCTGATGATTTGCGAACTGAAATAATCATATTGAACAATGTAGATGTGTTGGTGAGTCGAATACCAGAATGCAAAATCATACAATTGAGATTAATTGAAGACGAAGTAAAAATAAAGCGGTGTGGTTTTATGTTTAATTTAGTTGCACTTGAAATTTTTAAAACAGGGGAGTCATTATATAACCATTTTGGATACAAAATACCATCATATAATTCCGATAAAGAAGCGAATGATAAAATTAGGAATATGCCACTAAAAGCCACACCAGGACTATTTAATACAAAGATGGTTTGGCAATCATCAAATCGTACTGGTAATATGGTTAAATTTATAGAGAAATATCAATATTTTAATGATAATCTTACGAAGATTATTACAAAGATTGGTATTACTTCAACTGCTGCATTTGAAATTAAAGTGATGGATTTTGTCATGATAGTTTTTCAATTAATCGAAAAATTTCCCAAAACTACATGCGAAACTGATGTAAAAATGAACGATACGGCAAGACAGGCAGTATATGTTATAAACGCATTTGGTGAATTGTTGACGTTTCCTGACTCAGGTACTGCATTCATAAAAGACATACAATTTGAACAGCAAATACCCGTGATAAGATGCGCCGTGCAAACGGTATTCAAAGATTTTATTATAAAAGAGTTTGGAGATGAACATGATTATCACTCTTATATCAAATATAAAATAAGTGATAAAACAACAAATAGTGATTGTCTTATACTTGAATTCACAAAACATGATTTTATAGAACGTTATCTTATAGAACGTGATTTGGTAGAACCGTATGAATCACCACCGCATGACCCGAAATATGAAGGCTTTACTGTGCTGCATATTCGTTCTTTATCCAAATGTGGAGCAAATAGTGGAACCGCATTGTTGGCATATGTTGATGAATTGGCACAATTAATCCCTTTCATTGAATATAAGACTTTGACGGATGCTTCACAATTAAAAAAATGCGATAAAAATGTTGCATTACCACACTTAACAGCATTGGCAAATGATGCCGCTGAATCGTGGTATGGTTCTAACGGATACAAATCTCCAAAGCATGGTTCAGTCATTGCACATAACAAAAAACTACAAAATATAAATCTGTTTACCTTATTGGATGCTCTGGTTGAGGATACACCGGATTATAATGTTAAGTTACAAATAATAGACGCGTATCCGGAATCAAACCCTGAAATGACTGTGAAAGATTTTTTCACAATGGTCAAGAGAAAAATTCATTCGTTTCCAGAAGAAAATTGCACTGATGAACAAAATAAACAAATAGAAGCATTAAACACATTAAAGTATGGAATGTGTAAAATATCAAATAAACAATATAAATTTAATTATTATGATTATAGACATTTATTCAAACCAGTTATTCGTACAGGTGGTTATAAGCGCAGGACAAAGAAGCGCGGGACAAAGAAGCGCGGGACAAAGAGGCGCAGGACAAAGAAGCGTTAACTATTGTCCCGCCACGACCCATATCCTAGATGTTGAAAACACCCGCGCTCTATAAGAAGGATAGACGAGTCAGCTTCCGTCGCATCAGCCGCTTGTTTGTGATACATTGTTGTAATCACGTCGGGTCCACACACCCAGAGAATATCCGTTTCAGCCCAATTTTCAACATTTTCATCAAATAACACGGTGAGGCGGCGCATGCATTCGCGAATACACGTTTCCAAGAAGGGATGACGCTTGTAGTTCGATGCGAACGCATAATTGGCGATGCGTAGCGCATTCTGCGGGTTCTTACATTCTCTCGGTCCTAGGGCATCTAGAGAAACCGTGAATTCCGTGAATAAAATCACCCGGTCATGTTTTGGGTTGATGGATTGAAACGGGTTCACTTGGATAACACAATCCACGTCAAGATAAAACCCGCCGTTTTTATAGATATACAATAGTCGCCCAAGTCGGCTTTTACAATCCAGTATTGTTCTGGTATTTTATTCCATAACTCAGCGAGACCGTCGAATGAAGAAAGAATTGGTGTAATATCGTGTGGCGTAACGATACTATATTCTGGTAGGAACATTTTGTTTTTACGAATACAATCCATCGGTATTGAATTACGTTCATTCGGTTTAAAATTCCACATGTATGTCATCGAGCGATGTTTCATCGTGTACGAATATTATATGATATGATTGCTTATCTATAATCATTTACAATATTCCATTTATGTGGGTTTCCACCAATTCGTATAATATTCTAGTGTCAATTTTTCGTATTGAAACTCGTTATTATCATGTTTCAACTTGAAATCATGTACTGTTTGTTCTAATAAAGTGAGTGTTACGTCTTTCCACTTCTCCACAATCAAGACTGGAAGTCCTTCAAATAATTCTTTGAACACCGTGCTGCGAACAATTGGGATGCACCCGCATAACAGCGCTTCCCATGTTCGGTGACAATCCAAACCATTACCAAATGGTGACAATACAAATGCAAACTGGGTCATATTTTTCCATGTTAGAAATCGAGGTATGAACTCTTTCTGATGATATAGTAACTCTCTAGGTATATCGGACGCTGCACTTATACGGTCTTTGAACCTGTCTAGACATAACAGAACATTTGAATATATCATTATTCTCCTCGAATAAAAAGGAACCATTGACCCTCTTATATCTTGAATAAGCGTCTGTTCTTGTGAAAATGGCGTTGTTACCTTTACATCTTTCGATATCCAGCGATGGTTTGGGTTACTACTAATTGTATGATAATCCATACCTATCGGCATTTGTCGTAGTTTCGATAATGCACCAGTTATTGTTTCTTCAAGTGTTTTTGGTGCATTTTCAGTTTTGAATATTTTCGCATTTGCAGTCCATAGTTTTGTTATTTTCTCCGTGAGAAACGCGCGACATTCGCGAATATCCATATTTTGAGAATATAAACCACGCATGTTTGCATATAACATAAACATAACAAATATGTTTTGTCCACTTGGCACTGTCTCTTGAAACATGATTTTATCCCCGTCTCCACTAACAACGACAAATGGTATTTCAATCATTGGTACGTATTTCGAGATGAATGTCTGAAATGCGTCTCCGCATACATAGATAGAAACTGGGTGTGGTGATGGTGACGGCGGAACTTGTGAGATGATGAATTCTTCAATGTATTCTAGATTGGTTGGACAACTGGAGAATGGCATTTTTGCACGCACATCGCATGATTTCAGCAAACCGCGACTTGATACGAATTGGCAGGTTGTTTCATCAAATTCAGTAGTCATTGAATGAATGAATGAATGAATGAATGTCGAGATAAATATATAATATCAATATTGGATATATATTTATCTAGTTTATCGTATATACTCAATTACAAGAGTCCACTAATAAATTCGGTGATACGTTCCATTCGCTCCGAGAGAATGCGCGGCGTCTCCATCATATCTTCATTTGCGGGGAGTTCCAGAAGAGGACATCCGCGCGCGCGAATCCAGTCTTCGTGGTATTCATGGCAGCGTTGAATATAATCTGCCTGAATCGTTTCACCAGCGCGTGCGCGCTTTTCAATCCGCGACAAACACACATCCGGTGAAGCGTTAATGTATATAATCCCGGATAGTGGAACGTCCGTCAAGAATTCGTCGAACCACAATGTATATATCTGGTACTCGTCCTGCGAGATATCTCCCGTGTCATATAACATTTTTGCGAATACATTGCGGTCGGTTTCTACACTTCGTTCGGTGATAATCACTTTGATTTTCGGGTTTTTTACGGCATTTCGCAACAATGCAAGACGCGAGATGTAGGCCATCATCTGAAACTTGAATGCATTCTTGCGAATATCCTTATACAGATTCGTCAGGATATTCACGCCATCCTTATCACATACTTGATTCCATAATGCGACGGGTTCGTCTAGAAAGCAGACCTCTTCCTCAACAGAGGTTATCCCCGGGAATACGCCGCCATCGTCGCCTGTATGTCTCTTCAAGTATTGCTCATATTCATAGCATGTGGTCGATTTTCCAGAACCGATATTCCCATCAAAACTCACGATAATTGGCATAGTATAGTATAGTATAGTGAAACCGACCCCGAGAAGACTGATATATAATAACCCAATCTATTTAATTCAATTCTATACCGCAGATTCCTTACAATACTTTTGTCTCTAAAATTGATTTAAATCGAAACGATTATGTTTAATGTATCGTCTCAATTACAACGGCATCAATGGCATCAATGGCATCAATGGCATCCGACGGAAGCAGCGAAACTCTTATTCAAGTGAAACTCACCGGTGAAGAATGGAATGGTGTGGAAATAATGGAACCTGAGAATGAAATGCGTATCTTACAGTTGATTATCGACGGATTTCATGATGTAAACCGTGTATTCAATTCACATCAGTCGTTGCTATCTCGACTAAAAATAACCGAGACACCCGAAATGGAGGATTATCTATTTGATGAATATTTTCGAAAACGTGCAGAACGCGTCATCGCCACAATACAGAAGATGACGACGACGACGACAACGACGACGGCGACATCGGCGAATATCGATTTGATGGGGTTGCAACCCAAATCCAAGAAAACGATGAAAAAAGTGGACCTAATGCGAATCCAAAACATGAATACGACCTTTGGTGGTTCCGGTGATACTTATGACCACCACATCATGACAACAATTGAAGCAATGATTGATGCCAAGGCGGCAGGGGCGGCGGCGGCGGCAGGGGCGGGGACAGTGGCGGCGAACGAATGGATGAAACATTATTATACTCTCAAACTCATGCTTCAAAAATCGGTAGTTGCCATCAATTCCCACATTATTGCGTTTGCAGAATATATCATATCGGTCTTTAGTGAAGATATCCAGGTTATCGGGTTTCTTCGCAACGCCTATCGCTTCATCGAGCAGAACGAAGCTGTTTTCAAGTATGCAGATTTTGAGTTATACGAACATCAGAAGCAACTATTCACGATTGCGAAACGTCCTGGCGCCAAAATGGTGCTTTATATTGCGCCAACTGGCACTGGGAAGACGCTTTCACCGCTTGGATTATCTGAAAAATACAAGATTGTCTTCGTTTGTGCAGCGCGACATGTTGGCCTCGCCCTTGCAAAGGCCGCAATTTCCATGAAAAAACGTATTGCATTTGCGTTTGGATGTGCCAATATCGACGATATTCGTCTTCATTATTTTGCGGCCAAGGAGGCGATTCGCGACAAACGTAGCGGACGTATTCGCAAAGTGGACAACAGTATCGGCGATAATGTTGAAATCATGATTTGCGATATCCGGTCGTATTTATTGGCGATGCGGTATATGATGGCGTTTCACCCGCTCGACCAACTTCTGATGTATTGGGACGAACCCACAATATCACTGGACTACGCAGACCATGCACTTCATCCAATCATCCATCGGAACTGGAGTGGCAACTTGATTCCGAATGTTGTCTTGTCATCGGCCACTTTACCGCGCGAAGACGAGATTGTGGACGTGATTCAGGATTTCAAGGTGAAATTCAGCGACAAACAGCCAGAAGTATACAGTGTGATTAGTCATGATTTCAAGAAATCCATTCCAATCGTGAATCAAGGAGGGTTCATTGAACTGCCGCATTACATGTTTGGCGAGGATTACAATCAAGTATTGGAATGCGTCGAACATTGTAAGATGTATAAGACATTGATGCGGTATTTCGATTTACGAGAGATTTTGCGGTTCATTGCGCTTGTAGCGAAACCGGTTGTCGGTGACGACGACAGCGACGACGACAGCGACGACGACAGCAGCGACAGCAGCGACGAACAACCCAAAAAGGCAAAGCGCACCACCAACATCGACCCCGACCCCGACACGGATGATAACCGCGGTCTCATTCTAACATCACAGCGCTACCTTCCTGAGAATATGTTTGTAGATATTGGCAAAATCACAATGACAAGTATCAAAGAATACTACCTGCTTCTTCTTGAAAACATCCGTCCGAAATACTGGTCGCGCGTATATGATACATTAATCGGTGTTCGCAAACCAAAATTCGCATCCGTCGTCAATTTGTCAACCAGCGACGCACATACCCTTACAGATGGGCCTACCATTTACTTGACGGAAAATGTCGATAAAGTCGCTGCGTTTATGCTCCAAATCGCGAAAATTCCAGATGTCGTGATGGAGGATATTATGCAAACCATCGATTTCAATTCGCGCGTTCTGGAAGAAATCAGTAAGACAGAGAAACTCATCAAAGACCTGGAAGGTGAGAGTAAAGACGCGAGCGCGGGCGGTGGCGGCAGCGACGAAAAGAAAACACGGAAATTCACATCCGACACACGCATCAATCCAGAAACAGACCGGCTCCACATTAAAGTAGAAGAGTTGAAGAAGTCGGTGAAATATACAGCACTTCATGAACTCTTCGTTCCGAATCGGTTGGAACATCTGAAACGGTGGACACAACGCACCGCGATTTCAAATGAGTTCACGTCGTTTGTAGAGGATGAAGTCGTAGCGCAGATTATGCTTCTGAATGTGGCGTCGCATTGGAAACTCCTGCTTCTCATGGGAATCGGCGCCATCACAAATGCCACCGACCAGAAATACACGGACATTATGAAAACCCTGGCGAAGCACCAGAAACTGTACTTGATTATCACGGCAACAGACTATATCTATGGCACGAATTATCAGTTCTGTCATGGATATATCGGAAAAGACCTGGAAGGAATGTCGCAAGAAAAGGCGATTCAGTCGATGGGTCGTATTGGGCGCGGCGCTATTCAGCAGGATTATACCATCCGCGTTCGCCACGACGCGATATTGCGCCATATCTTTACGGCGCTACGGAGCGCAGATAAGCCGGAGGTGTGCGCGATGAACCGGTTGTTTGTAAGCGCAGACGCAGACGCAGACGCAGACGCAGCCACGGCCACAGCCGCGGATTAACTAAACATCTCTTCGATGAGTTTATCCAGCGTATCATATTCAAACGTCCATCCTAACTTTTCACACGCTTTTGTTGCATCCCCCAATAAAAACTCTACCTCGCATGGTCGAAAATATTTCGGATTTATTTTTACTCTGGTTACACCATGTTGGTCATTCCCCACTTCATGGTATCCTTCGCCACTCCATGTTATCACGAGTCCTTTATGTTCAAACGCTTTCTCTACGAAATGCCGAATCGTGTATGTTTTCCCGGATGCCAGAACATAATCATCCGGACGCTCCTGTTGCAACATCAGCCACATTCCATAGACGTAATCTTTCGCATGACCCCAATCACGCTTACTATCAATGTTTCCCAGTTCAATACATGTTTGTGTTCCGTTTAATATATTGGTAATCCCGGATACAATCTTCATCGTTACGAAATTCTCTACGCGACGCTTGCTTTCATGGTTGAATAATATGCCGTTTACTGCATATAATCCGTATCCTTCGCGATACACTTTTGTCATGTAGTGTCCATACACCTTGGCCACTGCATAGGGCGATACTGGATTGAATGGCGTATTCTCATTTTGGGGGGTTTCTTTGACATCGCCGAACATTTCGCTTGTCCCCGCTTGATAAAATCGTATTCTCTTTCGGGTGGATTCGGCGACACTGCGAATGATTTCGAGCAATCGAAGCACTCCGATTCCATCGACATCGGCAGTATACTCGGGGATATCAAACGAAATGGCGACATGGGATTGTGCCGCTAAATTATAGATTTCGAGTACTTCAAAATCGGGGTGGGTTTGAATAATGTGATGGATGTAATTTGATAAACTGGTGGTGTCGGTCATGTCTCCATATCGTAACTCGAGTTTGTCGCGAATATGGTCAATTCTCGTGTGTGAATATAGCAGTGATGTTCTACGGACCATACTGAATATTTTGTATCCTTTTTGCAGCAACAATTCACTAAGGTAGGAACCGTCCTGGCCGGTGATTCCGGTGATGAATGCGATTTTCATTACTACGGAGTTACGGAAGTACGGAGTACGGAGCGTGGGAACTGGACAATACTATATGTACATTATATATCTTTATATGTATTCGAGTGGCGGCGGTGGCGGTCACCGCCGTCCGAGTCTGACATACCGCTACTGCTATTATAATATATTATAT
>Ga0255088_1000474_pt1 | contig 18172 bp, 15 predicted proteins | sample Colum_Miss_RepB__2_FD_188587 | JGI IMG/M metagenome (GOLD analysis project Ga0255088, IMG submission 188587) | Freshwater microbial communities from Columbia River, Oregon, United States - Colum_Miss_RepB_8d | ecosystem: Environmental > Aquatic > Freshwater > River | place: USA: Oregon...
CTCTTGCCGGTACGATTCACGTTGACGACGCTGTGATTGAGAATGGCGTTGATCAGCGGCGTGATGCCGTTGGCATCCGCCATCTCGATGTCGGCACCGGCTTCTACCAGCGTGCGAGTGAGTGCGAGATTGCCTTGTCTTGTTGCAAACAACAGCGGTGTCTTGTTGCCGGTGATCGGGTAGCGCATACCGCGATCAGGCAAGCCTGAACGATTGATGCCGACGCCTTGCGAGGTACCCACCGGCACCTCGGTTGGCATCACGCGCCGGTGTTCTGCGCCGGCCAGACTCTGCGCGTTCACATCGGCGCCGGCTGCCAGCAAGCTCTGCGCCAGCGACGCATGTTCTTCACGCACCGCCATCATCAGCGCGGTTTGGCCGTACGGTACGTCGCGCGCATCCACCTGCGCGCCTTGCTTCAACAACACTTCCACCATGCCGGCATCACCGAGACGTGTTGCAGTGAGCAGTGGCGGTTCGCCGGCAGCATCCGCCTGTTCGATGTTGGCGCCAGCCTGCAGCAGTCGCTGCGCCATCGCAGCATGGCGTTGCTGCACAGCAACATGAATGGGCGCCTGGCCATAGCGGTTTTTGAGGCTAAGGTCGGCGCCCGCAGCGAGCAGCAGGTTGACCAACTCCAGGTCGTTGACGTGAACCGCCCAGTGCAACGCCGGGCTGCCGCCACTGTCGAGGCCGTTCACATCCTGCCCTTGTTTCAGCAAGGCCTGCACAGTCTCGTGGTCACCTCGCCTGGCGGCGTCGGCCACAGGCGAAGCCTGCACCTGCTCTGGCTTCGGCACGGCAAGCGGCTGGGCAATGAGTGGCGTTGAGGACAAGGCGACTGCGCAGAGCAGCAAGGCTCGGCACCCACTGCGTTGCACAAATGTCAGGTTCTGTTTCAACAATTTCACGACAGTGTCTCCTCGTTGCTCAGATGGCCACGGTGCCGTTGCTGTCGCCAAAGGCATCGACAGGCACACCCACCTTGTCGAGCATGGTCACCAGCAGATTGGAAATCGGCGTACCTGCTTCTACCTGCACATGCTGACCACCCACAACCCTGCCGGAGGCACCACCGGCCAACACCGCTGGAATCGCTTTGTGGTTGTGATCCTGTGAGTTGCCCATGCCGCTGCCGTAGAGCACCAGCGAGTGATCCAGCAGCGTGCCATCGCCATCGGGCGTGGCCTGCAATCTCTCGACGAAATAGGCCAGCGTGTTGCTCACGTGGTACGCGTTCAGCAGCGAAAGCCGGCGCATGTTCTCGGCGATGTCCATGTGATGCGAGCAGTTGTGGAAGCCGTCGTTGACACCGGTCTCCGGAAACGCGCGGTTGCTCAGTTCGTTCGCCACCATCATGGTGGACACCCGCGTCAGCTCGGCCTGCCACGCCAGCGCCATCAGATCGAACATGATTTTGGCGTGCTCCGCGAAGCTGTCCGGCACGCCCGCCGGGCGCTCGGGCAGATCCAGTTCCAGCGACGACGTGTCCGACTCCAGAGTCAGTCGCCGCTCCACTTCGCGCACATCAGTCAGGTACTGTTCAAAGCGGATGCGGTCGCCTGAGGGCAGCGTGCGCTGCACCGAGTTGATTTCTTCGCGCACGGCATCAAGGATGGTGGCGGTTTGTGTGCGCCGTACTTTCCGCTGTTGTGGTGTGCTGCCGTCACCGAACAAGCGCTCGAACACCACGCGCGGATTCACCTGCATCGGCAGTGGATTGCTGGGGGTGCGATAGGAAATCGAGGTACGTCCTTCCAGCGAGAGTTCCAGCGACGGCAACTGCGTATCCTGGCCGATGTGGTCCGCTGCCAGCTGATCCATCGAAGTCGGCGATGGGCCCTTGCCCGGTGGCACGCAGGTAAGCCAGCAGCGCGACGAACGATTGTGATGTTCGCCGGCCGAAGGCGGTCCGTCGTAGGCCGTTGGCAGATCCAGCCCGCTGACAACCGTGATGCGATTGCGGAAGGGTTCTAGTGCTTTCAGGGTTGGGCTGAATTCGAAATTGCTACCGACAGTCGCCGGCACCCAGTTGGCATGCACGATGCCATGCGGAATGTAGATGCACGCCAGTCGCGAGGCAGGCGTGGCGAGTTCGGCAGCGCGCACGGTGGCGGCCGGCAGCATCGATTCCAGCAGCGGCAACGCCAGCGAAACGCCTGCGCCGCGCAGCAGTTTGCGGCGGGAAATATGTTTCTTCGTCAGATAGTTCATGGGCGACTCCTGCTCTCGTTATCGTCTTGTTATCGCTGTGCGGTGGCGGGCGCCACGACTTCACTCGCAAGTTTGATGCGCTGCTGGAATGGCGCACTCGTCACTACCGACTGCACTAGCGCCGTGAAAGTGAAATCCTCTGCTGCGGCCTGCTGCATGATGCGTCGCACTGCCGGCCCGTCGTGGTGATCCACCTCCCTGCCGAGTGCATAGGTCAGCAAGCGTTCGCTGATGGACGCCATGAAGGCGTCCGGTCTCGCCAGCAAGGCGGCACGCAGCGTGGCGGGGCCATCGACGTAGGTGCTGTCGACCATCTCGGACACGGTGTTGATCGGCAATCCGTTGTCGAGTGAACGCCAGCGGCCGACCTTGTCGAAGTTCTCCAGCGCAAAACCTATCGGGTCCATGATGGCGTGACACGAGGCGCAGGCCGGATCGGCGCGATGTTTTTCCAGCCGCTGCCGCAGCGTGTCTGCTTCGGCGCTACCCTCCGCTGCTTCCGATTCGAGATTGGTCTCCACGCCGGGTGGCGGATTCGGCACATGCGCACCCATCAGGTTCTCGACCACCCACGCGCCGCGGATTACCGGCGATGTCCGATCCGGTGCCGATGTCGCCGTCATCAGACTGCCGTGACCCAGCAGGCCGCGCCGTGGACTGTCTTGTGGCAGCTCGACTCTGCGCATGTAGCCGCCCCACACTCCCTCGATACCGTAGTGTGTTGCGAGGCGTTCGTTCAGATAGGTGTAGTCGGCGTCGAGCAGGCTCAACAGATTCTTGTCTTCGCGCACCATGCTCTGGAACAACAGCAGGGTTTCCTGCTTCATGGCCTCACGCAAGGCCGGGTCGAATGCAGTGTCCTGCGGCGTGATCTCGTCCAGCTGCCGCAGCTTCAGCCACTGGCCGACAAAGTTGTCCACCAACGCATCCGCGCGCGGATCTGCCAGCATGCGTTGCACTTCGCCCGCCAGCACCTCGCCTTCGTGCAGCTTGCCTTCCGCTGCCAATGCCAACAGCGGCGCATCCGGAATGCTGCTCCACAGGAAGAAGGACAAGCGTGAAGCCAACTCAATATCGCTGATCGCGTACACGTTGCCTGCCGCAACAGTCTCCGGCTCCTGCTCGAAGCGATAGAGGAATTTCGGGTCCACCAGCAACCAGGTGAGTGCGCCCTGGATGCCACTCTCGAAATTACCGCCCTCGGCGTTGCGGCTCATTTCAAAGAATCGCATCAAGGTACCGACTTCAGCACTGTCGGCAGTGACCGGTCGCCGATAGGCGCGGGTAGCGAGGTTGCCCAGAATCTGCCGCGCACAGGCGCGTTCTTCATCTGCCTGCGCCGGCTGGCACACAAAGATCGCCTTTCTGCTCGGCGTATCACCCAGGCCGCTGACGTTGTACGGCCCGTCGATCTCCAAGCCCTGCACACTGCCGGCGTTGGCGTTGGCTTCGGCCAGATAGAGTTCGCCGGCGCCGACACACTGGCGATCGTCGATCATCGCTGCGCTGATGGTGTGCGAACCGGCAGGCACTTGAACGCGGAAATGCTGCGGGTCTTCCACCAGCAAGGGAACGCCATTGAACATCACTTCCAGTTTGGGGCCGCCGCACCAGATCATGCGCCCGGTGTCGTTGCCGCGGCCGAAGACCGGAATGTTGGCGGCGAGGTTGAATTCGTATTCGGCGTCAACCGGGAAGTAATGCTCTACCTGCATACCGCCACGTGTTCCGAGTGGCAGGCCCTCGACATACGCTTGCTGGGTACTGGCACCGCCTGACGGATATTCAACCTGTGTCGGCGACGTAGCGATGTCGCCCACTGCTTGTTTGCTGATCTGCATCGCTACCGAGAGATAACCCTCCAGTAAGGTCGGCGACATGCTGAGTGCCTGCGCGATATTGTCAAAACCGGCAGTAGTGGCGTCAGCAGGCAGCGTGCGCACCAGGGCGCCGGCATCGAATGCCAACAGATCACGCACCGCGTTGGCGTATTGGGTGCGATTGAGGCGGGACACCGGCTGCGCCCCCGGGTTGGGTGACAAATCCCACGCCAGATCGAGGCCGTTGCCCAGCCACTGCACCATGCCGTCAAGTACTGCCCGCTCCGGTCGCGGCTGACCCTTCGGCGGCATCAAGCCGGCGCGCAGCTTGCGAATTGCTGCTTCCCACACAGCGGCGTCATTGCTTAGTTGGTCGAGCGAAAGCAAGTCGAATGCAACACCGCCTGCGTAGTCAGACGTGTTGTGGCATTCCATGCAGTATTTTTCCAGCAGTGCCCACTGCGGATCACTGGTCCGGGTCCAGGCGTCGAAATCAGCGTGCGCACCATTGCCGTCGCCAGCTGATTCATCAGCGCCAAGGGCGACAGAACAGTAGGAAATCGCCACGGCAAGGGCTGCCGGCAGCAGGTACGGTGTTTTGTTCACTTTATCCCCTCAATGCCAGGAGCGGACACCTCCTGACACGGTATTTCGGCCTTCTTTGGTGAGGCCGGTCTGTTGTGTGTTTCTTTCAAATCGAGGATAGCCGCGTATTCCTCTGCAGTCGAGGCGGCCGATGCGGCGAGATGTGCAAATATCATGACCAGGCGCTCCTGCCTACCGGGGCCTTTCGGGCGCGAGGTATCATCGCCGCCATGCAGATATCCGTCATTCTCTCCACCTACAATTCACCGCGCTGGCTGGAAAAGGTCCTTTGGGGGTACCAGCACCAGCAGTTACGCGACTTCGAGATTGTCATCGCCGACGACGGTTCTGACGCACGCACGCGCGAGTTGATTGAACGCATGCGGGTCGAGACCGGGCTGCGTATCAAACACGTGTGGCAGCAGGACAAGGGCTTCCGCAAGTGCCGCATCGTCAACAAGGCCATCCTGGAAGCCGCTCACGACTATCTGGTGTTCTCTGATGGCGACTGCATCCCGCGCCGCGATTTCCTGCAGGTGCATGCCGACGAAGCGCGACCGGGGCACTTTCTCTCCGGCAGCTACTTCAAGTTGCCGATGGCTACCAGCGAGGCCATCACGCAGGCCGACATAAGCAGTGGCGACTGCTTTCGTTTGGACTGGCTGCGCCAACACGGTCTGCGCAGCTGGCGCAAAACCACCAAGCTGCGGGCGGGCCCCCGTATGGCGCAGTGGCTGAACCGGCTGACAACCACGCGCTGTAACCTGAAGGGTTCCAATGCCTCTGCCTGGAAGCAGGACGTGCTGGCGATCAACGGGCTGGACGAGCGCATGCCCTGGGGCGGTGAAGACCGCGAATTCGGCGTGCGCCTGCGCAATCTGGGCATTCGGCCACGCCACGTGCGCTTCAACGCCATTGTCATCCATCTGGATCATGCGCGTGGTTATGTGGACCCGGCGCAAGTGAAGGCCAACCGGCAGCTGTGGCAGCACAACAAACGCCATGGTGTGCACTGGACCGACTACGGCATCCGCCAACTGCAGGAAGCCGCTGCCACCGCGGACTCTCAGTAAGGCCAGGCTTTCCGCAGGCTGCGCTCGACGGAATCCAGCAGCTTCAGCAAGCGCTGTCCCTGCAGCGGGTGATAGTGCCAGGGCTCAGGCACCGGCCCTTCTGCGGCCGTCAGAAAATCCTCCGCCACCGGCAACACGGCAGGGTCACGCTGCAGCAAGGCACTGCACTGCGATTCGGTGAGGATGTCGAGCGGGTGGAAACCACAGTGATTGAGTTGCTGCGCCAGCCGCAGGCCGAGCGTCTGCGTGCGGCCACGCCAGGCGGGAACGGCGGGCAACCAGGCGACGAAGGGATGCAGCAGGTGCAGCATTGGCGGCAGTGTGGCGCGCGCACGTTGTTCGTTGTCGGATTCACGCTGCCCGAAGCGCCAGCCGATTTCGCGCAGCTGGTCTACCGAGGCCAGCAGAATGTCGGAGTAATGCGAACCGGCACTGCGGCCGTGGCGGTCACAGAAGTAACCACCGGCTCCAGCGTCGTAGCGGATGTCGACCAGGTCCGCCGCGCGATTGCTTCCCTTCAGGAACGCCGGGTGCAACAGGGCGGCAGGACGCGCCGCCGCAAAGTGCTGGCGGATTGCCTTGAACTCGGCCGCATCCAGCGGCCGGACCAGCTGCATGTCGTCCTGGATGCAACAGATGATGGACCCTGCCGGCTGTTCGTCCAGTGCCCGCTGCATGTTGGCGTAGAGCCCGCCATGTTTGCCGCTGCCGGCAGCACGCGAGGGTTGCACCACGCTGTGACGTTCGCTGATTGCCGCCAGCACCTGCTGCGTCCGCCCATCGTCGCTGCCATCGTCGTACACGGTAATCGGCTGCCCGGGCGCGCACAGTTCAATGCTGCGTACACAGTTCTGCAGAAAGCGGCCGCGGTTGTAGGAGAACACGCAGAAACGCAGGCTCACGCGCCGAAGCTCTCCCGGATGCGGGATACCAGCTGCCGCAAGCCGCCACGCACGCGCGACATGAAGCGACTGCCGGTATAGCGCCCTTTGCTGGCGTGGCGGATGCGGTACACGCCGGGAATATCCAGCGGCACACCCTGGCTCTGCAGCAACCAGCGGAAGGCGCGATCTTCGTGCGACTTGCGCCAGGCCGCAGCTGGCCGTTGGTAGAACGCCAGCGAATTGCAGTAGCCACAGGCACGCGCCACATCGCCGTGGGTTATCTGCAGGGGGCCGGTAGCGCGCGACCGTTTCGATTCAGTGAAGCCGGACACATCGATATCCAGCGGGATGGAAGCAGCAAGATCGGGATTGAGCAGGGGATTTTCATCCGGCAACAGCGAGGTGCAGCGTTCAACGGCAGGAAACACCAGCGCATCCTGACGCCCCTGCAGGACGCCGGCCAATGCGTCGAGACAGCCCGCTTGGAACAGCAGGTCGCAATCGGTGAACCACAGCCAGTCAGCCGTGCTGGCCAGTGCGGCTCGATTACGGCCGATCGCCCGCCGGAACAGCAGCTCCTTTGGCAAGGGTTGCCAGTTCCACTGCACACCGGGGACATCCAGTGCGGAAAAACGCTGCAGCAACTGACTGGTGCCACTGTCATCAGGACAGTAGTACACGGTCATGGTCACCGTCAGCTGCTGCGGAGGATTTCGCACCAGCGAGCTCAGCTGGTACACAAGAAAGTGTGGGTATTGCCAACAATGGCTGACAATCTCCAGCTGCAGATGTCCGTGCCGTGCCGCCCGTTGGCCCGGCGGGGGCAGATTTTTCTCAAACCAGTGGGGAGGTACCAGGCCGCTGGCGGCCAGTTTGAGGAACAGAAGTGTGGCACGGTCCTGCCATTTACTCCCAACTCGGTTAATATCCTGTTCAGCTTGCTTCATGAGCTCTTGTCGGATGTTTATTTATCGTCCGCATGATAACCAGCGTGCACCACGGGAAACAGGGTGCCATTTACCCACAGCCATTTGGACAGGCAACAAAAAAAACAACCAAAGGGCAATAGCGTGATCGGGTTTCCCCACTCAAAAATACTCATCAATCCCGAGTTGGTGAGTGCCATGCCAGAGACTCTGTTCGATTATGGCTCCCATCGCGCCGAGGGCAAGTACGCGAAGGCGGGGCGCGGCACCATTGTGAGGTTCCAGCACCAGAATCAGCCTCTGATACTGAAGACCTATAAACGCGGCGGCCTGCCCGGCTGTTTCATCCGCGAGTCCTACTTCTACAACGGTATCGAGAACACCCGCATGTGGCAGGAGTTCCGCCTGTTGCAGGCCCTGCACAGGCTGGGCCTGCCGGTACCGCGGCCGGTAGCGGCCCGCTGCGTAATGATGACGCCCCTCACCTACCGCGGCGAATTGATAATGGAAGAAATTGCCGAATCAAAGACTCTGGTGGATGTACTCGCCGAGCAGCCACTGTCGCCGGAGGCCTGGAGTCGCATCGGCAGGCTGATTGCGGAATTCCACCATCACGGCGTCTACCATGGTGACCTGAACGCCAGCAACATACTGCTGTCGAAAGACGGCAGCCTTTACCTTATCGACTTCGACAAGAGCGCCATCCGCAACAGCTGCCCCGTGCAAGCCAAAGACTGGCAGGCGTCAAACCTCTGGCGATTGCAGCGCTCACTGCTCAAGTTCGCCCGCCGACTGGAATCGCTGCATTTCAACAACGACGGCTGGCAGGTTCTCATGCAAGGTTACATCAAGGCCCGCCAGCGTCTTGGCGAAACCGCCTTTGCCTGCATCATCATGGAAGATTTCATACCGCTGCTTTCCGCCGTGATGTGAAGGTGAACCGCCAGCGTTATACCTTGCTTTTGTACTTGGCGGCCCCGATTGTGGTTGTCATGCTGGTCTGGAAGCTGTGTCGGCATCCGGCGCTGCGCACCCGCTGGCTCGAATGGACCGGACGCTTTCCCCACGTGCCGGCGCAGCCACCGCTGCGTCCTGTCATTTTCCACGCCGTCTCCTTGGGCGAAGTGCACGCAGCCTCACCGCTGATTGAAGCCTTCATGACCGCGCATCCCGACATCCCCGTGTTGGTTACCTGCTCCAGCCTGACGGGTTCGCAGCGCATCCAGGCCCTGTTTGGTGAGCGCGTACGGCATGTGTTCCTGCCCTACGATTTCCCCGGCGCAGTCGGTCGCTTCCTTGACCACTTCGATCCGCGACTGATCGTTATCCTGGAAACCGAGCTGTGGCCCAACCTCATCCACCATGCCCGCCGCCGGAATGTGGGCGTGGTCGTCGCCAACGCCCGCCTGTCCGAGCGATCGCAGCGGCGATACGCCGGTCTTGGCAGCCTGGTGCCGGACATGCTGAGTGAAATTGATTGTGTTGCCGCGCAATCCGCTGCCGACGCTGAACGCTTCCGCTCCATCGGCAGGCCGGCCGCCGTCATCGTGACCGGCAATCTCAAATACGATCTCGACCTGAATGTCGACCGCAAGGCAGCCCGCGATCTGCGGCAATCACTGTTCGGGGAACGGCCCGTGCTGATTGCAGCCAGCACCCGCGAAGGCGAGGACGCCAAAGTGCTGGCTGCTTTCAGCCGGATCCGGCAGTCGCGGCCAGAGCTGGCGCTGGTGCTGGTGCCGCGCCACCCAGAGCGTTTCCAGACCGCCGCGCGACTGTTCGAGGCTGCCGGCTGCAGGGTGGCTCTGCGCAGCAAACTCGACACCCACAAGCCAAGCACTGTCGATGTGCTGGTGGGCGACAGCATGGGCGAGCTGCTGCGCTACTACAGCCTGGCCGACATAGCTTTCGTGGGTGGCAGTCTTGTGGACACCGGCTGCCAGAACATCATTGAGCCGGCGGCATTGGGCCTGCCCGTGCTTACCGGCCCCTCGCGCTACAACTTCCAGCAGGTGAGTGACGAGCTGCTGCGCAACGGCGCCCAGCTTGTCGTGAAGGATGCAGCAGCACTGGCCGACTGCGTATGCCGCCTGCTGGACGATGAAGCCGCGCGCATCGCGATGGCACAGGCAGCGCAGCGAACCGTGCACCACGGCAAGGGCGCCACAGTGCGAACGCTGGGAATCATCGAGCAGGCGTTGGGATATTCCCTGCACGCTGTGAGCGCGCCCGGTATTGCAGCCAGCCAATGAACAATACCCGCACCTGCAACAACCTGTTCGGCCACCGCATGACGGTTTTCCGCAACGATCATGTCGGCGACAAGATAGTCAGCCAGGGGCTCTACGAAAAGGAAAATCTGCAGTTGCTGCTGGGGCTGCTGCGCAACCTGCCGCAACCCGTGGTGCTGGACATCGGCGCCAACATCGGCAACCACACGATGGCCTTCGCCACGGTGGCAAGCCGGGTGCATGCCTTCGAACCCATTCCTTATATCCACGCCTTGCTGCGGCAGAACGTTGAGCAGAACGCAGTGGGCAATGTCACCCTGCATGCGTTGGCACTTTCTGACCGCGATGATGACGCCGTAATCCACATGGTGACCAACGGCAACTACGGCGCCTCCAGCTTCGACCAGCGCAACGGAGACACCGAAGCAGTAAGCGTGCAGCGGCGCCGCGGCGATGCACTGCTGGCAGAGCTGGGCGTGGGCCGGGTCGACTTCATCAAGATCGATGTGGAAGCGCACGAGGTGTTCGTGCTGCGCGGCCTGATGAATACGCTGCAACGGGATCGTCCCGTCATCACCATGGAATGGAATGATCCGCTGACAATCGAACGCATGCGTGGTTCACCCGAGCTGCAGTTCCTGACAGACAACTACCGTATTCAGGTGTTGGGGTCTTCGTGGGACCGTGTCCTGTGGGCCGGCAAGCCACTGGCTTCCGTTCGCCGCTTGCTGGCAAAAATGTTCGGCACCCGCCGCGCCGTGCTGTATCCCTTCGAGCCAACTCGACTGTACAAAAACCTGCTGCTTACCCCACTGGAGCGGCCTGCCACACCAGCTAAGGGCGAGCTAGTTGTTCCACCCGAAGCGGTAGCCAAAGCCTAGTCCGATACTGAACTGGTTCTGGTCTCCGCGCTGCCGAATGAGCGGTGAGTCAGCGGCCTGCTTGCCTATCCTGTCAAAGCCGGTGAACAGCGTCAGCGCCATCACGTTACCCAGCGGTAATACAGCGGAGCCGCCGATGCCCCAGGAATTGACGCCACCATCGGCCTCATATTGCGCAAGGCCCGTGCTGACAGACTGCTGGCGGTTTATGCCGAAATAGGTATGCATGAAATCACTGCTGCCGAAGGAGAGCCGCGGGCCAATGCTGTAACTCAGCCGCCCGACGCGATCGACGTAACTCAGACTCACTTCGCCAACCACACCCTCATGCCCGCCGAAGCCTTGGCGCAATTCCACCCGCGTGCGGGTGTTGGCACTCGAATACTGGGCAAAGCCGCCCAGCTCGCCGGCAGTATCCACTGTGCCCATGCCACGCAGTCCATTGGTCTCACCGCTGATGAGGAACGGTGAACCACCGGTGTCTTCTTCACGACCGAAACGCACTTTTACCAGCGGTCCGACTTTCCAATTGGCGTTGTTGATGGTTTTGTTGATGAGGTTGTAGCCGACGCCGTCGGGCACCGAAGCAAAAAAAACGTCTTTGTAGTTCACTCGCAGATCAGGAAATACCGACAACCCGTAATCCTCTGATCCCTGGAACACCGGCGAATACACCGGTGCTGCACCTATCGTTAGTATCCAATCCGGTTGCGGCGGCGGACCACCGCGTGCAGCAGGCTGTGCGTAGACAGCCGATGCCAACGAAAGTGCAGTTGTTGCCGCAAGCAAAACAAATCGTATGTCCATAAAGACTCTGTAGTCCGTGATCAGGGTTGTTTGTCTGGCGATCGCCGAAGATCTGTACGTGGCTGCTGTGCCGCCGGATTGTCGGGACTCAACACTCATACGAGTCGATGCTCCGTCAGTACTGCAAAAAACAAAACCCCGGCACTGGCCGGGGTTTTGTTTTTCTTATCCCACCAGCTTTTGGCCGGTGACTTCGGAACCCTATCCGACTTCGCCAAGGCTTCGTCGGATGATTTGCCTGCCCTGATGGGCAGTCAAATCACATCATTCCATCCATGCCGCCCATGCCGCCGTGGCCACCGCCGCCGCCAGCCGGTTTTTCTTCCGGATGTTCAGCGATCATGCATTCGGTGGTCAGCATCAGGCCTGCTACGGAACCGGCAGCCTGCAGTGCGGAACGGGTTACCTTGGTTGGATCCAGGATGCCCATTTCCAGCATGTCGCCGTATTCGCCGGTAGCGGCGTTGTAGCCTTTGTTGCCTTTCAGCGAGCGTACTTTGTCCAGTACTACGGCAGCGTCGTCACCGGAGTTGGTGGCGATCTGGCGCAGTGGCATGGTCAGCGCACGCTGCAGGATCGACAGACCAACGTTCTGGTCTTCGTTGTCGCCTTTCAGTTTGGCAATGTTCTGCAGGGCGCGCACGAGTGCAACACCGCCGCCAGGTACCACGCCTTCTTCAACCGCAGCACGGGTGGCGTGCAGCGCGTCTTCAACGCGGGCTTTCTTCTCTTTCATTTCCATTTCGGTGCCGGCGCCAACTTTGATTACTGCAACGCCGCCAGCCAGTTTGGCTACACGTTCCTGCAGTTTTTCGCGGTCGTAATCGGAGGTGGTTTCTTCGATCTGCTGACGCAGCTGGGTTACGCGGCCTTCGATGACTTTGGCATCGCCGGCGCCATCAATGATGGTGGTGCTGTCTTTGCCGATGATGACGCGCTTGGCGTGGCCGAGATCCTGCAGCGTGGCGCCTTCAAGATTCAGACCTACTTCTTCAGCGATTACAGTGCCGCCGGTCAGTGCGGCAATGTCCTGCAGCATGGCTTTGCGACGATCGCCGAAGCCAGGGGCTTTGGCAGCGGCCACTTTGACGATGCCGCGCATGTTGTTCACTACCAGCGTAGCCAGTGCTTCGCCTTCAACATCTTCGGCGATGATGAACAGCGGGCGACCGGATTTGGCAGCGCCTTCCAGAATCGGCAGCATTTCGCGGATGTTGGTGATTTTCTTTTCAACCAGCAGGATCAGCGGGTTTTCCAACTCGGCCGACATGGTTTCCTGGTTGTTGATGAAGTACGCGCTGAGGTAACCGCGGTCGAACTGCATGCCTTCTACCACGTTCAGTTCGTTTTCGAGGCCGGAACCGTCTTCAACGGTGATAACGCCTTCTTTGCCTACTTTGTCCATGGCACGGGCAATGATCTCACCCACGCTGTGATCGCTGTTGGCGGAAATGGAGCCCACCTGGGCAATGGCTTTGCTGTCGGCGCAGGGCTGGCTCATCTTGCCCAGCTCTTCCACGACTGCCGCAACACCTTTGTCGATGCCGCGCTTCAGATCCATCGGGTTCATGCCGGCAGCTACTGCTTTCAGACCTTCATTGAGGATGGCCTGGGCCAGTACGGTGGCAGTGGTGGTGCCGTCACCGGCAACGTCGGAAGTCTTGGAGGCGACTTCTTTCACCATCTGGGCGCCCATGTTTTCAAACTTGTCTTTCAGCGTGATTTCTTTTGCAACCGATACACCGTCTTTGGTCACGGTTGGAGCGCCGAAGCTTTTCTCCAGCACTACGTTACGGCCTTTCGGGCCGAGGGTTACTTTTACTGCGTCAGCCAGCAGGTTTACACCCCTGACCATCTTTTGACGGGCTACGTCACCAAACAATACGTCTTTTGACATTGTTCTATACCTTTAAGGATTAGCTGAATGGATAAGCTGATTGTTGTGCTGGAAATCGAGCGTTGTATAAACAGGCGGAGCGAGGCTTAGCCTTCGAGCACGCCGTAGATTTCGCTTTCGCTGAGGATCAGCAGTTCTTCGTCACCGATTTTGACGGTGTTACTGGCATATTTGCCGAATACCACTTTGTCGCCTGGCTTGAGGTCGATCTTGCGAACCGAACCGTTGTCGAGCGGCTTGCCCGGACCTACGGCGATAACTTCGCCCTGGGATGGCTTTTCAGCAGCTGAACCCGGCAGCACGATGCCACCTGCGGTTTTGGTCTCTTCTTCCTTGCGCTTCACGATAACGCGATCTTGCAGTGGACGAATTTTCATTGGTTGTTGTCTCCGAGAATTACTTGGGGTTTTACGGATTACCACTTGGCAGGGCCGACGGAATTACGACCCGGCCTGTAGTTGGTGCCCACAAGATGAGGATGGCAAAAGCGATTTCAATGGCAAAAACCAAAAAATATTGAAGAAAATCGGTTGCAGCGCCTTACTTTTGGCCTTCCACCCCCCTATTTTGGCTGCCGACCCCTGCTTTTTTGTGTTCTGACCCGGTTATGCCGCTGGAGAGCAAGGGATTACTGGAGGCGGAGGGGGTGCTTTTCAAAGGGATGAAGGTGGTTTTGGGCAAGTACCAGTGGGACGCCTGACGCACCAACATCAATCGCGGAAGTTGTTGAACTGCAGCGGCAGTCCATAGTCCTGCTGGCGCAGGTCGGCGATTACTTTCTGCAGGTCGTCGCGCTTGGTGCCGGTGACGCGCAGTTTGTCGCCCTGGATCGAGGCCTGCACTTTGATGCCAAGCTCCTTGATGTGTTTGACGATCTTTTTGGCAGTTTCGGTTTCGACACCCTGCTGCACATCGCACTTGAGACTCACCTTCTTGCCAAGAAACTCCATGGTGCCTTTCTTCAGTGTACTGATGTCGATATTGCGTTTGCCCATCTTGGTTCGGAGCATGTCCAGCATATGGTTGATCTGGGGCTCCGCTTCGGCCGAAAGCGTAATCACCTTGTCCTTCAATTCAAATTTGGCATCCACTCCCTTGAAGTCGAAACGGTTGGTGATTTCGCGACTGGCCTGATCAACGGCGTTGGTCAGTTCGTGCATGTCGACTTCGGAAACAACGTCAAAAGAGGGCATGGGGGTGCTCGCTGCAAAAAAAGTGGCGCCATAGATACCGAGGCAACCACACAAATGCAAGCGCACTGCACAGCTGCCAGCAGGCCGTTGCATCAGTGTGCAAGCATCGACATACAATCAGGCTCTTGTTCAGCAACTCGTTACAGGAACCCTCCATGAAACCCTGGCAATTCCTTTCCGTGCTTTCGCTGCTGGTTCCCTGCGCTGTGGCCCAGGTGACTGGTCCCATCCGGGACCTGATGAGCCCGCAAGAGCGGCAGGCCACCGGTGTTGATGCGCTGAATCCGGCGCAACTGGAAGCATTGAACCGCTGGCTGCAGCAGCGGGGGGCCAGTGAGCCAGAAGCGGCACCTTCACCGGCTGGGACGGCAACACCGTGTTCAATCTCGACAACGGTCAGGCCTACCAGCAGCGCCGACCAGGCAGTTGGCGTACGCAACTGACCGACCCGGAGGTCAAAGTGGGGCGCGGTTTCATGGGTGTGCTGGAACTGGAAGTGGGCGGACACAGCATCGGCGTGAAACGCCTGCGCTGAAACTACAAAGGCCCATTGACGGGTAGTCAACGGGCCTTTGCGGGGCGAACCAAGGCTGGCAGCACCAGCGGCTTACAACATCATCAAGCGGATGTCGCTCAAGAGCGCAGCGAGATAGGTGCAGAACATACCGCCATCAACACCGTTCACTGCGCGGTGATCGTACGACAGCGAAAACGGCAGCATGGTGCGCGGCACAAACGCGTTGTCTTGCCACACCGGCTTGATCGAGGCTTTTGACACACCAAGGATTGCCACTTCCGGCGCATTGACGATCGGCGTGAAACCACTGCCACCGATGTTGCCGAGACTGGAGATGGTGAAGCAGGCGCCTTCCATGTCTTCCCGCGTGAGTTTGCGGTCTTTCGCCTTCGCACCGAGGTCGGCAATTTCCTTGGCGATCTGCCAGATGGTTTTCTGATCGGCATTCTTGATGACAGGCACCATCAGGCCGGCCGGTGTTGCCACCGCCACGCCGATGTTGACGTATTTCTTGCGGATCAGTTTCGTCATCGATGAATGCAGTGACACGTTGAACTGTGGATGTTCAGCCAAGGCCTTGGCAGCGGCCTTGACGATGAACGGCAATGGCGTGAGCTTGATGCCTTTCTTGTCGGCCAGGGCTTTCTGTTCGCTGCGGAAGCTTTCGAGATCGGTGATGTCGGCTTCGTCGAACTGGGTGACATGCGGCACGTTGAGCCAGTTCTTCGCCATGTTGATGGCGGTGAGGCGATGCAGCTTGGTCATCTCCACTTCTTCGATTGCGCCGAACTTGCTGAAGTCGATCTCGTCGATGGCCGGGATGCCGGAGCCTGAAGTGACAGCGCCCGCTGCGGCAGCTGGCTGACTCAGACGCGCCTTGACCCACGCTTCCACGTCTTCTTTCACGATACGGCCTTTACCGCCGGTGCCAGGCACTTTCGACAGATCAACACCAAGCTGACGCGCCAACTGACGCACGGCCGGGCCGGCGTAGACATCGCCGGTGGGTGCGGCAACCGCGGCAGGCTTGTCCACCATAGCCCCGGCAGGGGCGGCGGCGGAGGCTGGTGCGGGTTTAGACGCAGCAGCTTCAGGCGCTGCTGGTGCACACTTGTCCGCCGCAGCAACCGCAGGTGCGGAGGCGGATGCTTTGGCAGCAGGCGCAGCCACAGCGCCACCAGCAACCTCGAGATCCAGAATCACTGCACCCTGCGACACCTTGTCGCCGAGTTTGATCTTGATGGCGGTTACTTTGCCGGCTTTCGGCGACGGTACTTCCATCGCAGCCTTGTCGGTTTCCAGCGTAATCAGACCTTGTTCTTTTTTCACCGTGTCGCCGACTTTGACCAGCACATCAATGACTTCCGCATCGGTAACGCCACCGAGGTCAGGAATGCTGATGGTTTCAACACCACCAGCGGCAGCCGGTGCTGCTGGTGCTTCAACTTTGGCAACAGGCTCGGCGGCGGGAGCGGCCTTGGCCGGTGCAGGATGAGCCGCTTTGGGGGCGGGCTCAGCGGACTTGTCCGCGGTAGCGGCGACAGCCGCAGAGGCGGAGGAGGATTCAACGACCAACAACGGCGTCCCCGTCTTCACCTGCGCGCCCACCTTGATCAGCACTTCCTTGACGACACCGGCGACGGTGGCAGGGATTTCCATCGCGGCCTTGTCACTTTCCAGCACCACAACCGAATCATTCAGTTTCAGCGTGTCACCCGGCTTGACCAGCACCTCGATCACTTCAACGCTGTCGTCGGTGCCCAGGTCGGGGACATTGAGTTTTTCTGCAGCCACTATCTTTCTCCTGCCTTAATCGCTTTTGTTGATTACACCATGCTCGCCTGCGGACAACTTGTGATTGTCCTCAAGCGAACAGCGGATTGGTTTTCTCGGGATCGAGACCCAGCTTCTTGATTGCCTCGCTGACAACCGCCGGCTTGATCGAGCCGGCTTTCGCCAGTTCGTTCAGCGCAGCTACCACGATGAACTTGCGGTTCACCTCGAAGAAGTGGCGCAGCTTTTCACGGCTGTCACTGCGACCGAAGCCGTCGGTGCCCAGCACCTTGTACGGCGCCGGTATGAACGCGCGGAGCTGGTCGGAGTACAGCTTCATGTAGTCGGTAGCAGCGATTACAGGCGCCTTGCTGCCATTCAGCAGTTGGGTGACATACGGCACCTTCGGCTGTTTGGCTTCCGGATGCAGCATGTTCCAGCGATCGCAGTCGAGACCGTCACGCGCCAGTTCGTTGATGCTGGTGGCGCTGAATACATCGACATTGATCTTGTAGTCCTTGCGCAGCATCGCAGCCGCTTCGCGTACTTCACGCAGAATGGTACCGCTGCCGAGCAAGCGTACCGACAGCTCGCTCTTGGCCACTTTGTATTCCTTGCTGCTGCCATCTTCGAGCAGGTACATGCCCTTGATGATGCCCGGCTCTACGCCTGCCGGCATGTCGGGATGCGTGTAGTTCTCGTTCATCGACGTAATGTAGTACCAGACGTTTTCGTCGTTGTCGTACATGCGACGTATTCCGTCCTGGATGACAACAGCGAGCTCGTAGGAGTAGGTAGGATCGTAGCTGACACAGTTCGGGATCGTTGCCGCCATCAGATGGCTGTGGCCGTCCTCGTGTTGCAGACCTTCGCCATTGAGCGTGGTGCGGCCAGCGGTAGCGCCGATCAGGAAGCCGCGTGCCTGCAAGTCACCAGCCGCCCAGCAGAGGTCACCCACACGCTGGAATCCGAACATCGAGTAATAGATGTAGAACGGAATCAGCGGGTAGTTGTTGACGCTGTACGACGTAGCGGCAGCAAGCCACGAACTCATCGCGCCGGCTTCGTTGATGCCTTCTTCCAGCAACTGGCCCTGTTTGTCTTCGCGGTAGTACATCACCTGGTTGGAATCGTTCGGATCGTACAGCTGACCGTTGGCAGCATAGATGCCGATCTGGCGGAACATGCCTTCCATGCCGAAGGTGCGTGCTTCATCCGGCACGATGGGAACGATGCGCTGGCCGATCTCTTTGTCTTTCACCAGGTTGGACAGCAAACGCACGAACGCCATTGTGGTGGAGATTTCGCGCTCGCCGGTGCCTTTGAGCTGGGCCGAGAAAGCTTCCAATGATGGCACCACCAGCTTCTGCG
>Ga0255088_1000486_pt1 | contig 17943 bp, 14 predicted proteins | sample Colum_Miss_RepB__2_FD_188587 | JGI IMG/M metagenome (GOLD analysis project Ga0255088, IMG submission 188587) | Freshwater microbial communities from Columbia River, Oregon, United States - Colum_Miss_RepB_8d | ecosystem: Environmental > Aquatic > Freshwater > River | place: USA: Oregon...
TATAAAATAAAATTTTTAATTTAATAATAAATTGAGTATATTTTATATCAGAAGGGATATAATTAAAAAATGAACCAAAATATAACCAATGAATTAAATCTTGAAGAATTTAATTACAGCGGCGCTGTAGTTTTGTTTGATGACACAGCTTTAGTAGAGGCGAGTTTGGGAGCTTGTTGCTGCTGTAGTACATCTTGTTGCTGCACTGCGGCTTCAGGATCTCATGAAATGGAAGCAATCATTACCTCAGATAATTAGCTTTCATCAGTTTAGGGCTTCGCCCATTTTATATCACGAATAGTGCGAAGCCTTAACTTTATATCTTAGCTCTCTCCCAAATTTGAATGCCCACAAAATAGACCTACTTAGAGCCCGTTCCGTAAACCCAGAATATCACAATTTGGATAATATTACGCAAGAACATGCCAATAGAAGCATAGCCTGATAAAAATCTGGATTATGTACTCTGCGGGTATGAATGCCTCTGAACTGATTGAGCCACGAGTGAGTGCGTTCAACTACCCACCTTTTTGGAGTGAAGGTTTTAAGTCTGGCCCAACCTTCTCCCTTTTCGCGAATTTGATGATAATAGCCCCAGGACTCTGAGATCTCGCGATTTTCATCTGAATCAAAGCCTTTGTCTGCCAAAATGTGCTGTTCAACTTTTCTTGGATCAGGGCGTTTAATGCGAATTTCTTGAAGTGTCGTTTCTAAGTTCTTCATGTCAGTCTCATTGGCCGGGATAATAGTAGCTGCAAGTGGAATTCCCTTCTGATCAGTCAATATCATATGCTTAACACCAGGTCTGGCTCTGTCAGTTGGATTCTTGCCCGCTCCAGCGCTACATCCGGGAGCACGTTTAATAGAGCCATCGATCGGCTGAAACTTCCACTTGATTCCGATGACTCTATCGTAAAGCTCAAGACTTTCCGTCATCAATTGGTCAAATGACCCAAAGTGTACCCATTTTGCGAAGTACTTTTCTAGGGTAGAGCGTGCTCCATAACACTTTGGCACAAGATCCCATTGGCAACCACTGCGCACGAAGTGCAAAATTCCACAGAAAGTTCTTCTTAAATCAGCATGGGGCCTGCCCCCGAGACTGCCATGTCCCTTATAAATTTCATTTGGTAGCACTTTTTGGATCATTTCCCAGTCACGATCTGATATCTCACATGTTGAGGGATTCATTCAATTCTCCTGTCTTAAGCAACTAGAGAATTAATCGAATCCCTCAACTATCTCAAATTATTCGTATTCTGGGTTTGCGGAACGGGCTGTTATTACCAGTCAACTCTTGTAAATACTCACTTAGATCGATGGTGAAGCAGGGAGGATCATCACACAGCCAGAGACTCGACCAAGATCTTGATGCAATGGAGATTACATCTAGAAAGAAGATGTGTACTACTGCTAGAGACCCAGAGACTGAAAAAAGAAGAGCTGCCGTGTGGAACTGGATACATCCTTGACGGAACTCTTACGGACACTGTAACGGGACCGGCCGTTACAGATCGCACCTTAGCAAGAGGTGCGATCTCAGCGGGGTTGTCTCCCCGTCTTGATGCACGACATTCATCAACGGTTAGTAATAGTGAAAAACGAGACCTCTAATCGTTTTCTCGATGCTAATCTATGACTTGATTCAGGGTTGGGTTGAGTTTAATCCCAAGAGCTTAAGGATGAAGATTGAAACTATAAGAACTGCAATTACAGGAATTGGTAGCCTCCCCTTTCTTCATGAGGAAGAGGCACTTCGTTACTCTTTTGAACACACCATACCCTTTCTACCTCAGCTTCCTCTTGCTCAGCCCCAGGAGTTTATGATCATCCAGACGTTAGCTGCCTTCCCTGGCTATGATCCCCAGACCCAGGGATCTTCGGTGATTAACCTTGAACAATGGACTAGCCAGAGATCAGTATTGAATCAGCAAACCCATCATATCCTGCAAGGAGGATATGCTGACCCATCTCATATTCTTGGGTTATCAAGATCGATCATGTGTTGGGATCCATTCATAGATAGACTGAGAGAAGGCTTATTTTCAAAAGCGAAGGCTCAAATTGCAGGACCTGTGAGTTGCATTCAGTTTCTGAAAGATCAAAATGGAAATGGGGTGGCTCACAACGCTTCTCTATGTGCTGATCTTTTTGAATTTATCACGGCTCGAGGTATTATTTTATCTCAAGAACTAAGAAAAACAGGTGTCACTCCCCTTTTATTCATAGATGAACCTTCACTTTTTTTAACTTCACAAAACCTAAACACCCAAACTCACCACCTGATCGCTCTGAGTGAAATGATACGCCTACTTAAGTTTCATCACGTTGAAGTCGGTATTCACTGCTGTGGAGAGATGAATTGGCCTTCGATTTTGAGTTTAAATCCTCACTGGGTATCTTTTGATCATAGCTTAGCGTGGAACTCTTTTTTAAAGAAAATGAGTCGTCCCGAGCATCAGAGCATTCTACGAAGCTGGATTCAGTCAAACGGTAAATTATCGCCCGGACTAGATCCACACTCCTCCCCTCATCTCACTCTGAGAGAATTAGAAGCTCAGCTCAAGGTGTATTTTCCTGAGGAAGGCCCATGGGTAGAGTACACGGCGAAGAATTTTCTCCTCACCTTTACTTGTGGTTTAGCTTTTCATTCACACGAAAAACTTCAGACTACCTTGCAGTACCTTCAAAAAGTCTCCCAGACCGAGTCGCAATGATTTTGGATATCCGAAGTTATCTTGAAAGAAAGTTATCCTAAAAAATGCCCTGAGTGAGTGATCCACCAGCGATTTCCTAGCTCATGAGGTGTCCTACCATAGAGGGCCTGAGCAAGAACTGCGGAGATGATCGTAGATCCCTCGATTTGCGGGCTATGTCCTAGCCCTTTGAGAAGCACAGAATGAGACTGTGCTCGATTCGACTCGCTGAGGTTCTTCATCCAAACCTCAGCGCAGCTTGCTGGAATTAAGGTATCTTGCTCACCCCAAATCACCCACACTGGCGCTTGGATGTACTGCAATTGTTCATGCATGGTGAGTTCAGGACTTACTGAGTGAATAAATTGTGCAATGTCCTCGCGAGCGAAAAACTGATGAAATTGCCCTGCAACATATTTGAACCAGAATGGCTCTTGAGCAAACAAGTGTGGTCTAATGTGAGGAAATCCCTCTTTAAGCGCTGTGTGAAAGACACTCTTGAGTTGCTCTAAAGTTTCAGCATCGGGATAAACTCCCGAGGGTGCTACGAGAAAAAGCTTTTCTGGACCTGAGTAATTCAGACGATTCGATGCGGGTCGATTTTGAAGACCGCACTCCACCCCATAGTGCCCCGCTAACCACCCTCCCAGAGAGTGCCCTAAAATAGTATGGGGCTTTAGGTGATCCAACACATCTCCCACACCTTTCATCATGAGATCAATACTAGGAAAAGCCTTCTCACGTGAGAGATAACCACCAAAGCCGGGAAAATCAAAAAGAATGATCTCATCATACTGGTGCCTGAGAGCAGGAAAGCAAAGAGTCAGAACAGATAGCCATGATAAGGAGCTATCGCCTAACCCAGGAATCAAAACAAAGCGTTTAGGATAGGATTTTCTAAAGTCTTTCTTACGAAAAACTCTTCGCCAGTATCCAATTCTTAACTCGCCGCTTCTTCTCTCCTCCCAGCGATACCCCTGTGCAAGAAGCACCGGTCTGAAAACCTCGTGAAAAAATTGCAATCGCGTAGGCTTGTAAATCTTTTGAAGCTGATCTTGAATAAATGGCAACATGCCTACTCCTTTTCTTACTCCAGAGAGAGGGTGTGGGCTTAAAATCAACTCAGGAGCCCCGTCTAAGACGAAATACATACCTCAATCAGTGACTCGACAAAGCGCGTCTTAAAGGCCTCAATGCTGGAGCCCAGGCTCCCCTGTAAAAGCTTGAATTTACGCAGAGATCCTACCCTTCCACCTTGCTTATCAAATACTGATCCATTTTATCATCTCTTTTTCTCTGTTTCAGTGGGTGATCTTTGAGGGGTCTTAGCCAATTGATTTTCATGATAATTTGGGAGTTCATTCACTTAGATGGTTGGCAGAATCAAAAAAACGGTGTAAAGAGAAGATCTACCGCAAAACGCATCATGCCGGGGTGGCGGAACAGGTAGACGCACAGGACTTAAAATCCTGGGTCTCGTAAGGGACGTGCCCGTTCGATTCGGGTCCTCGGCACCATTTACTTTCTATTCCTCTCTCACTTTCATCACCTCACAATCTCATGAACACGCTATAACATCCAAAATTCACGCCCCCTTAACCCTAAACAAACTTGCCCATGAATAACAATCACCTAAACTCCCTATACAAAATTTTGTTTTGAGATGGTGAAAAATAATGATTCAATGGGACCCAATCATGAAACTCAAAACAACCCTCAGTCTTGCTTTAATTGCTACATTTCTCTTTTCTTTAATGGCGATTTCTTCTCAGTTCTCCTTTCTTGCTGACGACTATATTTTTCTTTCTCGATCATTTAACTTGAGCTTTAATCTCCAAGACTTTGGCGTGATTTACGCTCGAAGACCACTCACTGCTTTTGTTAATTATGGTCTACTGAAACTAGGACTATTTGATCATCTCAAACTTCTTTTTTGCATCTTTCTCTTCTTACACTCAGTAGGACTAATCCAAATTTCAAACTGGCTCTTTTCCTCTGTTCAGCAATTGAACAAGACATCCTCATCACAGAACACACGATGGAAATACACGTTCGTAATTCTTCTCTGCCTTTACCCTTCTCTTCACGAGGTGATGCTTTGGCCCTTTAATCTCCCGTATTCCTTAGGAACACTTTTTCTTGCCGCAATGGTACTCTCATCTTCTATCTTCATGAGAGTAGTCTGGATGCTTTTAGCATTTTGTACTCTTGAAACTTATTTTGTTTCAGCCCTCATTTTACCAATACTTCCTGAGCTTCTATCGGGTGCCACCCTATTTGAACCTCTCAAAACAAATCGATTTAAAATCCATTCGCTCACCTGGATGATCGCTTTTTTAATTTACCTAGGAATCAGGTGGAGACTCTCTTCTCATGTGTCGATTGCATCTTTTGATCTGGATTTTTCTCTGTCTCACCTCGTCTCATTTGCAAAAATGTATGGCTCAGTACTCTGGACTCTTCATTTTTATAAGACCTCATGGATCTTCTCCCTCTTAGAGTGGATTGCCATCCTCATAACCATTCTCTCATTTTCGTCTTCAACACGAGAAAAAGCTAGGTACGCAGCCCTTCTTTTTCTCGTCCCATTTCTCAGCATGCCCCAGGCTTTGATCATGACTTATTATGCACCGAGAGCAATTCATGGAGCTGTTGTCTTAAAACTAGCTCTTTTCGGAAACCTTCTTTCCTTATTTTCAGAGAGATCATCGTCTAGGCTCAAAGGAATCACTTTGATCCTATTGATGATCGCCTATCTTGGAGAAACATCGATTATATTTTCACAAAAAACACAGAACTCACTTCTCCTTCAAAGGCAGGAGGAAATCTGGACTCAAAAGTTTAGAGAATGCCAAGAGCCTTGCGTACTCTCTATGGGAGACCTTGATCATGGACTAAAAAGGGATTGGGTTCTACCCAGCTTTGCATTCGAGCCTTTCCTTAGATGGATCCAACACAAGAATCATATTCAAAAAAATATCTCTCTCACTCCTTAATCACAGCTCAGCCTTGCAGTCTGAATTACGGACTATGATTGACATTTTATACATTATTGCACTGTAAACCCACCCTCAATCTCACTTCAGATCGATCGAATATTGCAAGAGAGGGAATAAAAACAGGAAAAGAACTGTTTTTATTCCCTCTCCATATTGATTGAAACTCAAAGTTGAACTACACAGAAAGCACATCTCAGAGATTACGTCTTGACGTCCCTTTTCCCATTAAGTGAGATCGATTTATGTTCAAAACCTTTTATTTACCCTTCTTTCTATTGTTACAGTCCACCCTGTTAACCTCCGCTGCATGGGCCCTACCGGAAAAAGACACTGGTAATTTAGGAGAGATCCGATACTCCGTACTCACCCCAGAGAATTTTCAGAGAATTTATGGAGATGCATGGATCCCTATGGATGGACGAAACATTGAAACCTCAGATCTTTATCGAGAAGGACTCTGGAGTGCACGAGAGATTCCTGATGCCAGAGGAAGATACCTCAGAACATTTAATGGAGGGAGATCCCCAAGCACAGGCAATCCCCATGGAGATGAGAATCAAGTGGGTCAAGATATGAATGATCAATTCGGATCTCATCACCACGAAGGATTATACGATCGGGGAATCAATCATCCTTGGGCAAATGGATGCTACCCAGGTCATGACGGAAAAGGATATAGTAGGCTTTCGACCTCGCCTCATGGCTCAGGTCACTCTTTTTACACAGGAACCGCTGGGGGCTCTGAAACCCGTCCTCGATCTGTAATTGTTTATACTTATATCAAGATCAACAGAACCCCAGAAAATATGACTCTAAATCTCATTCTCGAAGCAATTGAGCAGGCTAGCCAAAGGGTTTTTCAATCACCTCAATTCCAGATGATGATGAGACGTCTCATGCCTGCTCAAAACCCCCAAACCCATCAAGACCTTGGAGGGTTATTACGCCGTTTGAATTTGAGAGCAGATACTCCTGCGGCTGAAGGTGAACTATGAGAGTCACTCTCATCCACCGAATTCTGATCCTATCTCTTCTTTCTATTCCATCTCAAGCTATGATGAAAATATCAACTTCTCAAAGCGAAGCTAGCTCAGCCGCAACTGAAACAAATCCTTCTCAAGCTAGAGCTGAAATTGAAACCTACCCTTTACCTCTAGCTCCTCTTTTATATTCCATAGTTTCGCCGGGGAATTGTTCTGTTACTTCAAATGGAAGCCTTTTTAATTGCCAGTTTCCAGATATACAGATTCAGGAGACTACTCATAGATTCCCCTTCCTTCCTTTTGAAACAAAAATGAAGTTATCTGTATCTATGACTTGTAGAGGACATATCGACTCAACCTCAACATCTCTCAGGGTTGAGATGAGGGGTCCTTCTGAGCGAGACGAAGAAGATCTACTTCTTCAAGAGTGGACTCTTTTAGCCAATCAAAATCAGATTCAATATTATGAGCACCCCCTTAAACATCCTTATCAATCCATATCAGTAAGAGCCCGCAATTTAGAGCTTTTTCAAAGAGCAGTTTTTCCTCAAGGCTGCAGAATTGAACTTCAAATTCAACCCAATCGTATTTCAATCAGAAGCATCCCTGAGGCAGAGAGGTACCTCTCCCAGATCTGGAAGCAAAATGAAATGCTATCAAATCTCATGCAGACGTTGACAGCACTTCGACAGCTATGGAATGAAAGTAAACTCTCCGCACAACTGCTTGAAGGATCACTTCGCATGCTCAAGCAATCTCAAACACAAGAGGAGCAGCTTCATCAACAGATTCAATCTCTAGGCCGTTTGGTGGAAGCTTATCATCGTGAGATCACTGAGCACTCCACTTCTGAGCTCCCCGCCAGAAGTCGGCATTTTGCACGCTCTATTCTCAAACTGACACAAATCCTGAACTCTCAAAACTTGGTACTTCCTGAATTCGATCCTATCGACATTCATTCATACTTGACAGATCAGCAGATCAGAACATCAGAGCAGCTGATGCGACAACTAGAGCATTTTTTGGATCCCTTGTATTTGCAGTCTGTGGCCACTCAACTCGCCGAACAACGCACTCGAATTGAAATGACGAGACACTCTCTTGAACAGGTTTTCCAAGAGAATATCTATCCATTATTATGCGAAGATCTCTGTGATCTAGGCTTTACAGAGATTTGTGGAGGCCAAGGACTTACGGATTGCCTGCAAATGAACATCCGAGGAATTGCACCCCATCATCTCGAATCTATAAATGGAGCTCTTGCAGGCGAGCAGGAGCATCACCCATGAAAAGTTTAAAGGGTTATTTTAAGCTCGGACTTGGTCTCATATTCTTTATTTCTCAAACCTGCCTTGCAACCACCCTTCAAGAACTCTACTATCGAAGGTTGCAGTACGAGTATGCGAAGAGTAATGCAATAGATCAAAATAGAGAGGCAAGGGAACATGCGGATCGGATGCAGGCTCGCCGACTGGATGCTATTCGGCAACGTGTTCAAGAAAAAATAAATCTAAAGCGGCAAAAACTTGCTCAAAAAAATGAACTCCTTGCTCAAGCTAAAAGTCGTTTAATTGAATCTGGACAGGCTAGGACACGGGCCCTCCAGAATGAACTTGCATGGGTGGAAGAGCAACATCAAATCTTCAAAAGAGAGACTCTTCACTACCAGAGTAAGGTAGAATCCTTAGGCTTAGAGCTCGCAGATTGGATCACTCGCTATGAGCAATATCAAGCTACTCAATTAGAGAATCAATCAAAACTTGAATCCATTGCCCTCCTCTCACCACTCTCTACACAAATTCCTGAACTGGTTAAGACTCATGAACAACTTTTGAAACTGAAAGCAAAAGAGGCTGGGGATTATTCTCAGCTAGTCACTGAGTTGAGCGATCTCACCTCTCAGGTCAGAAGCACTTATCGTTCTTATCAAATAACTCTCACTCCTCTCGCGGCCTTTCTAGAGAAGTACCAACTCCCCACAGTTGAACCTCCCCTTCCCCTTTTAGAGAGCCTAAAGAGAGCAAGGGCGTACCTTCAGCAGCGAAACCTATTTTTCTCGGAGCAAGGTCCCGCTGCTCTTCTTACACTTGAAGCTCATATCCAAGATGCCGAGCGTCGACAGGTGAGCAGTTTAATGAACCAGGAAGAAGAAAAACAACTCAATACACTTTTAAGTCATGCTTTTAATACAAGTGTTCATCAGCTTCTCGAGAAAAGGAGTGCTATTTTACATGAAGTTCGCTCACCCTATGGATGCGGACAGAAACTAAGGCCTCTTCTTGATTTTTACACTGAGTTGTTACCATTAAAAACGCTTTGCTATGATCGTGAAAGATTAAAGCGAGAAAATTCTCCCTATTTCTTGGGATGCCAGCTCATCACTTCATCTCTCCTTGAAGCTGATTCCTTCATCAGTACAACAGCTTTTGATTACCTCATGCTAACCGCGAGCTTAGCACAAATCGAACCGATTGAAGAAATTCAAGAGGCAGGCTCATACCTTGAGACGGAGATCATACAAAAAAGGTCTCTCAAAATGATGATTAAATTTCATGATCAACTCCTCGATCAGTGGACTGCATCATCTCGTGATTAAATAGGGAGAAGGAGCATCTCATGTACTCTTCATGGGTTATTAGATTAAAAATTTTAATCATTGGAATGAGAAGACACAAGCTACTCGCTCAGATGTGTCTCAGCTTATTCTCATTCACTATCACCTATTCCAGCTGGGCAATTGAGTATCGAATGGCTCAAGGAGGATTTCCTTGCTGGGCTGATGAACAGCAGGTGAATTGCGCTAGTGTTCCTACAACGGTAGAATGGATTTGGATTTCATTTTCTGAAACAACTAAAGCTCAAATGCGGGGAGCTCTCGCAATGGGGAACTTTTGGGTCTCTCTTTCAGCCTTAAGCTGCGGTGAAAATCCACATCCCCATACTCAATCCTTTCAAAGTGCCATGTGTAACATGCCCGATGGTTACTTCATTGGGCGCGATCCCAGCACAGACCCTACGATGATACGTCAAATTGAGCTTGCTCGAATTGACTTACAAATCATTGAACAAGAAATTCAAACCCAATTAGATGAGGCAGATCGACACAGACGCCGTGCAAATGAGCCTCACCCTGAAGAACCCTTTCACCACGAAAGAGCGCGAGTTTTAGATCAAGAGATTGAGGCATTAGATCATTTACTGAACGAGCTCAACCAAGAACTCGATGCTATTCATTTTGAGGACTTTGAATCAGTGCAGCTCGAACAAATGGCTCGCCTCGTTCAGGAGGATCCGACCATTCGAGATTCATTTACTCAGCTCAGCACTGGGATAGAACAAGTCAAAGCATCGATTCGTACTGAGATTCAGAATATTGATCGAGAAACTCGAGAGACAGCGACTGCACTAGAAAGGACTTTTGAGCGGAGCTCACCTCGTACCGAAGAGTTTTTTAATGCACAGACTGAGACTCAAGCCTTTCCTCCTTTTGGAGATACTTCTGAGCATTTGTCAAGACTCCTTCCAGGGGTATTTACTGCAAAGCAAACCCACCCTATTTCTCAAATCGGTGAGCAGGTCATTTCTCAGCTCGATGAAGCTCTGCGAGAAGGTAATTCAACTAGATTCAACGCAGTCCTCAAGTCTTGGACTCTCTTTCAGACGAATGCCAACGTCCAAGCCCAATCCAATCCCTCTACTAGTGCTTTGAGCCTCAATCAACTAAGACGTACTCAAAAACACGTACTCGGATTCGTTCATCAGCATGTTGACCTCTATGGATTCTTTAGCTCCTTACAGATATCGGGCTCATTAAAGAGATTTATTGCAACAGATCTTAAAGATTGGGATGAAACCCTCAGTCGAGATCTTCGAGAAGAACTCAATACATGGCAAGGCAACCTCAACTCGAATCAAGAAGAGATCATTCGTCAGATTCAATCTCTTGAGCCTTTAATCCACAAACTTCAAGATCCTCGATTACAAAACCCTTCAGAGGATTCTGATCGAGAAGCTGCCCGTCAACTCGCAAAAATAGTAACCCAAGAAGCCCTTCTTCTTCTCATTCAATCGGCTCAGGAAGCGAATCAAGCCGAAGCATCGCCTCTCTTTGCAGAAAGAAGGGCAAGCAATTCTGAGACTCACTGTCATCCTATGACTGGAGATGATCCTCCGGAGAATCCCAAAAATCTCACCCAAGTAGAAACAAACCTAATCCAATCAAAAGCTTTAATTCAATTGGGTCTAGGACTGTCTGATTTTGCTCTCGGACTCTCCCCAGTTGGACCTGCAAAAGATCTCATTGAGGCCATCACAGGAATCTCTCTCCTTGCCCAACCAGGGGCGAGACTTGAAATGGGTGAGCGGGTTCTTCTAGCTATCACTGGAGTGATGGGGGTTTATACATTCGGTGGATCTCATGCGGTCATTCAAGGCACCAAAGCTGCGATTGTTGGAATCAAAAAAGCATTAAAGAAGGCTCCCATCCCCCGTGCCTACAAGACCAAGGTCTTGCAAAAGGCTGCAGAAACCTTAGATTCTGCGGGGGGAAAGGTACTCCAAGCTATTCGCAAGACTGGGACGGTTGCCGCAGACGACAGCTATAAGATTTTCGACAAAGCGAGTAAAATAGGGAATCCCATTCCTGAAGGCGAAGTTTTTGCTCGAATCGTGCCAAAGAATTTGGCTTCTAAGATCAAATCAGGTGAATTATCTCTATCCCGACCCAATTTTCACAATGAGGCTTTTGTTACGGCGTATGACGATGTAAGGGCAATTTCTGACCCGAAAGACTTGGCTAACAAACTCAGTCTTTTTATGGATCAAGCTGGAACAATACCTGTCGACACTTCAAACTATGTTGTTCTAAAGTTCAAGTTCAAAGGTGATACCGCTCTGCTTGCCAGTCCGGTTGAATTCGGGAGCCAAAGAGGATTTGGCTTTCTACCAGGCGGAAAAACTGTAGGTGGAGCGAGAGAATGGATTATTGATAGTAATATTAACCAGCGAAATCTCATTGAGTTTATCGACTAGGAGCATATCTAATGAGCGATCTAGGTAAGTTTGAAAAGTATATCATTAACCAGATTATATCAAAGTTCCCCTTTGGGTTTACTGAGGCAGTTCAGATAATTAACTTGATGAAATCATTGAGCCTGATAAGCAAGAACATCACCACGGAGACCGAGGCTGACGATTTCATAAATCTCGAAGTAAAAAACTTTCTAACTCCTAAGGGACTTCTCCGGTTTAAAACATATTCCAATGAGGAACTAAAAAAACTTGGGATTAATCTTAAATTTGTAAAAGAAAAAAATGACGGTTGGGGTACAAAAATTTATTATGATGACAAGAATTATCTATATTGGGAGGATGCCCCAGGACGATACTCGAATGAAGGATACCAGCTTTGTTCAGATGGCTTGAATTTTGAATAGCGTCGATAGCAGATCCTTAACTCTCATAAGTGTTCACGCTTCTCACTTTTTCAGGTTACTGGGTCAATATGCACGGGATACTTCTCAAAAGGTCATCGGTTCTTTATACCTAAAGGAGTGCCTTTAGAGGAATTTATAGAGGAGATCGTTTTCTAATGTATGAACTAATATTCAAGAATCCCATTGAAGTACGGATGGGCTCCCCTTTTAACGTTGCGGACGTAGAGCTGAACGGTGGATATTTTCCGTCATTTGACGGGCATTCCTTTTAAGATAAAGGCATCCTCACTATATCGCGGACCGTTTGCTATTTGATAGAATGGCAGACTCTTGCTGCTGGCAGACCAGGGTTTCGAGTTTGGAAAGTCTTAGAAAATGAAAGGGTTGTTCAGAAGTCTCAAGTCTTTAAGGGCTGCTGCGAATCCATAGTTTTAAGTTCAAATGGAGTGGAGCTATCCATTTATCAAGGTAACAAGACTGAAACAATCTGTGTTGAAGTATTTACTTAGGTTTAATATGGACTTGAATTCCAAATATTTATGGTGGTTTTGAGATATTTTTTTTTGGAACAAGGTGGCAAACACTGGAGAAAGACATCCAGGAACTTAGATGAGACAGTATTTGACCTTGTAGACACTGCAGTGAATAGATACGTAATTTCGGCTATTGATACAAGAATTAGCTAAGAAGCTGTGGGGTATTAGATTTGTAAGATTCCCATAGGATCTTGGTTGTACAGCCTCGTTTTCTTACATTCTCCGCTGTAAATTTACTGTATAGGTCCAGAGCCGACTGAATTATTTTAGAGCTAAGGATGACTCGCAAAGCATTCATTTTGAATATGCCCAGCCATGAGGTTTCCATAAAGATCCCCTATCAGCGAGATGCTTTTATGGTCACGATTACCTGATAAATACTATTTGAGATTCAAAAGTATATTCTTGCTATGAGCTTGCCTTAAAATATTAAAGGAATACTTATAAAAATCAATGGTCCGCTGAGCTCCTAAGGAGGTCTCAGCTTGAAACTTCTGTTGATTTGTATTTAGCGCGGAAACTAGGTCATTTAACTTTATCCACTCATAATCCGTCATTTCTTGAAAATGAGGATCACTGTTATTTCTCGACTCATTTAGAATATTTTGTGCAGAAACGTAAGGGACTTTTACGAAAAACGTACATGCATAATTATTTACCCTTGGGTGAAAGTATACATCAAAAGATTCACTTAATAAGACATTCTGCTTAATATCATAGACACCGCCGGTCTCTTCGAAGATTTCCTTTGCGGCTCCAATTACAAAACTGTCCCCTTGTTCTACACTACCTCTCATAAAATTCCATTGTTGGTTCTGGCGCTCTTTTCCTAAGAGAACAAATACTGTACCCTTAATCCGTGTGAACAATAATCCACCAGCACTCTCACGGGTATGACCAGAATAAGAAATAGACCGAGGTACATAAGTTGGATCAAAATTACGCTGCGGTGGATTCCCAACTAGATCATTGAATTGATAGTGAGCAGCTTGGGATCGCACTTGATCCACTACAATTTTTCCATAGAAATTTGCATCACCTCGGTTTGAATTGCCACAAGCTTGAAGGAAAAATGTAGCCGTAAGAACAAGCACTAGGTAAACAGATTTTTTCATAATTAATTCCGTTAGGAGTAAATGGATAACATCAAAACATAATAAAAACAATCGGGTTTCACTGTATGGTACAAACTCAATAAATTAACTAATATGTATAATTTACTAATATTCTTGATCTCACATATCTAGTGAATATTTAAATCATTCTAATACCTTGAACGTGACACCTTTAATGAGCGGGACGTTGGGATCTTCGGCTCTATTCGTGAGCAAAAATCAGTAAATTTAGTTTAGTTAAACTATCGCAATCTCTTTCGAATAGCCAGCGACTCCTTGAATGAACAAGAGAAGCGAAGAAGATTCCAAATTTTTGGGATGAAAGACTCAACAAATACAGGAGACTTCCTTATCTACAGGATAAGGATGCGCTTCAAATAGCGCCTAAGATTTTATATTTTTAAAAGATAAAATTGAGTGAACGATCCACAATACCTATTTGATCATAAAGCATTGATGCCACTGAAAAATAGTCGAATACCATAAAAAGATGAACAGAACATTATAAAACTATTTTAACAGCGTGACCCTGTACCAATAAAACTTTAGACTGTGCACATTATGAGGTAATTACAGTAAAAGCAAATTTCAAGTTGAAATTTAATAGTCTTATTTCGTCTTATGATGGACTGATCGAGTGGATTTCAATAACTTTTAAATTACAAGGAATCAACTATCATCAATAATAAGTTATAGAGAAGATCATTTTTTATTGCGCGAACTAGTAATTAAAAAATCCTATCCAAGTAAGGATAAGTACTCCTTTCAGAGTTTCAGACCTAAAAATTGAATAAATAAAACTGGGCTAACTCGGTATTTAAACGAGTATTTTGAGAAATAGAGGTTAATTGGAAGATCAATTTGCGATGGGTTTCCGTGCAAAATTAATAATAGATCTTGTTTATCAGATTCAACCCAAGTTTAACTTGGATTTAAAATAACGATTAGAATAGATTAAAACCTATTAAGACTTATACTTTCTCATAAAAAAGGAGCACCATGATACGTACATATCTTAGACCTCAGCAATCCCTTTATTTTTTGTATTTATTGGGATCACTATTTGGATCACTTGCGATTAACTCTACAACAAATGCGTATTCGAAGGAATCAGCGGACGAACTCAAAATCCACTGGGGAGGGTTCATTGATACTTTCTATACTTATGATTTGAATCATCTAAAAACCTCAGCAAGAAACCCTACAGGCTACACATTTACCTCTCAAGCAGCACGCCATAATGAATTTAACCTGAACCTAGGATATCTGGAGGTCACTGCAGAAGGGGCACGCATGAGAGGGCGCTTCGCTCTCCAGTCTGGTTCTTCTGTAGCGCTTGGTTACTCGAGCCTTACAGGCCCTGAATCCACCGCATTGAACTCCATTCAGGAAGCCTTTGTCGGGTATCAACTCTCACCTACACTTTGGGTGGATGCAGGAATCTTCTTTTCTCATATCGGTTTTGAGTCCTGGATCTCCAAAAATAACTGGACTTACACTCGATCTCTAGTGAGTGATCAAACACCGTATTTTCAAACTGGAGTAAAACTCAGCTATGATGCCCAGTCTTCCATAGCCGTACAACTCCTGGTCCTCAATGGATGGTCAAATGTTTTGAATTATAGTCAGAGTAGAGCCTTAGGGTTGCACGTTGATTACCGTTTAACTCCGACAATCACACTGACTTATAATAACTACTATGGGTTAGCCTTGCATCATAACCACCGATTCTATCAAGAAGTGACCGCCTTGTTTAAATTCTCAGAAAATTGGAATATGATTGCAAGCACTGAGTTTGGACTACAAAAAACAGGTGACAATCGATGGGTAAAATGGGGTAGCGCAGAACTCATCACTCAGTATCAACTTACACCTACATTCTCTCTAGCTTACCGAATTGAAACCTTTAGAGATCCCCATGAAATCACACAATCAACCCAAACTCCGAATGGTTATTCATTGAGTAGTAGCTCCATTGGATTTAACTCACAACTGACTCCTCAACTTCTTTGGAGAGGAGAACTCAGGGGATACCTTGCAGCAGATCCTCTTTTTAAAGCTCGAGCACAAAACTCCACTCGCGATGCAGCTATTACGACCTCCATCAGCCTTAGCATCTAAAGAGGGAAAGTTCAGGGTGTTTTCTTCAGAATTTGATGTATAAGACTGAACAAATAGAGAAATAAAGAAGAGGAGATCAAAACATATGATCTCCTCTCACATCCAAGAGAATCTATCCTTAATCCCTAACATTCACCCACAGTGATGCTAAAAGACTCTGGTCACGAACTAAGAAGTTCACTTTAAATCAGGAGCGACCCACTCAGAGAATGAATTTTTAAATCTCCCCTCCGGATCGAGCTCCCTTCTAACATTCTCAAACTGAGTTAAGTTTTCACCGTAACGATTGAACTGCTTTTGATATTTAAAGATAGAGTCAGAGTTTTTACCCCAGTGTGCTCTTCCTGAGAAATCACGAATCAGAGTTTGAGCGAACTCTTCAAACGGCCTCTGATAAGAACTCAACTGATCTTCATTAAATCCCGTGGGTTGGTAGGATGGAATCTCAAACAAAACAGCGGGTTCAGACTTTTTAAACTCTCCTTGAGCAACAGTATGAGCAAGAAGAGACGCATCGTCTGCAGGTGCAAAACGAATCAGGACACCTAAAAGAGGTAAACAGACTTTATTTTGTGCTAAAAATCTCTGCATGTACTCAAGAGCTTTCTGTGCTTTAGACATCGGTACAGCAATTTCCCAATCCGTTTCAAGAACCTCCTTTTGAGAACGAGTCAAAGAGCTTGTGATCATGCGATGCGAGGGTCCCACTAGATCGTAAGTATAGAAGGGATAGCCCAAGTCATTTTTAAACTGAAAGGGAGGAAATAACCTCAGAGTTGCATACCTGAGATCCTCAATCATGCAATTCAGGCCTGAAAAACACGCTCCATAATGCAGAACTACTTTATAAGGGTCGATAATGAACTGTGGTACAAAGGGATTGAGCAGGACATTCTGAGCTCCCAGGTGCTCTTTCTCTGCAGTCTTCACTCCACAAATTTTCATCATTTTTCTGGAATGGGGAAACCAGGAAATGAGTCCGTAATCACACGAACTTATTTCTTTTTCTAAACCTTTTTTTCCAAACAGTGTAAAATCATCATCATACGAAGTATGAATCCTGAGATTAAACTGTCGTTGAACTCTCAACTTAAGCTGCACCACAACACCTAGCATTCCGAGATTTGCAGTCACAGCCTTAAAAAACTTCTGATCTGAGGAGCTGCGATCAAACTCACGTCTCTCACCATGGCCGTCAATCAAACTCACTGCCTCAACCAGAGAACTAATGACCGCTGTATTTTTAATGGAGCTACCATGAACGCCAGTCGCAATTGCTCCTCCAATACTTAAACCTCTAAATCCTGCTAAAGCCACACCCAAGGATCTTCCTCTCGAATGGAGCCACTCCGTCAATTGCTCTATATTGACACCTGGCTCAAGATTGACAAACTCTTGTCCTAGAGAGTTTTTTTCAAGACCGACAATCTTATTCAGATTTTCCATCACGATCACAACGCCATTTGAACAAATCAGCCCGCTTGTAGAATGAGCCCTTCCCAAAGCCTTAACTCTTCTTCCATCACTGATTGCCTGGCGTACTATGGCTTGTACTTCTTCAGCACTCTGAGGAAAAGAAAGCTCCTTAATCTCCCTACAAAATGTCTGAGAATTATACGACTTGACGTAAGCATCAATGCAATCGAGTGGACAAGTCACTTCATTTTCGCCCTTGTTCCTTTGACAAATGCCATTTCCACAAGAAAGAGTAATCTGAACTCCAGAGCACGACCTCGCTTCTCTGCTTTCTAAAAGTTTATGATTCACATCTTGAAGCAGATCATTAAAAATAATCTGCTCTGGTACCTGTCCCGCATAAGTCACCTGAGTTTGTACTAGCGTTGAGACAATAGCTCCCATACTCATCAAAACCCAATGCATAAAGCCCCCTAAGTTGTTGAAAAAAACCTTATTTTTTTAACTGAGTTTGAAGCAAAACCAAATTAAATTCATGAATTACCCTGTGCGTTAATAGAATTTAATCCTACTCTATGCGTTATGGGATCTTCTCGTCAAAGTTCTTTGATAAAGACGGTGAACACATCCACGGTTTTTTTA
>Ga0255088_1000496_pt1 | contig 17765 bp, 12 predicted proteins | sample Colum_Miss_RepB__2_FD_188587 | JGI IMG/M metagenome (GOLD analysis project Ga0255088, IMG submission 188587) | Freshwater microbial communities from Columbia River, Oregon, United States - Colum_Miss_RepB_8d | ecosystem: Environmental > Aquatic > Freshwater > River | place: USA: Oregon...
CTAATAATCCGATCGACAGTGGCTCTGGAATCATGAGGGGCAGTCGGCAGCGAGCATCGGGTTGGTCTATTTTTGTCAAAAATAATAGGTGATTACCCGGGATTTTTCCGAGAAAATGGCCTGAAACGTCAAACTCTCACAGGGGGATTCTTACGAGGGCCGGTGTGTACAATTGCAAAATCAGAATCACGAGGCAGTTTTTTGCTTTGTAACCATTTTGTGATTGAGCCCAGTCGCTCGCTACGAAACATGACGTAAATGTCAGAATTTATTGCAAAGAAAAATTGCGATTCGACAAGTCGAATCGCAATGCGTATGGAAAAAAATGCTGCGGCTATTGTGACGGATATAAACTGCAACAATAACCTTAAAACTTTACCATCATGCGCCTCATCGATCAGATCCGTATTGTCCGATAGTGGCCCTGTCTACCGCACAATTTTTGTTATTGCAGCGACAAGGATTTCGGGCTTAAAGGGTTTTACGAGCCATCCCTTAGCTCCAGATTTTTTAGCCATCTCGGTTTGGTCAGCCGCGCCTTCAGTGGTCAACATGATAACCGGAGTGACGGAAGTTGCGTGGTTCTTCTGCAAATTTTCCAGTAATTGCGTGCCCGTCATCACGGGCATATTCAAGTCGCTGAGAATCAGGTTTACATCAAGCTCTTTTTACGGCAAAGCCCTAAGCTATGCATCGAAAGAACTGGCGCTCATTGAGCGATACCTAGAAGATGGCCAAATTGAACTCGACAACAACCTCATCGAAAACCCAATCGCCCATTCGCTCTCGGCAAAAAAAACTGGCTCTTCTCCGAAACGGAAATCGGAGCTGAAGCCAGTGCCGTCATTTACACCGTGCTACGCACAGCATTCGCTAATGGACTGAACCCGCATCAATACCTCGCGGAAGCTTTTGAACGTTTACCATACTGCACCACAGTCGAAGATTACGAAGCACTGCTGCCGATTCCGAAAGTGCATTAGCTCGGACGGTCAACGTGGGGAGGATTAGGCGGATACTGTGCAATTGAGAGCTTTATCAGAACAAGTCTAAAGTGATAAGCCGACGTCGCGAACTAAACCAAGTCTAAATTGATTAGAACCAATAGCTCGGACCAAGAGTCGCTGAATGAACAATGAGCGATAGTCCACTCGCGGCTGCGTAGACAAAGCCATATTCGCCGTCAACAGACCAAGACTGACCAAATGAGCGTGAAACACTAGCGCGGATTTGAATGCCGTAGATATTTGCTTTGACAGCAGTATCACGCAAACGCTCGGCAATTTCTGGATTACTTAACGTCAGTATTTGAGAATAACTCCATCTACCAATACCTACACCTGCGCGGCCAGACCAAGCTGAAACTTTGGATATTTTCACTTGGGTCAAACCGTTAGAATCCACGGTCGATACGGTTCGGTGCTGATTTAAATTGTAAGTAAGCCCAGCTGAGAAACCACTTAGAGTCTGATTTACAGAACTAATTGTTCTAATAGCGAGAGACCACTTTTGATTTAGTCTGCCTTCTAACCCTACTTGAAAACCAGGTATGCTGACAGATGATGGTAGATAACTACTGCTAAACGTGTTGACATTGAGCATACCCCCACCACCACTCATAACTTGGGGGGAAAGTTCCGCAGAAAACGAGGGAACTGACAAAAGCAGAGCACATGCTAATGAAAGTAGTTTAAAAGTGCGATTTTTATGTAAGGTGCTCATGCTGCACCTTTTAAAACTGGTGATGTACCATCTTTTAGGAAAGATTCGTCAGACTTAGCCTTGGCAGTATTAATTTCACTTGGAGAAATAAGACCGCTACCAATTAAGTTATCGAAAACGTCCTGGATCCGACGCCATGATTCAATGCGTTCACTATCACTTTTTTCAATCTGAGAGGAACTTAGGAATGATTCCCTGATGGCCTCCGGCATGTGCTCAAGGAGCTGCTGCTTATCAAGCTCGCTATCACCGATCGCTGCGGCAAGCGTCTCACCATCAATGGACTGATAGAATATCTTTGCCGATCGTGCAGGTAACCAAGCTAAATCTGAAATTAAGAGAATTTGTTTTCTTATCTGCTGGAATGTATCCGGATGTGTTGCAAGTAAATCAACTGCCAGATTGAGCTGTTTAGACGCAAGTCCCACAGATGAAAGTAGCTGACGTGCTGTTAGCACTTTAGAATCGTCGTTTATAAGAACATCTGAAAGTTGGTGGAATTTTTCAGTGAGCTTGGCTCTTATTGAGGCGAAATCTTCTTCAACAACGTCGCCAAGATCGACAACCATCTCAAGTATCTTCTTGCAGTCTTCAACGTCAATACTGTCAAAATAGCGAGCGAGTCGATGTACTGGGATCTGTGTTGAAACCATAGCAACGAGCCGGTGTGACTCACCATCAAGAATCTTTCTAAGTTGATCATCGGTAATCTGTCGTAAAAATACGAGTGGATCCGGCCTGGTCTTCACTGACTGATTTGCCGCGAGCTTTGCGATCTCTCCACGCATCAGACCTAGAACTTTTCTATTTTCTTCACTGAAGGGATCGAAATCGCCGGTGTCTTTGCTGACGACGATCGTTGCATCGCTAGGATGTAAGTGCTTACAGACTGCTTCGACGGTCTTCATATCACAGTTTTTCAAAAACAACGCTGCATAGCGTACATTTTCTTCTGAGCTTTCAAGCCATCTAGTGATGACGCCTGCTATTTTATCAGGGGCGCGACTAGCTTCTTCGACCAACTCTTGTGCTTGTTTATAGAGAGCAGAGTCTTTCGAGTAGATTTCAGCTTTCGTGAGAGCTGCCCGGCTCGCGGGTGCACTCGCTTGGCTGCTACCAGAGCCAGCACCTGCGGCCGGTGATCCGTCGCGAATTACTTCACCCGATCGCTGCTGGGCGCCATTTTTACGTCCGATACGGCTAAGCATCACATAAATCGCAACGAGAGAAGCTAAAGCGGACCAAAGGACTACTAAAACACGTGTCGCTAGATCGCGTTTAGTTTCGATAAATTCGTAGATCGACATATCTTTTTCGCCGTCTTCGTTTTCTCCTTGTGCCTTTGAATCTGGAGAAGCGGATTGGGGCGACTGCGGAGCCAAAGGAGCTAGCTCTTGCGGCGGCACTTTCATTACTCGCTCTTTTCGGACTGTCACTTTCACTTGTCCAGTAAGCCCCTCACTTGCAACTTGCCGGCCTATCATCTCTTCTGCGATTTTAAGCCGCTCGTTAGAGATCGAAAGGTCTAGAACAAGAAGAATACTTGTTTGTGATTGCCCATTCTGGCCAACTGTCAAACCTGGGAGTGGTTTATCGTCGCCTACAGCACCAGCATCGACACTGACATCTAAGAAGAACTGTTCAGAAAAAAAGAGTCGCTCGAGTTGCTTTCTAACTTTGGATTCTAAAAGATCGTTTGCGAATGCAGAAGTCGAAGTCACGACAAGAAAATAAACAGCAAGCGGCATTTGTAGCAGTCGCTTAACGGGTGCTGATTTTTGACTTCTGGTAATCAAAACATTCTCTTAATCGATTTTCGAATTCACCTTAATCACTACGCGTCTATTGATTGAGGCATCAGACTTCTTATCCAGCTGCTGAGTCGTTCCATAACCTATCGCTCTGAGTCGCCTCGATTGGAGCCCATTCGCTTCTAGAAATCGAACAACACTTCCCGCGCGGGCAGACGACAATTCCCAGTTTGAAGGGTAAATTGACGAAGACGTTATCGGTCGATTGTCAGCATGCCCTTCAACATCTAAAACAAACCTAGAGGGTAATTTTGCAATCAAAGTAGCAATCTTTTGTAAGACAATACCTGCTTCTTCACGAATCTCAGCGGTCGCAGAATCAAAAACAAGTGCCGCTTCAAATGTCAGCTCGATACCAGTGCGAGTCTCAGTGAGGGATACCTCGGAAGTCAGCTGCTTTTCTTTCAAGTAAGTATCAATCACCTGTCTAAGTTGAGGCACGCTAAGTTCAGACACCCCATCGGCTACTGCTTTGGCCGCAAAACCTTTCTTCTCGACGTAGTCTTTAAGTCCCTCTGTAAACTCTTCACGCACATCTTTCGAGGAACTCATGATGATCAAAAGCATCATAAAGAATGCCAAAAGGTTCGTGACAAGATCGGCATAGGAGTAAATCCAGGGTTCACCCTCCCTCTTTTTAATGATCTCAAGCTGTGAGCGAGTAATCGGTCTCAAGCGGCAGCCTCTCCTTCTTTACTCGCTTTGGAAGCATTGATACTTCCCATTCGAACCTCTTCTTGCATGACAGCCTCAACGGCGTTGTAGTCTTCTCTTGGAACATAAGACTTCAAAGCTTGTAATAAATAAACTGGATAGCGACGTTCTTTGATAAGAACCGCTCCTTCGATAACCAAAGTATCGAGAGCGTAGGCCTTGTCAGCTGTGTAGTGCATATATTCTGACAGTGGGCCGAATACTAGATTTGCTAAGCCGACCCCATATAGAGTCGCTGTCAAAGCTATACCCATAGAACTAGCGACCTTCGCAACGTCACCACCACCCATGTGGTAATAGAGAAGCACCACAAGACCGATCAAAGTACCCACAAGGCCGAGAGCAGGACCGAGTTTCGCCATACCGAAGTAGAGAACCGAACACTGGTTGATTGCGTGCTCATTTTGTTCTCTACGTACTTCCAAAAATCTGCGGATTTCGTCCGATTTAAAGCCCATATTCATCAACTGAATAGCGTCTTTAAGCATCGCATTCTGTACCAGTGATTCTGCTTTCTCAAGAAATAGCACGTCTTTATTCGCACCAACATTGACTCTGACGATCTCACGAATCGTTCCAACAAAATCATTTCGTGGGTATCTAACAGCAAAGTATGTGCGTTGAAAAATCCTAAAAAGATCTTTCGTCGCAACTGACATCAATGCCGCTGCAATCGAGCCGCCAAAAACGATTGCCACTGCAACTGGGTGGACAAATACAGCAGTGCTTTTGTCGGCAACCTCAGAGAGCACCGCAAAGATCAGAATGGAAACTCCAAAGAAGACACCACCAATGAACCCCAAATTCGGCTTTTTCATGGTTTCACCGCCTTAGTACCAGTAGCCGTAGCGATCTTATTTAAATGGACGCGCACATCGTCTAGCGAAGAATCAAGTGCTAGAGCTTTTTCCCAAGATAATCTCGCTTGCGCACTATCATTTAGCATGAGGTAGACGCTGCCTTTTAATACATAAGTCTCAGCCAGATTAGGTTCGGCTGTCTCAAGATCACGCAAAAGACTCAGAGCTTCTGTGTAGCGTCTAGTAGCGACATGTTCTTGAACCTTAAACACTCGCCTTAACACGCCTCGCACACGCATTGACTCTGGATCGTTGCCGTTACTTGCACTACCAGGCTTCATTGTTGCTGTTACTGTCGTATGGGAGTTATCTGTTGGAGTGACAAGTAAATTAAGCGGCTCGTAACCCTGCTTTTCAAATATCACAGAAAAAGGTGTGTCTTCTGGCAACCCTGACTTCTTAAACTCTAGGGGGGTTGTTCCCAGCAAGGCTTTGCTGCCGTCTTTTTGGTGATAGACATTTGCACCTTCAGGCTGAGTGACAAACTGGTAAGTTGTCGAACAACCGACTAGTGTGGCTACAAGCAGTGAATTTCCTACAAATGCTTTAAGGACGTGCATTAGATCCTCCGATACTCAAAATTGAGCATCGGCAGATCCCACTTCAACCTTAATCGCTAATGAGATATTTTTTTCTGCGAAAAGGCCTGCTTTACCTGACGAATGCGATTTTGATAAAACCACAATTTAGGAAGCATTTATTTTTAGTTTGTGCCTCTTCAACACTTTTTTCTGACTTTAAATCGAGTCGTAGCCCTTGGTTAATTGCAAAAAAATCATAAACAGTACCGATATGTTAGACTGACTTAGAATAGATACTGATCAACTGTCCGGCTGCGGAACTTTCGTGGATCTCGCAAAAATGAACTGGCCTAAGAACTCCATAGCCAAGATCTGTCTTATCGTTTTGCTATTTCGCTCAGCACCAACACAAGCTAACGACTCAGTTGGCGCAACATTCAAAATCGAGAGATTACAAGCGACATCATGCGAACGAAGCCGAAGGTGGAGTGAATTTTTATTTCTCGCAGCAACCCTAACAGATCAGATCACGAACGTTAGAATCACTTTCGATCCTCAGTTCGTATCGTGTATGGAACGAGTGGCTCAGAGCTTAAGACGCATCAATTTGAGCGTAGAAACTACTTCCAAACCTGAGCAAAAAGATGCTGTCATTATAACAATCAATTTAGGTGGAAGTCCCGCAAGCACAGCATCTACATCACCGGAAGTCTCTCCTGAGGAAGAAAAAAGGATCGCGGAAGGAAAAGACAAACAAGAAGATCCTAGTAAGATAAATACAGATCCTGACGCAGAGAACTTAGCGTTATCCATACCTATCATTATCAAATTAGCGGCTGGATACACACTTCTTACTCCCTTACCAGATGAACAAGTTAGGGACCGCCCTACAATTGAAGCTACTGTTCGCACGCAGCCAATCATTCCTGATTACTTTTTTATGGGAAGTACCAGTGTCAGTTTGAAATCAGGATCAAAATTACCATGGGCAGTCATAGCAAGCGGTATGGTTGCTACAGACCTTTTCTACTTGCGGGATAACATTTCAATCCCATTAGGTCTTGGTGTCAGAGGTTTCAAAGCGGAAGTCAAGAAACCAGAAAATAATCCTCTCCAAACAAACACTAAAAACATCGTGATCCCAGAGCAAGTTTTGGGTCCAATCGCCCAGATTGGCATAGCATACCGGTCGGGACTTTTGACAGCGGATGCCCAGCTGGCTGTCACGCCGATCGTGGTTGCGAATAGTCCGTTGATTACTACTTATAATGCGAGTTTGATGTTAGGGTATCAGATTACCCCCACAGATTCGATTATTGTCAATACCCTAAGACATGATGTTCGTTATCCGACACTAGATAGTTATGTAAAAGTGCTCGTCGCTAGCATCACAATTGGATTGCAAAAAGACCTCCTTTGATTCCTCGCTCTGGCGATCTGAACGCAGCTCATTATCTTCAAGCATCCTAGCGGTTCGATTGTAAAGAGTTTTCAGCTCCCTAAGCTGCGAACCCTTCATTTCTTCGTGCGGGCCAAACAAGCTCCCTCACAGCATGCAGCTTCGTCGTTGTTCAATTGCGAAGAAAGCGTAGCGACATAGTTTTGTGGAAAAGCAATGTACTCTGCATATGTGCCATCTATCCTGTAGACATTTCGTCAGGTGTATTTGTTTCCTTAAAGGCCATAAATCCACTGTTAAATGTTACCCAGTGCACGTAAGCAAACTTCCTCGCCAAAGAATGATGCCAATTCGTATCAGCTTCCTTCCTGCGATTTAGCATAGGCACTTCCGGAATCCCATCAGTCGATCGCTGACATCTCTATCGGACATTATGAAGACTGTATTTACAAGCATCTGCTCTAATAATTGGCGGATTTTCTGGCTTTCTAAAGTTTGTTTGAAGTGCCGTTTCTGTGGGTTAATTCCTATTTTTCCGCCAGCCGCCTACTTGCATTTGGTTCTAACGGGTGTCAGACTTTAAACGTGCGACCAGATGTTTCAATTAGTTTTCCGACTGCAAAATTTTTTACTAGTACTCCATTCACCCGTTAGGATTCGCAGTTAAACTATAGCTTTAAAGTTGAAGTGAGATTGGTTTATGAATGATTCAAAGAGTTATGCATTCGCCAAGTTATTTCTGAAATCGGCTATATATGTGACCGTCGTGCTTACGGTGCTGATGAGCTTTTTTGTCATTTTCTTTTCGTTTGACGGAAAGCGGACTGAATCCTTTACCGATTCTGAACCAAAGCATGCGGAACAAGCACCACCAATAGTGGCCGAAATCGCGGAGAAACTGCGGAGCAATTCGATTTCATCGGTCCTCTCGCCAGATGCTGATCAACTTACGATACATCTATCCGACCAAGTCTATGCATCACGTCAATTCGCCATCAATAATGAAATTGAGGTCGAGCTTGGACTACTACTCGACACCCTTTCGCCATTTAAGGATCGCGTTCGCATTACATTCATAGGGCACTCGGATAATGCTCCACTTCAAGTGCAGGATCATTACCTATCTAGCAACCTAGATCTGAGTTCGCTTCGAGCATCGCGGGCAACGTCATTTGCCGTGGGTCGAGGTTTTGACATTCGGAAACTCGCGATCGAAGCGGTCGGTTTGGATTTAAGGAATTCTCGCACCCTTTCGATAAAAGTTGTTCCGATTGACGCTATTTAGAGTATGATCCAGCACGAGTTTGGCAAGGATCTGGCTGCACCGGCGTTATTTTTTCGTGGCTCGTGGCCGTAAACGAATCAAAGCTGATTCAACGCAGTGCACTTTCTTAAGTCGGGTAAAGGCAAAGAACTCAGAATGATCGCACCCTAGCCCTAAGTCGCCAGTTGTCGGCCTAGATCTAAACATCTCCCAGTCAAAATCACTGCGAGATGTTTCGGTGCCTGCTGATCATGAGAAACGGAAGCCGCGTACCCATTCGACTTGTGGAAATGAGATCTGTTAAACCATCGTTATCAAAGTCAGCTGCCGTGACACCCTGAATCTGTTGAAGATCCATACCCCCACCTTCGACTGCTATGCAACCACCTATACCGTTGCTACGACAGACTTTAAAGATCTGACCGCTCTGGTTAGTACTTGAATTCTGAGTTGGCATTGACACTACATAGTCACTCAAACCGTCTTGATCAAAGTCAGCGATGCTAACGTCGTGACCATATCCGAAAAAGTTTTGTATATTAGTAGACGTAAAGTTGACATTGAATGTTCCAGAGCCGGTTGGAGCACCCATAGTTAAATTTTCAATTACCCTTACGGTCGCATTCGCGACATATTGGGTCATAACTAGATCTACACAAGGTCTACCGACAAAGTCAGCGCCTACCGAGTAGCAACTATCTCCTGGAGTCAAATGACCAACCGCGATCGCGGTCCCGTTCGTGCCACCTGTGTTTATGGTGCCGTTATTCTTTTTCCAAGATCCGTCGGTGTGCCGTCTGAATATCACAATTCGAGCGCTGTCGTAGCAGCCCAGTATAATTTCAGGTTTTCCATCGAGGTCTAAGTCATTTAAAATAACGTTTCTAGGATTTGTACAACCAACATTTCCAATTGCCGTGCCCGATCCTATGGCTACGATAGAAGCCGGAAGGAATGTACCGTCTCCTACACCGTGTAAGATTGAAATGACTGGTTCTGTTGCGGTGAAGTTGTCGCTTGTTGATACAATATCCGTTTTGCCATCTGCATTAACATCTCCTAAAGCGATTCCGTACGGTCTTTGATCGCCTGGTGCTGGAGCGTAAAGCACTGGCGACGCGATTTGCCCCTGATCCTCTCCAAGCATCACAGCAATCGATCGGCTAGCTGCTCCAACAAGCACTATATCAATGTCATGATCGCTATCGATATCTCTCACTGCCATAGCGTGTTGTTGGTGCCACGGTGTTAAACTACCATGCTGTACACCTGCAGAATAGAATTCAGGAGAAATACCGTAGTTAACGCCAAGTGGTCCTTGATGGACTGCGATAGCCTGCTGGTTAACAAGGTAACTAATCAAATCAGGGTGACCGTCGCGGTTTAAATCGGCCACTGCGGCAGGACCTACATCGGCAACGGCTCCGAAGTCCGCTGGCAGCGATCTTATCTGATATTGTTGCTTCAGAGGAAACGTAGTCGAACCAGCGTTATTCTCGTATGTTAATAAAAACGGTAAGCCATTCTGATCAGAGCCCATCACCATGATGTCATTTTTATTCGAGCTAACAATCGGGGCAACGATAAGATCTTGACCGATACCGATCGGTGCTGCGTAATCTAGTCTCTCAGCACCAGTACCGTTTTCAAACGTTCCATTGGTGTTTGGCAAGAAACTGATGAATCCGTTACCGCCTTGTCCTTGCGTCGAGGTGTAGTTTAACTTGCGTCCTCCGAATACTGCTAAACTTGGGTAACTACAAGTTAGAGATCCATCGAGACAGTATGGAACAATTTCAGCGCCGACATTCAAAAGAGTTGGATCAAAAAAAGTTGATGCTCCACCAAATCCTGCGCCAGCAGGGTCCATTAAAACAACACGGACATTCGAGGCGTTTTGGCTAACGACCGCAACATCGTCGTATCCGTCGTTATTAAAGTTAGCAACAGCTAAACCACCAGAGCGCCAAGTGCCATTTCCTAGGTAATGTTGTGTGGTAGTACTGAAAGTACCCGAGCAGGCACCTGCGCTTTTGTCTTGTCTTCTGATCAAAAGGTAGCTTTCGCTACCGCTGTTATCTTGCGTTCCGGCTACAACGATACTTTTACATTCAGTATCGGTAAATCGACCAGCATCAATTGCAGTCATGTACATGAGAGTGCGCGTATTTGCTAGTGTCGTGCTATAGGCGGTAGCTGGAGATGCAGGCAATGCTGTTGCTCTTGATCCACTGCAGTTGGACGTACATGTACCCATAAATGCGACAATGCGAGCAGAGTTGTTCGGTACGTCGTAGCGCCAATCGCCAACTAAAATATCGGTGGTATTTGCAAATGAACCATTTCGCATTTTAACAGCTTTAATGCTTGAAATTCTGTTCGTGAACGAAGATGTACCGAACTCGGTCGGTGCAGTAAATTGAGGCATACCGCTGGCATCAGTTGTGCCCGTGTTCCAGTAGACGGCCAAGCGACTGGAAATCGAGGCTAGATTGCCGTATACTCCTGCAATGATGTCTTGATGACCATCTAAATCGATGTCAGCGATTTCTATAGCGGTGATAAAGCCAACAGGCGTTAAAGATACATTTAAAGCACTAGTCCCCGGTGTTTCGATTCGTCCCCGTCCGTCAACGCGCGCTATGTAGATGCGGGGCACAGGTGCTGTTAGAGTTCCGGCTGACAAGTTTGCACCATAGACGAGATAATTAGTTGTCGGTTGGCTATTAACTAATTTTCCGAGTTGCTGGCCCATTAAACTACAGTTCCAGCTTACAGTTTGCGGGCAAGGGTCCGAAAATTTCTGTGAAAAGAAATTTAATGTCTTTCCAGCAGAGTTAACTCTAAATGGGATGCTTGTGCTCGTAGATATACCATTAGAATCAACGATAGTAATAGCCGGTGTAAAATCTCCAGTGCTTAATGTTGATCCCATGATTAATCCGGAGCTTGGGTCGATGGTTATTCCCGGCGGAAATCCTGTTGCAGAAAACGTTAATGGGGGCACACCCCCGGAAAAATCGAGTGCACGTCGGTAATTAGAGCCAGAGACTGTTGTTTCAAGTCTAGTTGGCAAAATTACCGGCGATTTAGATATCGATATCTGTTGGTTTGATGTCTCAGTCGAAAGTCCTGAGCTGTCAGAAATGCGAATTCGGAACGTATAAGGCGTGTTAACATCTGCATTCAAATCCACTGTTCCTGAAAGCACTCCAGCCGAACTCAAGCTAAGTCCAGGTGGTAAACTGCCTGAAGATATAGAAAATATGTGCGGTGCTATGCCGCCGACAGCGACTAAGTTGATTGTCGAATAAAGTTTCCCGTGGCCGCCTTTAGGTAATGTTAATGATTGCATAGAAATCGGATCGGCCACTGTTAACACAAAAGGTATTGTTGAAAGCAGTCCACTCGAATCGCTAGCAGAAATAAATGCCGTGTATTTTCCTGGGGCGACAATTGTGGAGCCTGTAAGTTCTCCGTTTGACGCAATACTTAGTCCTGCCGGCAGACTGGCAGCAGAAATTGTATAAGGTCCTGTACCTCCTGCAACTTGCACCGCTATTGAATAAGCTTGGGCACGGACAATTGTTGGCAGGGAAGGATTTGTGAAAATCAACCCTGTTACAGCAGAAACGCAAACAGGCCTGGTGGCTGTCTGTGCCGTGGGAGTCGATGAGTCTGTTACCCTAGCGATGATCGTCTGGGCGGGACAAGACGCTTCAACAGTTGGGGTTCCGCTAATTACACCTGAGCTGCTCAACGATAAGCCTGTTGCTAGTGTCCCCGAATCGACTGAATAGGTGTATGGCCCCCGACCGCCTGAAGCAGATAAGGTGTGGGTATACAGGGTCCCTAAGGTTGCTGGAGGTCGTGTCGCGTTAGCAATCGAGGGTGCAGTTAATGACACCGAAATGGAAAGCGCAGTCGCTACACTAACTCGTCCATTAGCATCTTTTGCCCGGATAGCAATTGGATAGCTTGTTCCAGAAGTTGTGCCTTGGTTAACAGCCGGCGTTCCGAAGAAAACACCGGTGTTTGACATGCCGATTCCAGTTGGTAGATTACCTGTATACTCATATGTGTACGGACCCGTGCCGCCAGTAGACGTCAGTGTTGTCGCGTAACTACTACCTTCGAAGGCCGTCGGTAGAGACGTGGTACTTAGTGTAACGACGAATCCAGCGACGACGATGCTATAGGATCTATTAGTGGTGATCCCGTTTGCATCAGAAGAGCTAATGGTTAGGCTTCGCGTTTGTCCGGCTTCGGCTTGTTCTATAGTTCCAGAGATCACGCCTGTCGTGGTATTTAGAGACAAACCAGAGGGCAATGCACCTGATGTAATTGTGTATGTATAAGGACTTTGACCTCCTACTGTGATCAATGATGCAGAGTAACTTTTCTCTGGATCACCCGCAGTAAAAGTAGTGGGGATAAGATTTGTTACATAGGGAGCAACATTACTGCTATAGGTTCTTGTTTGGGCTTGACCAATATCATCGGTAACTCGAACTGTAAAAACATACGGCTGATTAGCCATATTTGTTGCTATATTCCCTGACAGTATTCCGGTCGCAGATTGTAAACTCAAACCGGTTGGAACTAAGCCACCAGATTCGATCACATAAGTAAATGGACTTTTACCACCTGATATAGAGATGACGGACGCATAAGCGCTACCAGCATAAATTGTCGGCAAAGACGTCGTGGTAATGGAAAGTGAACTCACTCCTGATTGAGTCGTACCAGAATAGGATTTAGTTGATGATTGACCGACGGAATCTGTAACTTTTATCTCAAACGAAAAGTTTTGACCACCAGCTGCAAAGCTCACGGTTCCCGAAATAATTCCTGTCGATGCGCCAAGAGACAAACCAGTGGGTAGAGTGCCGCTGTTTAAAGTGTATGTGTAAGGCACAGAACCGCCGGAAACAGCAATTACAGCGGAGTAACCACTGCCAGCAAGTGGGTTTACCATGGATGTGGTATGAATTGTTAAAAGTGCATTACCTGGGCTCACAGTGCCCTGATAGCGTTTTGTTTTTTCGACCAGTGCAGCATCACGAACTCTTATTGTAAAGTCATACGATGTGTTGGCGGCTGCAAAAGCTACGTTGCCTGATATCAATCCTGTTGCCGTATCGAGACTTAATCCGCTTGGGAGTGTCCCGGAAGTTGTTGCAAAAACGTAAGGCGATTTACCGCCTGAAACGGCTATGCCGGATGAATAAACGTTACCTGCCGAAGGGGTAGCAATGTTGTCATTGACTATAGTTAAAGGAGCGTTGCCAAGGAATGCACCTAAAGCTAACGTATAAGCTCGGCTTTTTGTTATCCCGTTCGTGTCTGTCGCTGAAACGGTAAAGTTCCATGTAGTGTTCTGATGTGCTTCGTCAATGCCATTTGCACCGGTTAATATCGTTCCGCTCGAGCTGATAGTGAGACCGGGTGGCAAGCTGCCGGACGAGCTAAACACAGTCGTTGGCTCTGCACCAGGAACCGATAATGCCATTGAAAAAGGAACGCCAGGAACGATTGTCGGTAAAGTTGCGGGTTCAATCGTAAAATTGTATGGGTCTACTACGGTCGAAAAATTCTTTGTAACTTCAGTGCTCTTAGCGTCCACGACCTTGATCACAAAGTTATAAGCTTTGCCGGCTGCTGCGGCAGTAACAGTGCCAGAAAATGCTCCCGTCGATGAGTTCAAAGAAAGTCCAGGCGGTAAAGCACCGCTAAACACTGAAAACGTGTAAGGCGACTTGCCGCCCGAGATAGAGATACCAGCCGCATACGAAGCTCTAGCAGTCGGAGTAGTGATGTTACTGGTGACAATCGTTAAAGCGGCGTTGCCTAAAAATGCACCTAGGTTCAATGTGTAAGCTCGGCTTTTGATGATTCCATTGCTATCAGTAGCCGAAACTGTGAACGCCCAAGTAGTATTCTGGTGAGCTTCTGCAAGTCCCTCTGGACCAGTGGACAAAGTACCGCTCGAGTTAATTGTCATTCCTGGTGGCAGGCTACCAGATGAGCTAAATACTGTTGTCGGTTCAGCACCAGGAACCGAGAAGTCCATCGAGAATGGAATGCCCGGAGAGATTGTCGGCAACGTTGCTGGCTCCACTGTAAAACTGTAAGGATCGACTACGGTAGAAAAATTCTTGGTTACTTCTGTGCTTTTTGCATCTACGACTTTTATCGCAAAATTATAAGCCTTGCTTGCGGCAGCTGCGGCGACTGTGCCAGAGAACGCTCCGGTAGACGTGTTCAAAGATATTCCTGGCGGTAACGCTCCGCTAGCAACCGAGAATGCATATGGTGATTTACCGCCAGAGACGGCGATCGCACCGGAATACGACGTTCTGGCCAGTGGGGTTGCGATGCTGTTGTTGACGATGGTTAATGGAGCGTTTCCAAGAAATGCACCTAAAGATAACACATATGCTCTGCTTTTCGTGATTCCATTACTGTCTGTTGCTGATACGGTGAAATTCCAAGTGGTGTTCTGATGAGCCTCAACTATACCGTCCGCGGCAGTTGACAAAGTGCCACTGGAGCTGATTGTGAGGCCAGGAGGCAAGCTTCCTGAAGAACTAAACACAGTGGACGGTTCTGCACCAGGTACAGAGAATGCCATAGCAAAAGGCACGCCAGGAGAAATGGTTGGTAGTGTTGCTGGCTCTACAGAGAAGTTATAGGGATCGACAACTGTCGAGAAATTCTTGGTGACTTCAGTGCCCTTAGAATCAAGGACTTTGATCACAAAGTTATAAGGCTTGCTAGCCGCCGCGGCTGACACCGTACCAGATAGTCCTCCGGTAGATGAGTTCAAGGATAAACCTGGCGGCAATTCCCCGCTGGATACGGTAAATGCGTAAGGTGATTTACCACCCGAAACTGTGATGCCCCCTGAGTAGGAAGAACGTGCTGTAGGTGTTACGATACTGTTGTTTACAATCGCCAATGCAGCGTTGCCAAGAAATGCACCTAATGACAATGTATAATTGCGGCTCTTAACAACACCGTTGGCATCGGTAGCTGATATAGTAAACGTCCAATTCGTGTTCTGTTGAGCTTCAGTTAAGCCATCGACTCCCGTCGACAATACACCACTGGAATTGATAGTGAGCCCTGGCGGCATGGTCCCTGACGAACTGAACTGTACAGGCGGTTCCGCGCCCGGGACAGAGAAAGCCATTGAAAACGGAATACCAGGAGAAATTGTCGGTAAAGTTGTTGGTTCGACAGTGAAGCTGTATGGGTCCACTACCGTCGAGAAATTTTTTGTTACCTGCGTGTTTTTTGCGTCGGTGACCTTGATGCCAAAACTGTAAGCTTTGCCGGCTGCCGATGCTGAAACAACTCCTGAAATGGTACCTGATGATAGATTTAAAGAAAGACCTGGCGGTAAGGCACCGCTCGCCAGTGCAAAAGCGTAAGGCTGTTTGCCGCCAGCAACAGCCATGCTAACCGAATAAGCTATCCTTGCAGTCGGCGTCGCGAAACTTTCGTTTACCAGTGTCAGTGCAGAACTACCGAGGAAGGGACCCAGATTTAGTGCATAGACCCGGTTCTTTATAATCCCATTTTTATCGGTTGCTGAAATAGTAAATGACCAAGATGAATTCTGATGCGCTTCCGCTATCCCGTCAGGACCGGTCGACAGGGTACCATTCGAGCCGAGTGTCAGTCCTGGTGGCAAGCTTCCAGAAGAACTGAATTGTATAGCCGGCTCGGCCCCAGGAGCAGAAAAAGTCATTGAGAACGCAACACCAGGAGTTATTGTTGGCAGTGTCGCGGGCTCGATCGTAAAGCTATAAGGATCGACGACAGTGGAAAAACTCTTTGTAACTCGCGACTTTTTTGCGTCAACAACCCGCACGCTAAAGTTGTAAGGTTTACTTGCAGCTGCTGCAGAGACGATACCTGAAATCGCTCCTGTCTCTGCGTTCAAGACTAGCCCTGGTGGCAGTTCACCAGCAGATATTGAAAAAATGTAGGGAACGACTCCACCATTCGTTACGACTCCCGTTGAATATTCTGCAAGCGCTGTCGGTGTCGGCAATGTTTCAGTCTCCATCGTAAGGGGAGCCCGCCCCAAATACTCGCCAAGTTTCAGCTCATATTTGCGGTTGATGACAACACCGTTGGCATCGGTTGCAATAGCCTCAAAAGCCCATTCAGAGTTCTGAAACTCGATTGCAATCCCGTCAGCACCTGTTTTTATTAATCCTGACTCGTCAAGGGTCAGCCCGGGAGGTAAAGTTCCTGAAGTTGCAAACTTCACAGGTTTCGAAGCACCAAGTGCATTTAAATTAAGAACAAAAGGAATTCCAGGAACAACGTTTTCTAGTTTTTCGGGGACGATTGTGAATGAATATTCATTAACTTGCAGTGTGTAAGTTTGTTGAGAAGTAAGTCCGAGTGAATCTTTTACTTCTACAGTGATACTGGATGACTTTTTAGCCTCTCGACGCTCCACTTGACCGGAAATTATGCCAGAAGTTTCTGCCAACTTCAGTCCCGGCGGCAGTGTTCCTCCTAGAAGACTGAATTGAAGCGGAGGTTGACCACCCTCTACAGGTATGATTTCTTTGTAGGGTTGATCGACTACGATTGGTGCTAAAGTTGCCTGTAATAACTTAACATTTTGTACAGAACCGAGCGGATTTGACTGCGTAACTGTTGCCACTTCCCCGCAACCGGACAGTATGTAGACAGTCGCAATCAGTAAACGGAATTTATAGAAGGTGCTCGTCCTCATAAATACCTCGCTTCACTTACTCAACTCGAATTTTTTGCTAATTCGATCTGATCTTTTGCGCCTCCCGCTGTTAACGTGATCACTGGTACGAGTTCGTTTCCTGCCTGCTGTCTTTTTGTTTTCGAGTCATCGACAATCAATATTTTTTTTGCCTTTTGGTCCCACCGTGTTTTTTAAGCTGTCGGTGATCCGCTGGGCGTAATATTATGATCGACAGTGGCTCCGGAATCGTTAGGGGCAGTCGGCAGGACGTATCGGGTTGGATTGTTTTTGTCAAAAATAATGGGTGATTACCCCGTATTTTCCCGAGAAAATGGCCATAAACGTCAGACTCTCAAAGGGGGATTTTTCTGGGCGCTTGCGCGTATAACTGCGTCGTCAGAATCGGGATGCAGTTTTTTGATTTTAAACCACTCCATAACAGAGGCAAATATGGACAGCGGTCACGCACGAGAACCTTCTTCGATGGCGGATTTGTTTTGTCTAATCGATCCTTATCGAGAGAAAATCATTAATCATCCTGTTTTGAATTTCAACCTAGGTCGTAATGAACTGCATCGCTTGATGCAGATTCACGTTTTCGCTGTTTGGGACTTCATGTTTTTGCTTACCGATGTATTGCTCCCCATCTAGGCGCAAACTCGATATACTAGGATTTGCGTTTTTACCAACTCTCACGGAGACGCAAAGATGGGACGACCTTCGAGTTTGAC
>Ga0255088_1000508_pt1 | contig 17531 bp, 22 predicted proteins | sample Colum_Miss_RepB__2_FD_188587 | JGI IMG/M metagenome (GOLD analysis project Ga0255088, IMG submission 188587) | Freshwater microbial communities from Columbia River, Oregon, United States - Colum_Miss_RepB_8d | ecosystem: Environmental > Aquatic > Freshwater > River | place: USA: Oregon...
AATAATATTGTTGTTAACAATAGATCTAGAAATATTTACTCAACTTATATTTTCTAATCAACCCCGGTCAAATTTTCCAACATATTTTACTGAAATATCTTTAAGAACTAACCCGCTAGAAACTCTACTAATTCTTATCGGAAATGTAGTTTGAGTTATTTTACTGATGTCTTGATATCCTACTCTAGCATCGCCGCCTTCTAAACTTTGATAATCTGTCCAATTAGCACTGGTAGCTGTTGTAGATTCTACACCATAATAAAAGTCAGCTGAAGATTGAACATCTAAACTTTGAAAATAATTTCTTACATCTTGATACGTCCACGAACGATTAAGTCCCATCAAACAGGCAATAAATCCTGCTGCTACTGGACATGCTGCACTAGTGCCACTAAACCCGCAGTCCTCTGGTACACCAGCACCGCTACCACTATCTGCTGTAAATCCTGGATAAGTATCCGGATATCGTCCTTCTGCTGTATAGCTTCTATTTGCTGCTAAGGTACCATCTGCAGGCATGTAAACGTCAATGGCTTCTCCTCTGTCACTATATCCTACCTTTGCTTCTTTACTACTTGTAAAATCGTCGTCTAACGCACCAATGTTTATAGCTTTATAAGTAACTTCACCAGTAAGACCATTTACAGTTTTTCCACCCATCTGTGGGAAGCCTCTTCTATTGGTAGTGCCATATACAGCTTGACCGATATCGAAGTATGTTGTTTCTTCTAATGTCTGTGTTGATGTTGCACTGATGTAGTTGTCGAAATCCGGATGACCCCAGTTAACTTGTTTTTGATTACTATTACCTGCTGCAACAACAAATATTATACCGCTATCAATGAGTTCGTCTAATGCAGTGGTTAACGAACTTGGTTTAAATTCGCTTTTCCAACGCCCGCTGTCTCCTTGCGATCCCATATGACTTATAAATGCAGGTTCGCTGCTAGTACCCGGATATTGAACAGGAGCATCATTTCTAAAATGATAGTATCCGTTTGTAGTACCTTTACTAGATCTGTATCCCCAACTATTAGAACTTACTGTAGGATTTTTAGTGTTATACTTTGGATTTACGGGTTTTGTTTGATGAAATATTTTTTGTAAATCGAATCCTGGTTCTATGTCTGCACCGTTGGTGCCATAATGATTGAGAACCCATTTGTTAGCATTGTATGCCCATCCTTGTGTTCTACCGTATGTAAGAGCCATACAAGGCGTACAGTGCTCTCCTACACTGCTTTGTGCAGTATTAGATCCATTACAATATGCGCGAGTGTAGAAGCTTGTAACAGTGACAGTACCGACATTTGGATACGCAGTACTAAAACGGTTGCTTCTGTTTGCACTGTTACTCCACCATCCACGTGAAAAACTTTCAACGGGAACAACGGTACCATCCCATCGAGTAGTTAGTCGTGTGCCCGGGTCTGCATTGAAATATTCTGGGTCTAGATAGTAAGGTGCGTCCAACACAAGGTCCAGCACATCACAAGTTCCGTTTCCTGGCAAGACATTTCCGCCTGTATATCCGGCTGGTTTAGATCCAGCACAATTACTCTGAAACTCTGGGTGTCCTATCCATCCGGCGCCATCATCAGCAACAATAACATCAACATCTCTAGCATCGCCAAATTGCTGAATATTACTGTTTACAACTGCATTGTCTGCAAGACTACCGTCTTGCCACACATCTAATTTCTGCATAGGGCGCAACAACTGATATCCTGTTCTGTTGATATCAGACGAATCTGGAGTACCTGGCAAAGTATTACTAACACTAAATTCTCTGTATACCTTAACGTTACTTTGCCAACGTGTTAATAATTCTGCATTAGTTGCTTGAAGTTCTCCGGGATTTGGTTTAAATTGTTCCGGATAGCTTGTAAAGTCCACGTTAATCCATTTAATTCTTGGATCTGCTTTTAATGCTTCAGCTTCTTCATCAGTTAAAAGAAAAATACCTCTAGTAGGACTATGAGGTTTTTCATCTACACATGTTACGCATCTACTAGGAACAGTATCAGTTCCTTCACTAGAGACTAGTTGGTTATGTATTTCGTACCATTGCTCGGGGGTATGTGTACCGATTTGGTAATACTTTTCACTCATTGAGTATCCTTTGTCTTTCTATTATGCGGCAGTTCCGTCGTCTAAGTTAATCCATGCGCCGTTTTGATAACCTTGGAATCTGTTATCTGTTGTGTTGTAGATTAAGTCGCCTGCAACTGGACTAATTGCGTTTCTTTCTGTTGTTGTAAGTTGTGCTAGTCTAAACGGACTAGTAGTTACTCGCACACGCTCGCCGGCTTGCAAGTCGATAACTGTTTCGCTTTCTAATGTAGGAGTTCCTGCGCCTGTACTTATAAAATTATCAGCAGTTACCGAAGCAAATCTTACATCTGCGTCTTCTTCAAGAGATTGGTTTGGCATATTAAACCACGAATCTGCTTGATAATACTGTATTCTTTCGGCGTCTATATTATAGAACATTGCACCGTCGATTGAATTACTATCAGATCCAAATCCATCTCTTGTACTAGTATCACTTGGTCCTAATTTTAAGAATGTACTAAGTACAGTTGCGTTTTCACTAAGTTCTTCTACAACTGCTCTGGCCCATCCTGTAGTATTATTATACATGTATAATCCGCCGGTTGTAGTAACGGTATCATACATTATTTCGCCAGTACTAGGAGTTGCAATTGACGTATATGCTCTGTTGTCACTAAGTTTTAAACTACTATTTGCTATAACTGCGGTGTTTCTAAATATAGTGCTTCCGGTCACGTCTAATTTGTAGCCTGCTTCTAATGAAAATTTACCTATTGCAACACCGCCGTCTTGTATCCCAACATAATTAGACGAAGTCAAAGATCCGCCAGTTGGAGAATGACCTATGTAAATTCCACTATGCCAGAATCCCATAGATGAGTAAGTTTTTGTTCCGCCGTCATCAGTTTGATCAAATGACACTACTCCGATAACCTGGTCTGATGTAGTACCTGTATCAGTTCTTTTAAATATTAACTTTTGTAATTCTCCAGTATTTGCTAATGTTATTTGTCCTAATATTCCTGAAAGAGAATTAGTTATATCAACTGTACTTTCGTATGATATTGAATTAGCAAAAATATTACCAGTAATTGTGCTAGTACTACTATCAACTAAAACACTGCTATCTTGAGCTATAATATTAATTCTATAGTCTGATCCTTCAACAATACCTCCGTTAACAGTTGTATTAATCCAGCTTGTTCCATTCCATGATAACGTGTCTCCAGGAGTTAATGTTCCTAGGTTAAAATCGTTTAAATCACCTAACGAAATGTTAGTGATTAAACTACCGTCGCCGATAAATGATCCGTAAAATGCGCTGTTTACATTATCAACAATTAGTGTGCTATCTACGCTAACAATACCGCTGTCAATTGCCAATGCTGATACGATTCCATTGATGGCAATGTTACCAGTACCATTAATTTCATAGCCGCTTAAATTTAGGTTTGATGTAAGAGCACTAGTAATGCCACCACCACCGACAATTAAATTACCGCCTACTGTTGACCCGTCGCCGACATATATTTCTCCGGTATCTGTTACGTATACAAGTTCACCTTCAGAAAATGTAATACTCTGTCTTTGAAGGTCTGTACCGCGTCTTAATCGCAATGTCATATTGAAAATCTCCTAGCGTAATTGTTATATATATTTATCACGCTAGGAGATTTATTATTTGTTGGTTTTGAGAAATCTATAAACTCTGCGACTTAAATCGTGTTTAATACGCTCTAAATCGAGTTTAAAATTTATAGTTTCCATTGAATCTTCGTATTCTTCGAATAATTCGTCTAATGTGTCTTCTATATCTTCGAGTGTATGAGTTTTTCTACTTCCATTTATGTCAATATCCCATACAGTACCATTTTCAAATTTTATAATGATACTGTTGAGATATTCAACTGGGAAGAAATCCATGTCTACTTCGTTGAGTATTTCTTCCCAATCCTCGTCAGAAATACGCTTTACTTTATGATTCTTCGACAATAGTAGGTTTAGCTTTCTTTTTTATTGGAACAAGTTCGTCTGCCTGCTCTCTTAGTCTTTTAGCTTCTTTAAACATAGAATCTGCCTGACTTCTCAAAGAAGCAGCTAAGTCTTCATCGGTTAAGACACTATTTGTAGGTGCACTATTTACAACCGCAGTTGTTTCTTTAACAGGAGATGTGTTGTTGGGATCCTGTTGCGGTGTGTTAGGTCCTTTTAACGAAAGATCCTCTAACGAAACTCCTCGCTGGTTAGCAATTATTTGATTCAATTCATCTAATCCAACAGTTGTATGCAGGTCAGGAATCATTTCAATTTCATTTGTTGCAATCTTAAATAGTTTACCAGTTCCGTGAAACCCAGCAAGCATGTTGCGTCCGTCGACTAGATATGTTCGTGCCATTGCTTCTGCAAGTTCATACGCTGCCTGTCCTGCTTCGCTTTCAACACACCTAATCAAACTAGCATGTTCGTCAGCATTCAACGAATCGGTAAAAATTACCAACGCATTGAATGGATCATTTGGCAAAGTTCTATAAGCAACTATTGCTCTTCTTTTGCTCTTTTTTAAACGTCCTACGTGTTTAAGCGCCGGCATCTGTAGTTTCTCCTTTGCTAGGAGTTTCTTTTGCAGCAGCAGCTTGTGCTTGTGCAATTTTTTGCTGTTCTTCTACTGTTTTTAGAAAAAGATCAAGTTTGCTGTACACAGTACCTACTACAGCCATTTCGGCTGGCTTAAAAGCATTACGTTCACTTGCAAGATCAATAATTGCTTTCATTGCAGCCAAATCTTGAATGTTTAGATCCTGTGAATTTGTTGCAGTTTTTTCTTCGGCCATAATTTATTCTCCTTTGTATATTATATATGTTGAAGTGATTATTTGTATTTTAAAAGTGGACAAGCCAACATAAAATAGCTCATGTCTCCGGGATTTTCAAATCCTACTTTTATTTTGTTTTTAAATTGCGAATCGTCGTCAACCAGTTCTACAGTTTGCCCAATGTAGTATCTACCCGATATGTTGTCGTATATCCAATCGTTGAGGGCTTTGAGCAAGTTGTAAGAAAACGTAACAGATATTGTTTCGAAATACGGAGGGCAAAATTCTGCCCTCCGTATATCCAGTACATTTAAAGGATTTATTTTACCTTTACGTATCACGCAGTTTTCTCGTAGTGTGCTGTTATGCCAAACGGGCCTTCGAGACTCTTATCGTGATTTTGGTGAATAATGAAGATTGTATCACAATACTCCGGATCACCCCAACTGTTCCATGCATACCCGTCTGTGAACATAATAAACTTCTTTGGCTGAATGCTGTGACTCTTCATGTATGTCCAGTTACACATGAAATCAGTACCGCCACCGCCCTTGAGTTTGTACTCAGTTAGATCTTCACCACAGTCGGCACTGAAATCTTGTTCATTATAGACTTTAGTATCAAAGCACCACAATTTAATTTGGTAATCTTTGTATTCGTCCATAATGCCTTTGATCTCACCAAGGAAGTCAGAAGCCTGATCGTTGCCAATAGATCCGCTCATATCCAGTGCAATACAGATGTCAATGGTTTCGGCAAAGTTCATGCCGGGCAATACAACACCAGTATGCCACCCTTTGCGGTTAGGACGACTAAACGTGTAATCGCTACGGATAGTGCTTTGGATCTGTTGACGCAGCAATTGACGCCAATCCATTTTAGGCTCGGTGATTTCTTTAATCATGCGAGCAATTTCACCAGGCAAGTTGCCTGCACCAGCAGCACTGGCCGCTTGCAGCATAGCTTCTTTGATCTCGTCTTTGATTTGATCAAGTTCTGCTTTGCTGTAACGCGGACGACCGTTTCCTTCGCCGTCTTCGGTGCCATCACCTTCTAGATCAAGATGCTCGTCTAGCATTTCACCGAGTTGTTTTACAAACTCTTCGCCGTTTTTCTTTGCCTGCTTAAATAGTTCGTCGTAAACTTCTTCCGAAGTCCACTTATCATATTTGAAGTCTTGGTAACAATCTACTACCTTGGGCTTAGTACCAATACGATCACGAACAAGAAGGTTGTTTACAATATAGTCGGCTGCAATGTTATACAGCATAGGATCGCGATCATCTCGACGACCTAGGTGATCGTACACCATGTGCAGAATCTCGTGTGCAATAACAAACTCAACTTCTTTGTTATTCATTGCATTGAAAAATTGCGTGTTAAAAAACAAGTTTCTACCGTCTACGGCAGCAGTCATCAGCCATTCATCGGCTGCTTGAATACGCAAACGAGTAGCCATGTTACCAAAGAACGGATGACGCAGCAACAGACCGATACGAGCAACAACGATACGATCGTAAACTTCTTTACGCATATTTTCCAGTTGCTCGGGCGTGATGTTAGGATCGGGCTGCCAGTTTTTTAGTTTGCTTTGAGTTTTTTTAGTAGACATAGGTTACCTCATTGTTCCGTTTATGATGTAATATAACATTATTTACATTACAAGTCAACCGCTTGAATAAAAAATGGGCAAATTTTTCAATTTGCCCATCTTCTACCATATTACGCCGCTTGTGCAGCCTTAATATACTTACCGTAACGTTCGTGGAATTCATCAAAACATTCAGTTGCATCCGGATCAATCGGAAGCGAATATTGAGTCAATGCAAGTTTGATACCCATAACAACAAGTTCAGTATCAAAGTTATCCATTGCAAAACGCAAGAAGTAGTTGACTTTCTCATCAAACTTCTTATCGTTTTTATCCGCAGCTTCTTTCAGCTCGTAGCAAAGAGAAACAGTCAAGGAATACATGGCACTGATTTCTTTAGTTTTCATCTCTTTGACTTTGCCGGCAAGAATTTCAACCGGGTCGGGCATACTAGAAGCAACTTTACGGTGAGCCATAAACTTGACAGCAAGTCCTTCACCAACTGCACCTGCTACCAGGTCAGTGGTTGTGCTTTCGTCAAGATCATCTTCGAGCAGTTCACTTACGAACGACCACGAACGCGGTGTTGCAAACGAACGGCTAGGAGATTTAGGATCAAAGTCGTACAGGTCTCTTTTAGCAAAGTTAAGAAAACCCACAACGTCTTTGTGAACTCGGTTAGTAACTGCCCACTCAAACCAGTCATCAAAAGAAACAGCAAGTTCCAAGTGAATGAAACGGTTTGCCAACGGAGCAGGCATACGATACGTAACACCTTTATCTGCTTCGCGGTTACCAGCAGCAACAATCATAACATTGTCGGGCAAACGATATTGACCAACACGACGGTTAAGAATCAGCTGATACGCAGCGGCTTGCACAGCAGGTGCAGCACTGTTCATTTCGTCAAGGAAAAGAACAATGTTATCATACTTAGCAGCCAGTTCGTCGTCGGGCAGTTCGGCAGGAGCACCCCACACCATTTTGCCGCTGTTGGTGTCAAAATACGGAATACCTTTGATATCGGTAGGTTCCCACAACGACAAACGAACGTCGATCAGCAAGCTATTCTTAAACGAGTTAGTAATCTGAGCAACAATGTCAGACTTACCAATACCAGGAGGGCCCCACATAAAAACAGGGCGTTTCTTGCGCATTGCATGACGCAAGCTATTCTTTGCTTTGTTCGGAGTAACAGTACGTGCTTCAGACATTGTATATTCCTTTCTGTGATTTCAGTGCCTATGCTTTACATTAGCAGTAGATCACAGTGTTGTCAAGAATAAATTTGCAGTCGATGAATATTTTATTTACGTCGACGATGTTTTCTGTGTTGGTAACACTAGACTGAGATCTAGCTCGTTCATCCACAAGTAATCTTTTTCATACAGATCGCATACTGTGTTCATAATATATTGTTGTACGTTAGACTCTAAATTGTAAAAAACTTCTTTAAATTCTGGTTGGTGTTGTTTTCGACTAATTTGTAGATATATGTCAATGTTTTCCATTAACACAAAGTGATTGTTATGGTTGAGATTTTCATACTCAAAATACCCTATATGTTGGGGTATAGTATGTCCATCTTCGTACATGATTTTTTCAAATTCTGTAAAAAATAGTCTTGCATCTCCTACTTCCCAATTTTTAACATCTATATTAGAATAATAGTCGTGCAAAGGGTTTGCAGAACCGTCTTCGTTTCCTTGTATAATAAATGAAGTAAACCAACTAAGCCATCGTTGCAATGGATCTCTAACTATTCTAGTAACTTTCATACTAGCTAGTTTATCAGCATTTTTGTAACTAAACAACAATCTCCAGTCGGATATTCCAGATGCTGCAATTGCTCTTAGATGATTGGTGCCGCAACGTTGCAGAGCCCAAATTACTTCGTTTCTTTGTTGACTTACTATTAGATCCATGATATGTGTTTACTCTTGATTGCTTCGGTTTAATGCTTTTGCAATTCCATATTTTCTAACATCGCCTGAAAACAGCGTTAGCTCAACTGCTTTGCGTTCATTGGTGACAACTATACCTTTTTTTGTTAAGTAATAAGGACAATCGATAAATTTGTCTAAGAAAAGAATGAATTGGGTGGTTAGTGTCATGTCTAGTGGAAACGGAATATCATACGTTGCTAACCCAATTTCACAAATAGTTTCATAACCTTTATCTGTTAACCGTAGTCCGGTATGACTATTTGATCGTGTGTTCTGCCACCATAGTGGCATGTATTCCGAGACTGTTTGGTCGTTTATTGTTTTGCCCAATTCTTTTAAAAAAAGTTTTGTATATGTTTCTTTCAAATTGGCTCACCTGAGGTTAGCTTATACACTTCGAACTCTTTACATTTAAAAGTAGTATTAAGTTTTTTTGCTAAGTTGTGTGCGTGTCCGGGGTTAGAAAAACTTGTTTTTTTATATTTAGGTCCTGGATAGTTTGTTAACGAATTTGAACTCTTTAAATTAAAAGGTTTTCCTTTATAAAATACTGCCCAAATTGCTTCAGACGATAATACTTGTTCTGTTTTGTATGTTCTAGGATTTGTATAATCTAACAGTATTGTTGGTTTAGGTCGACTCATATTACGCTCCATTAAATGCGTATATATTTATCATCGTAAACCCGGTTACTACCAGCGAGATCCTGCATCCATGTTGATATTTATAACTTCGTTTTCAGATGATAACGCTTCTTTTACGTATTTTTCCAAGTCTCCTTCGAGACGAGACATTACCATTCCTAACGTATATGCTAGTGTTTTTGCACGATCTATAGGAATACGTATCTCTGGAGAGTTACTTGCATCTGCTTGTTTAACTTGTTGTAAATATTGTATGATTGATAATGTGTTAAGTGGTTCGATTGACATTGTGCAATGCAGCTTTCATTTCTAATTCTGTCTTAAAAGGCCCAACGTATTCATTACGTTCAATTGTAATAAGTTTTGGACAAAAACTTTTAAGCCAGTTAACATTAAATTTAACTAGATAGTATCCTGCACAATATACGCTTTTTGACTTTTCGCTTTTTGTAAACAAAGGAAGTTTTCGGCTAATATCATACATGCTGTTGAACGGCTCGGACCTAGTCGGATAGTCGTGTACATTAAATTCTTTATCTTTATTCACTGGAGTTGTAATTTTAGCAGTTAAAAAGTTCTTTCCAAACTTTTTTAGCAACTCTGACTTGTCAGTGTAAAAACTAATTTCACCTTTACCTGAAAATATATAGTTGTCATTGTCTTTGGCTAAGGTACCAATCTTGGTATCGCCTTCGTTGATTATCCAAAACTTATCTTTTAAAACAGGGGTTGCAACAAAACTCTTTTTTATCATAGCTTATCCTACATACTTAGCAGACAGTGGTTCTGCAAACGATTGTGCTTGATCGGCAACTCGTTGCAAATCCCATTTGGAACAAAACTTAATCAATCTCATGCCTACTTGTGTAACATTCTTAGGTTCAACTGAGTTGATTGTGTTGTCAATATCTGCTCTAACATGCTCTGGTTGAGCAGTTAAATCACACAGTGTTACATTGCGTGTATAGTCATCGATAACACGATGCTCAACGCCATTGTGATCAGTCCAGCGTTGCAACATAAGGTTATTCCAAGCAAATCCTTTGGATTGTTTGTCAGCAAATGCTTCAGTCAATCCAACCTTATTCTTTGTGCCTTTTACTCTAACACCGGGATATGCAGAAAAAATGTTGTCGCTTGTGTCGCCACGCATACATTTTTCAAACAACAGCCATTGCGGATCAGGCGCAGGCTTAGGCTGCTTAGTTTTTTTGTCGATAACTGTCTTACCCTTGTCGTCAAAATAGCCTTCGTAAGTAATTGTAGTGTTACTTACACCGTTGTATTGTTTAACATTGGGAGCAATTAGCTGTGCAAAGTCGCCATCTGTGCTAATAATAACATGATTGTCGTTAGGATGATTTTGTACCCACCCTGCAATCAAATCGTCAGCTTCTAAGTTAGGATGACGAATTGAAGTGCAATTAGTTTTATCTGCAATAAATTCTTTAAATTCGTCGTAAATTTCCCAAAACAAACGATCTTCTTCTACTTCACGAGGATTCATTGCATCGCGAGATTCTTGTCTATTACGTTTGTAAGGCTCGTAGTAGTCCTTACGCCAACTACGACCTTCTAAACAAAACACTACATGAGTGCCGTTAAAGTCTTGCCATGCTTTTTTAATGCTGTTAAGTGTAATATGTAGTGCCATGCCTACTTTTGTATCGATGTCGCCACGTACAACGTGACGAGCTCTAAAAAAAGTATTAGCAGTATCTACAAGGATGTATGTATTCATGATACTTCGGATTTGCCTCTTGCAATTGGTACAACATTAATATACCCTGAATTTCTTGATGTGTCAAGTCCTTCTTCATTTAACATGTTGAATACGATGTCGCGAAACCAACGGTCGACTACTTCTTCTTCAGGATCAGCTATTTCACCGTAACCTGCTGCAATCAACTGTTCTATAAAGAAGCTATTCCAGTCTAGCTCAAAAAATCCGTTTCGAACATTGCTTTCATTTACTTTTACATCAATTACATTAACCCAAGGTTCACCACGTTTAGTGGCATATGCCTTGGGATCACGTTTTTTAAGCATTTCTAGATCAGCCTCTTCAAGACGTTTTCGCTCAGCTTCTAGTGCTTGTTCTTCTGCTGCTATTCCGGTAATTTGTTTAAGCCAGTTCTTTATTACCATCCAATTTTCTCCCAAGGTACATCTTTGTCTCCAAAGTGTCCGTATACACAATTTTCACTATACTTATGAAAGTTAAACAAATCAAATCTATCAATAATGCCTTTTGGACTTAGATCTATTTCTTTGCGAATAAACTTTTCAATACTACGATTGTGACCATTACTGTCAACAAGAATACTAGTTGGCTGTTTAACACCGATAGCGTATGACAATTGAATGTTGCACCAATCTGCCATTTCATCTGCTACTACGTTTTTAGCCAACCAACGAGCCATATATGCAGCACTGCGGTCTACTTTGGTCGGATCTTTGCCACTAAACGCACCGCCGCCGTGAGGAGCAAATCCGCCGTAAGTATCAACAATAATCTTACGTCCAGTTACACCTGCATCACCGTCTGGTCCACCGATAACAAAATTTCCAGTAGGATTGATGTGCCAAACAGTGCGTTCATCGATTAAATCTCCCAATACCTGTTTTACTGCATCACGAATTGGTGCCTTAACACTGTGATTAAACCCATCACGGTGCTGTTGACTAACAACAATTTGATCGATGCGTTTAATAATGCCTTCGCGTCTAGCACCATTATACTCAACACTTACTTGTGATTTAGCATCAGGCAATAAGAAATTATAGCCATCTAGTCGCATGGCTTTTAGTTTTTTCAAAATTTCATGACTGTAATGAATAGGTGCAGGCATCATACTAGCTGTATGATTACATGCATAACCAAACATAATGCCCTGATCACCAGCACCAAAGTCGTCTGTGCCTAGTGCAATATCAGCACTTTGACTATGGATTTCATTGTAGATTTTTAGTCGATTCCAATGAAATCCATCCTGTTCATAGCCAATCTCTCGAACCTTATTGCGTACAATTTCATTAACTTCGTCTTTGCTTACATTAAAGTTCTTTACTTCGCCCGCCAACGTAACATGGTTGGTAGTTACAAGTGTTTCGACTGCAACACGAGTAGTAGTGTCACCTGCCTTTAACCCAGCATCAACGAGTGCGTCCGAGATTTGGTCTGCAACCTTATCCGGGTGTCCGTCGCTAACACTTTCGCTAGTAAAAATATAGTTCATAAATCTTTCCTTAAATTATTAAATTGTTCTTCTGTGTGTATGCCTCTTGTGTAAGGCATAACTTTATCAAGTTCCCCAGGCATTTCCGAATAGGCTAATGTGGAGTCTTGGAGTGAATCGCCACCCTTTCGCCATTGCCAGCTTTGCAACTTCTTGAACAGTGAGATTGTAGCCTTCTGTACGTCCGCCCATTGGCATGAGGTATACAGGGCATTCCACCCCCTCAGCACGATATGCTTCGACAGCTCTGCCAACTTCTTCAACATCCACATCATCAGCCACAACAAACTTGAGATATAGGCTAGTACCAGGCACATCATAGTATTGACGAGCAACGCCAGGCTTAATAGCATCGTTCCAAGACTCCCCACTAACGGAGAGTTTTGGGCTACAGCTGAACGTTGTTTTAAATCTTGCACGAGTTCCAAGGTACTCTCTAAACTCATCATGTAGCCATTGTGTAGTATTTGTTTCAAACGTAACATTTTTAAGATCCTTCATTCTAGGATGCTCAAACAGTTCTATATACAGTCTCTGCCAAGCAAGTAACGGTTCACCGCCTGTTAGGATAAGGTGAACATCCTGCCCATTATCCATAGTCCATTTACCCTCGGGAGTAATACTTAGCAAATGATCTACAACTTCGTCAATGGTCTTATCCATAACAAGATCTTTAAACTCAGGATAGATACTTGCGTATGTATCGCACCCAGTAAACACCAGCGGCAAGTCTTCAAACTTTTCTGTAGTTAAGTGTACACCTGCTTCGATTAGTTTTGCAACTTCTGGATTGTAGCGACCCTTTTCAGTACCGCGAGGTAATCCAAAGTTTTGACAACGGAAGTTACAACCGAAAGTACGTAGGAATACGCTAGGTACTCCTACATACTTACCTTCACCTTGCACACTATAAAATGCTTCGCTATAACGTAGCTTCATCTTGGTGCAAACTCCTGTTGTAGTTTAATATTGTCAAAGAACTCTTTCTTAACATCGCCATCGGATTTAAACACACCTTCTAGAACAGTAGTTTGTGTAAGACTGCTATGTGCCATAATACCGCGATTTTCGCAACAGCCGTGTGTTGCTTGTATATACACAGCAACATCTTTTGAACCAGTTGCTTTTCTAATTTCTCGTGCAATATCCATAGCAAGCTCTTCTTGTAGTGTTCCACGTCTAGCACACCATTGAGCAATACGGGTGTATTTGCTCAATCCAATCAGTGTGTCAGCAGCAATAATACCAATGTATGCAACACCTTTGACTGGCTGGTGATGATGGCTGCACATGCTTGTCAGTTCGCTACGAACAACCAACATGCCCTTATAAGGCTCATTGGTGTGATTAGGAAATGCAGTAGCATTGGGCATCGGATAGTATCTGCCTTGCATAAGTTCCTTAACATACATCTTTGCAAGACGTCTGCCCGTGTCCATGCTGTTAGGATCATTTTTGCGATCAATTACCAAGCTGTCCAGCACATCTTCGAACTTTTCAGTTAGTTCGCTGATTAGTTCATCAATTTCACCTTCTTTGACAAACTTACTGATGTTATCGCCTGCCCAATATCTTTCGCCTGCTTCTTCAATACGTTGTTTAATTTTTTTACTAGTTTTCACTTCTTTCTCCGAGTTATAAGACGAGGATGTCTATCTTTGTAAGTATATGTTTTATTTAGATTTTTGTCAATCATTCTTTGAAATATTTGTTAAGTATCTCAAGATGATCTTCGTATTCTGCCATGAGAGCCAATTCTTTTTCTATTGCATCCATGATATCCGAATGCTCACCGACTCCAACTGGGTTACGTAGATAAACTTCTACGTTTATACGATGCTTTTCGATATGTGCTTTAGCATGAGCCTTAACACCTTTGATCATTTCATTTCTCAGATCGGTCATTTTGTGTTCTCCTTTTTCAACCAACTATCTCTTTCCCAAGGGTAGACAAGCCATTCATCCTTTTCACGTTTGTCAACTTCGTGCCACCAGTAATCCGGCTCAAATGTACTACCCCAATTTTGTGTCATAGTGGCAAACCGAACATTACTGTGCCATACACTATCCCACATTTCTCTCTCGTTAGGATAGCAACTGCTTTCCCAATCTTTTTTAATCCAGTTAAAAGTATTACCAGTGTCGTTAATATCATCTACTACAAGAATTTTATGACGAAGTTTAGTATCCCATCGACTTTTGAGAATTTCTCTCTTTTCTGCAGGAACATATCCTACTGCCATTTCTGGTAGCCAACAATTAACCTCGGTGTCTTCATCCGGCATTCCGTCTCGCAGTTGTACTTTAAGCGTGTGCATAGGAACACCAATGCGATGACTCAGTAAAAGTGCAAGTGGTAATCCGCCTCTAGTAATTCCAACAATACAATCTGGCATCCACGGATCTTTTAACAGATTGAGCATAATGCAATCTGCCGCAGTTTCAACATCCTTCCATGTGTAGTATGTTTTGTTCATTCTTTTTTCCTTATACGATTGTTATATTCAATAGAACTTTTAATTAACTCTAAATCAATTCCGGATAGCTCGGCAGTTTTTATAATAGCTGCTGTGTCTTTAGGAAAACAGTGACCACCGAACCCACGCTCTTCAGTAACGCTGGTGTGGCTACGTCCAATTCTATTGTCTACAGAAACTAAATGTGAAACTACACTGTAATTAACACCGATAGCATTACATAAGTCATACATTTGATTAAAGAATGTTACCTTTGTTGCTAAAAAGCTATTACGAAAATACTTGGCAAGAATCAATTCTTCAGCTACTGCAACTTCTGTAGTAAATGTAGAATCATTAAACGCTACTCTAAACACGGCATGCCAAAAACCAATCTCGTCACCCGCCATATACACATGTCGAGTATGTTTAAAATCTTCGATTGCACTATCGGATCTTAAAAACTCAGGACTAAATGCTAGCAAGTGTTTAGGGAAACGTTGTTTTATATTTTGCCAGCCTTCGACACTGATTGTACTTTTGATAAGAATAGGTGTTGTTTCGTTAATTTTACTAATAACATCTATTACATTTTCGCAATTACATGAGCCATCATCGTTTGAAGGTGTGCTTACACAAACGATCACACCGTCCGGATTACCTATATCGTTATATCCTTTAAATGGATCATATACGGTCACATTAAAAATATCTTTTAATACAGCTTCGTGTGCAATTCCTACAAAGCCATATCCTGCAATAGTTATATTCATTCAAAATAACTTTCTAAGTTGCCTTTGCGCTTAGTATCGAGTGTTGCACAGTGAAATCCTCCACTCATGCTTCTTGCTTGGCGCATAGGCAATCCTATAGTGTCAATACCGTGCTTGCCCAAAATACGTCTTAGTTGTTCTTGCTTTTCGTCTACAATCACAAGTTCTTCGTTTACGCTTAGGAAATTAAGTCCAATGTAAGGAGAACAAGGTGCAACGCCTGTGTTAGCCGGCGGAACATGTAGCTGATCTCCAGTTACCCAAATTTTATCCCAGTCTTTAAAAATAGGTGGATACCAATTTTCATTTAATCTATCACCGTTAAACAGTACCAAACCTGGACGCAGTGGTAGCACTGTGCTGTCGAAGTGTGCAAAACTGTAGTAACGTTCGGCAACATGCAACCGATATCCACGAGGTTCGAGGATAGTTTTAAGCCACTGAAAGCCTAATTGATTTCCGCTGTTGCTAACTTGACAAAGCAAATCTTTGCCCAACCGAACAATGTTAGGAGCATCAAAGATAATTTCTTTATTAACTAGTGTAGCATCTTCTCTGTTGTCTAGTTGATAGTTATCATCAGTTAGAATAGGCTTAGGAGCACAAATCCATTGGGTGCCTTCTGCCATCCATTCATACATATGTTTATAATAAGCTCGTGTCTCAAAATATCTAGCTCGCATTGGACTAGGACATTCGATAATCATGTTATCAAGCGGCAACAGCAAATCACGAGGACAGAAAGTATACCAGCCAGTCGATTCCCATTCTGGAGTACTAAACTTTACACGGTGGTCAATGCTATCCGGACGACGAACTTTAACACCTAGCCCTGCAAGAACTCGTGCAAGTCCATCCAGGTCTTCGTTTGCTTCATCACGAATCCACTGATCCATTTCAATTGCATTAAACTGTTTAATGTCTTCGTATTTTTCGCCACCATAAATGAAACTATGTGTGCTTTTATTCATTGTCGGGTGCATACTGTAATCAGCAGTACCAACGATAATTTCTTCTAACGGGTCCCAGTCGTTATGACTCTGTACTGGCATAATCTAATCCTTTAATATATTGCTTATGAAAACTTAATCGACTTATATATCCACCGCGATTATACTGTTTCCATTCGTCGCCGCCTAATCCAAACAACACAGTTTTACTTGGTGTAACATTTAAAGTATTACAGAAGTCTAACTGTTTGTCAATGTATTTAGACGGAATGTAGTCAGGAGAAAATTTTTCAAAGTACTTTAGTCCTAACGATGCTCCGATTTTATTATGGTAGTTAATTTTATGATATACAAACAATGTATCGTCGTCGTCAACCTTTGTATATCTTATACCAATGCGAGCATATGCTACTGGAAATGTTTTACTTAAACTAAACGTAACATCGGTAATGCATGGATATGCAAAGTCAAATTCAATTCCTCTGCATACGCCAAAATATGCACAATCAATCAATACAGGAACATTAAGTCGAGAACATTCTCGCATAAGTTCGTGATACTTTTCATGCTTGTCTCCAGTATCTGCAAACGGCAATGAAATTATTACAGCGTCATTCTCTGCAACTGGAGCGTCACTGAGATATGCCCAGTTATAATCATTACGCCAAGCCAGCCGGTGATACATATAATCACCCTTAAAACATCTAAATCGTTTGCTATGGTGTTTAATATAAAACTTATCAAACGATTCGGTTGTTCCGTTGCTGAATACTTTGTATTCAAATTGCTCTAAACCGACGAATTTGTTAAGTTGTGTTGTTTTAATCCAGCTGTCGTATGCGTGTAAGTATTCATCAATTATAGTTGTACTGTGTACAACTGTTGCATCCAACGGTTCTCTAAGTAATTTTACAGTTTCAGGATCTAAGATAGCACTTGCACTACCAAAATCCATGTGTCGCTTATCATTGGGTATAACGGTCATTTTCGTCCAAGAATGTAATCTGTCCTATAACAATGTCTGATGGTCCGAAGTTAGCAACTCCGTGCCATGTATCGCCCTT
>Ga0255088_1000514_pt1 | contig 17426 bp, 14 predicted proteins | sample Colum_Miss_RepB__2_FD_188587 | JGI IMG/M metagenome (GOLD analysis project Ga0255088, IMG submission 188587) | Freshwater microbial communities from Columbia River, Oregon, United States - Colum_Miss_RepB_8d | ecosystem: Environmental > Aquatic > Freshwater > River | place: USA: Oregon...
GTATCCGCTGCTGCCGGTGCTGCTGGGGCTGGGCGGGGTGGGGCTTATCGTGCTCATGGGGCGATTGCGGCTGGCAGCGCTGCAGCGGCTATTACCCGCCTATGGTCTGCTGCTGGTCGTGCTGATGGGCCTGCCTGCCTCACACACGGCCGCCCAGCGGCTGGTTCGGCCCTTGCCGCCCGCGCTCGAGTCTTTCCGCTTTACCGAAATCATGCTGAAGGATCCGGATGCCCAGTCGGCCGTGTCGGTCGCCGCCTCGCGACTGCAGTTCATCGAGGACATGCAAATCGTAGCCCGCGAGGTACCTCCGAGCGCCTGCGTGCTAAGCGAGTTTCCGATCCTCATTCAGCTCTACACCAAACGCTGGGCCGTGTTACCGCCCTGGCGTTCGCTGCGTGACGCCGCCGGCGCCGCGGCGGTGTGTCCTTACTACTACCTCATCCCGATCATGCTGCCCGCGACCGACACCGCCGCGCAGGTCGCGGCTTATGTGCGCGACCACCAGGTGCTGGCGGTCTCTGCGAGTCCCCGCGACCCGACCGGCCGCGAGCAGTTGGGCATTCTGTTGCGGATGAATGGCGCGCTGCCCCGCTAAGCCGCACGCAGTTCCCCGGGGGCTGTAGGGTCGCCGATGCGTCAGACCACCAGGAAGTCGGTGGCGGTCAGCGTGGGCGCGCCGGTGAGGGTCGCAAACCACACCGCCGCGTAGCCGGTGCCAGAACCGTCGGCGTCGTAGTGGAGCTTGCCAAGTGCGGTGTCGTAGACAATGCGGGTGCTGGAGGCGGTGGCACAGCCGTGGTGCGTGTTAGCCGGGGACCCTCCTGGCCAACGTCGCCAGACGCGCGGGCGGGGGAAATTACTGGGCATTCCGCACTGGGCGTACGCTTGCGACAGGAATCGCTACTGAAAGGAACCTGCATGCACCAGCCGCCGCCTTTTCAGCCCGAGTCTGTCTACCAACATCCCGGCGCGGCCCTGCCGCAGGTCCTCGCCGCGCCCTCGCGCTACATTCAGGGCGCGGGCGTTCTTGACCAACTGGGGACTTACCTTGGCCTTGTACCCGCGCGACGGGTGGCGTTGTTAATAACGGCAGGCGGCGAGCGCCGCGAAGGATTGCGGATCAAGCGCAGCCTCGATGCTGCCGGGATCGAGAGCCGGGTTGTGAGCTTTGGCGGCGAGTGCTCGTTTGAAGAAATCGAGCGTGGCGTGGTGGCGATCCGCAGCCAGCCGCTGGCGGTGGACTGTCTGGTGGCGGTGGGCGGCGGCAAATGCATCGATGCCGGCAAGGGGATTGCCTTCCGCCTCGGCCTGCCCATGGTGAGTTGCCCGTCGCTGGCGTCTAACGACGCGCCCTGTTCCGGGCTTACCGTCATCTACACGCCGGCCGGCGTGACCGAGTTGCTGGAGTTCTATCCGCAAAATCCCGTGCTGGTGGTAGTCGACACGCAGGTCGTTGCCGAGGCGCCGGTGCGCTATCTGGTGAGCGGTATGGGCGATGCGCTCGCCACCTGGTACGAGGCGCGCACCTGCCTGCAGAATCCCCCCGGGCGCTCCATGCTTGGCGCGCGGCCCACGCTGGCTGCGGCGGCTTTAGGTGAGCTCTGCGCCAATACGCTGTTTGCCGACGGCGTCGCCGCTGCCAAAGCGGTGTACGAGCGACAGGTCACCCCGGCGCTCGAGCATGTAATTGAAGCCAACACCCTGCTTAGCGGCGTCGGCTTTGAAAGCGGTGGGCTTGCCGGCGCACATGCCGTCGCGCAGGGGCTTACCGTCCTGCCGCAACTCCACGCCATCTATATGCACGGCGAAATGGTGGCGACAGGTTTGCTGACGCAGCTGGTGCTGGAGTCGCAACTTGAGGAGGCCAAACGTGTCGCCGGCTTCTGCGCTGCCGTCGGCCTGCCCGCGCACTACGGACAGCTCTCGCTCAAGGTCTCTAATCGCGACGACATGATGGCCGCCATGATGGGCGCAACCGCCATGGCCTTCCTGCAGAACGAGCCGTTTCCCGTCACCGCCAACATGCTGATGGAGGCGGCGGTCGCGGCAGACGAGCTGGGGCGCGCGGTAGTGGCAGAGGTGGGGGATGAGGCTTATCGACGGCTGCATCATCAGCGCTGATTGCAGCCGTCGCTGACGACTTTGCGCGGCGAAGTAGCGCCGGCGCCGCCCCCTACGCCGCCAGCCGCTCCCGCAAAAAGTCCCCCAGTCCCGCCAGCACTTCGCTGGCGCGCGGCACGGCGCCGCTCATCCAGAACGCGCCGTGAATCAGGCCGGGCAGGGTGATGTGGGTGGCGGAGGTGCCGGCAGCGACCAGCGCGTTGCAGTATTCGATGGCCTCATCGCGCGCCGGGTCGTATTGCGCGGTCAGGATAAGCGCGGGGGCGAGGCCGGAGAGGTCCTTGGTGTTGAGCGGCGAGGCGTAGGCGTGTTCGATGTCTTCGGGCGCCGCCAGGTAGTGGTCCCAGAACCAGTCAACGGCATTGCGGGTGATGAGATAGCCTTCGCCGCATTCGCTCTTGGACGCACCGTTACAGCGGCGGTCGATGACCGGGTAAATCAGCACCTGCGCGGCGAGACTGATGCCGGCGTCGCGGGCGCGGATGGCGGTGATGCTCATCAACTGCCCACCGGCGCTGTCGCCAACCAGCGCGATGCGCGCGGGATCAATACCAAGGCGCGCGGCGTTGGCGATTAGCCATTCCAGCGCGGCAAAGACCTGATTCACCTGCGTGGGAAAGCGGGACTCGGGCGCGAGCGAATAGCTGGTCGCAACCACCACCGCACCGGTCTCGTTGGCGATCGACCGCACGGGCTCGTCGCACACCCCGAGATGACCGCCCACCCAGCCGCCGCCGTGGGTGTAGAGGATGGCGCTGCCGTTCGCATTCGCCGGGGTGTACACGCGCAGCGGCACGCCGTTCAGCGCCAGTTCTTCCACGCTTTTGACGTCCTGCGGCGGGTTTTGCAGCGTGGGGAAGGTGTCGATCACGGCGCGCGCTTCGGCGATGCTCATGTGCTCGAAGGATTTCACACCCTGCTTGTGCAAGGCCGTGAGGATGAACTGGATGGTGGGGTCGATGGCCATCGGAAACCTCGTCTGCAGGGGCGATTGAACACGGGCGCTGGCCGGGCGGGGCGGCGCGGGCCGCATTACAGCACATCGCCCGTCGAGGCGACTGCCTCTGTTTGGATGCCGGCATAAAAACGCGGTGCGGTAGGCGCCGCACGGGTACCCATCCCCGCCAAGTCACGGCATGATTGGCCGCCGTCGGCGCCGAGCCGCGCGCCAGATCCACGCAGTGAGAGGAGCAGTCATGAGCGCATCCGCAGAACTCAATCAGGTCGACGCCGTGGTAGTCGGCGCCGGCTTCGCCGGGCTTTATCAGGTGCATCGGCTGCTCAAGGCCGGTTACCGCGTGCGGGCCTTCGAGAAAGGCAGCGACGTGGGCGGCACCTGGTACTGGAACCGCTACCCCGGCGCGCGCTGCGATATCGAAAGTATTTGCTACTCCTATTCGTTTGATGAGGCCCTGCAGCGCGAATGGCGCTGGCCGCAACGCTATGCCGAGCAGCCCGACATCCTGCGCTATCTGCAGCACGTGGCGGAGCGCTTCAATCTGCGCCCGCATTTCGCGTTCAACACCGCGATTGAAGCAGCGCATTACGACGAGGCCAGCCAGCGCTGGCAGGTGCGCACCGCGACGGGCGAAGAAATCTCCACCCGCTTTTTCATCATGGCGACCGGCTGTTTGTCGAAGCCGCTGGAGCCGAAGTTCAAAGGGCTCGAGTCCTTCACCGGCGAGCAATACCAAACAAGCCGCTGGCCGCACGCCGGCGTGGATTTCACCGGCAAGCGCGTGGGCATGATTGGCACCGGGTCGAGCTCCATCCAGTCCACGCCTATCATCGCCCAGCAGGCCGCGCAGATGTTGGTGTTTCAGCGCACGCCGCAGTTTGCGATTCCGGCCTGGAACCGCGAACTGACGGATGCCGAAATGCGCACGGCGCAGGAGTCGTATACCGAACTGCGCCGCCTGATGCGTCAATCCGAAGTCGGCATCGACTATGAATCGCCCACCATCGGCGCCAAGGAGGCGGACGCAGAGTCTCTGCAAAAGCAGCTTGAATTCGCGTGGAACCGCGGCGGCTATTTGATGCTCGCGGCCTATCCGGATCTGTTAACCGATCTGGAATCAAACAAGCTGGTCAGCGATTGGGTGAAGGAAAAAATCCGCGCTCGCATCAAGGACCCGGAGCTTGCTCGCAAGCTGATGCCGGAGTATCCGCTGGGTGCGAAGCGCCTGTGCGTCGATACCAATTATTTCGAGACCTTCAACCGCGACAACGTGACGCTGGTGGACCTGCGCGAATCCGGTATCGACGGCTTTACCGCGCAGGGGATCCGGCTTGAAAACGGCACCGAATACGCGCTGGACGCGGTGATTTTCGCCACCGGTTTCGACGCCATGACCGGCGCCCTGCTGTCGGTCGATATTCGCGGCAAGGGTGGACTGACGTTGCGCGAGAAGTGGCAGAACGGCACCAAAAATTATCTGGGCGTAAGCGTTGCAGGCTTCCCCAACCTGTTCATGATTACCGGCCCCGGCAGTCCGTCGGTGCTCTACAACATGACCGCCAGCATTGAGCAGAACGTGGACTTTGTGTCGAACACCATCGACCACCTGCGCGCCCATCACTACGCCAGCATCGAAGCGCAGCCGCGCGAGGAACTGGCGTGGACCAAATACGTGGACTGGATCTCAAAGCAGACCATCTATACCAAGGTGAAGTCCTGGTACAACGGCGAAAATGTGAACGGCAAGCCGGCAGGATTTATGCCCTATGCCGGCGGCGGGCTGACGTATTTCGAGTTTGTGCGGCAGGCGGTGGACGAAGGCTATCGAGGCTTCACGCTCTCGGCCTGAACCACCCGGGCAGCGCGCGCGGCGCCGGGCTTGCCCGCCGCGCGCTGGCGGGCGCTAGTCCATGCTTTGCCGTAGTTCGATCAGCACCTCGTCCGCGGCGTCGATGCGAATCAGCCCGCGTCGCGGAAACTCCAGATCCAGAATCACATACAGCGTCACCGACATCAGCAGCGGAAAAATCAGCATGTGCAGCCACTCGCGGTGGTGCTTGCCTGCCAGTTCGTAGCCAATCAGCAATCCGCCCATCAGGCTTAAGACCGCCAGCATCAGGAAGATGACCATCGGCGGATGATTGCGGGTCGCCACCTGACGGGTGGTGGTGATGTCGATCATCTCGTTCAGCGCAGGCAGCAGCAGCTTGGCCGCATCCGGCGCCGCGCCGGTGGTCGCGGCACCGGCGATCGCGGCCGACCAGATCTGCTGTTGGAGCGCGGCCGCCCGCCCGGTTTGCGTTTTGTATCCCGCGGGATCGTTGATTTGCTGGTAGGTCGCAATGCGTGCGTCGAGATACTGCCGCATCTGCGCCCGTACCGCGCTCGCGCTGGCGGCGGGTAGCAGATCCACGCGCAGCCAGGCCGTGCCGATGGCGTTGGCTTCCTCGGTAATAAGGTGTCGACGGTCTTCAAACCGGCTGGCCGCGCCGGAAAACGTAAACGCAATCAGCAGCCCCAGCAGCCCGAACACCGCGCCTTCTGCGGCGCTGCTGCCTTTGATTTCTTGCCCCGGATGGCGCGCGCGGACCGCAAGCCCAATGCGCCGTCCGATGGCCAGCGCGGCCAGAATCGACAGAAACAGGCCGAGCGCGAAAAGGGTAGTGCTGAGGACGTGATTCACGGCATAGCCTCTGATCTGGGGATGGCCAGCACTGTAACGAAGTCGGTTGCGGTGGTGGCAGGAAATGTGACGCCACGGTCACCGCCGTCTCGCGGGTTGCGACGGGCCCAAGGGCGTGACCACAATCGGCCATGCAGCGGACCACGCCTTCCACGCTAAACGGCCATCGTTTTGACCTGCTGGTCGTCGGCGGCGGTATTCAAGGTGCGGCCGTCGCCCGCGAGGCCGCGCTCCGCGGCTTAGGCGTGCTGCTGGTGGAGGCAGAGGACTTTGCCGGCGGCACCAGTTCGCGCAGCAGCCGCCTGATCCACGGCGGGCTCCGCTATCTGCGCGAAGGCCATGTGGCGCTGGTCCGCGAAGCGCTACAGGAGCGCGAGCGGCTGCTGCGTCTGGCGCCGCATCTGGTGTGGCCGCAGGCGATGCTGATGCCCTTCTTTGAGGACAGCAGCGGCAGCCGCTTGGCGGGCTGGTTGGGCATGCAGGCCTACCGGCTGCTGGCCGGGCGCAGCCGCTTGCCGGGCCCCGGCGTGCTGTCGGCACGCGCGGCCGTGGCGGCGTTTCCCGGCCTGCGCAGCCGCGGACTGCGCGGCGCCCTGCAGTTCTACGACGCCGCCACGGTCGACGGCCGGCTTACGCTGGCCAATCTGGAGGACGCCGCCCGTGCCGGCGCCCGGCTCATCAACCACTGCGCACTCGTGGGGCTGGCGGCCGGCGGTGGGCTCCGGCTTGCCGACCGGCTCGGCGATACCGAGATCACGGTGCATGCCCGGCAGGTTATTAACGCGGCCGGGCCCCGCGCCGATGCCGTGCGGCGTTTGCTCGGTCAGGACGGCAAAGACCTCATCCGCACTACGCGCGGGAGCCATCTGGTGCTGCCGCCGCGCCCCACCGACCGCGCGCTGGCCGCGTTTCTGCCGGACGGGCGCATCCAGTTCGTCATTCCCCATACGGACGGCACGATTTGCGGCACCACCGACGTCGACCAGCCGGTCGGCGAGGCCGAGCCGGATGTGCCCGAGGCAGACGTGCGCTATGTGCTCGACGCCCTCGCCTGGCTGCTCGACCCCGCGCCCACGCGGCAGGACGTGCGCCACGCGTGGTGTGGCTTACGCGCGCTGCCGGCCGGCAACGGGCCTCCGGGCGCGCTCAACCGCGAGGCGTTTCTGGTGACCGAAAGTCTGCCCGGCGGCAAGCTCCACACCATCGTCGGCGGCAAGCTGACTACCCATCGCGCGCTTGCCGAACGCAGCATCAACCAGCTGTTCTCGACGTGCTCCGCCGGGTCGCCCTCGCGAGAGCGCGCCCTGCCCGGCGGCGAGGGCCCGGCTTGTCCTGATGATCCGCTGTGGGCGCGCCACGGCTGCGAGGCCATAGCCGTACGTCGCTTGTGTGAGGAAGAGCCCGCCTGGGCTGCGCCGCTCTGCCCGCATCGACCGGCGCTGGGCGCCGAAGTGGTCTACGCGCTAAGAGAGCAGGCCGCCGTGAGCTTTAGCGATGTGATGCTGAGGCGGCTGTGGCACACGCAGGGGCCGTGTCTGGATGAAGAATGCCTGCGCCGCGCCCACGGGATTTTTGTGCGTGAACGGCGCTGGGTGGGGGGTGAGGAGTTCGCGGAAGCGGCAAATGCACTGCGCACAGCGGCGGTCGGAGTGAGCGGTGGTGTGGGCATCTGGAAGGAGCAGGCCGCTGCGGGTTCTGTACATCATTACTGCCAGCGTTGAGCGGCCCGCTGACTGCGTGCGGTGCTCCGCCAACCCCTCTTGTCAACGTTGATAGGCTGGTAGGGAAGCACGGGTTGCTTTGAATTCCGCGCGACACACACTCAGTAACGCGCCTTCAGATTGAACCACCGGATTTGGCCGAGGGATCTGGCATTCATCGTCGACCTGTCATCACGATGCCGTAAACTTTTGAATCATTGGATTAGCCGCAATCGGTAGGGCCTCACGCAATTCGGGAGTCGTTCGGTGAGAAAGAGTCGAAAACTTGTTGTTTCTTTGCCGGTACTGGGCCCAGCCCTTCTTTTTCTATATCGATGCAATTTAGCTGCACGCTCAATTTTTTCCTCGATTCCTACTGGCTGGCAATGGTTGATGGAATCTCGTGAGGTGACGAACTTCACGTATGACCTGGAGCAGCGCAATGTCCGCTACCTCTATGCATTGATTTCCGAGGTGACCGGTCGACCCTACAGTGAGATCGAAATTTTCGCGTTCGAAGCAATCAACAATGAAACTCTGAGGAGTCACTTAAGGGTAATGCATCAGGATCCCTTGCGGAGGCAGTTTGCGGACGAGAGGCTCAAGTGGGGAAGACAACTCGCGTATTACATTCTTGTTCGAGCGATGAAGCCGAAGGTGGTAGTCGAGACAGGCGTTGACAAGGGGCTTGGTGCTATCGCGATCGCGGCGGCGATTCAGAGAAATCAGCGAGATGGTTTCGTCGGTCGCTACTATGGCACTGATATCAATCCAGATGCCGGCTATCTGCTGAGTGGAGAATATGCGGCGTTCGGCGAGATTCTGGTCGGCGATTCAGCAGGCATACTTGCGAGCTTCCAAAGCCCTATCGATTTCTTTGTGTTCGACAGCGAACGAACGCCACAATACGAAGCGCTTGAGTATCAAAAAGTTCGAGAAAAACTGACCGACGAGGCCGTCCTGCTCACAACTTTCGCCCACGGGTCATCGGCGCTATTGGATTTCGCCTTGGAGTCGGGCCGTCACTATTTGAGCTTCCGCGAGCGACCCAAGAGTCATTTCTACTCTGGATCGGAAATCGGTTTCGCTTTCGCCAAGTCGTCGCCTGCTGGTGAGATTCCTTCGGCATCCTGATCGCTCGCACGGACTCCAGCGCGGCCGCCTGCTGCAAACCTATGAAGATGCTAGGTAAGGACCAGTGGCGCACCTTGCGCTGACCAGCGAGGACCCCCTCGCTTGCGCTGTCGCTTTGTCCTCATCGCCCGTTTTTGCGCGCAGCGCTGTTTTATGCGGTGCGGCGGCAGGCAGCGCTGGGTTTGAGCGATGTGATGTTGTGGCGTTTGTGGCACACGCAGGGGGGAGGGCGTCTGCACGAGGAGTGTTGGCACGCCGCAGGCGCCTTGGTGGGGCGTGAGCGACCGCAGTCGCGCGACGATGGACTGACCACCGCCGCATAGCTGCGAGACGAACGCAGTCAGCTGTTTGGGCCGCCGGACTCAGGCGCGGCGGTGGACTTTAGTCAGGGTGCTGCCTGAAAGTCGGCCACCGGCAATCCCGCGAGGCTGCTCGCGCTGTCATCTTTTCCGGTTAACAATGACCACTCGCCCGGACACACTGCAGCAATGCGATCCCCATTCAAAGCCCTTGGCTCATTCTCTCGTTACTCTTTGCTGTCGGTTGTGGCGCTGGCCCTGGGCCTGTGGCGTGAATCGGTGGTGTCGTCAAAATTTGGACTCAGCGAGGCGCTGGACGTCTATGTGGCCGCCTCGGCGTTTTTCCTGTTTTTCGGGGTGCAGTTAGCCAACACGCTGGAGATGGTGTTCATTTCCAAGGAGGCGAAGCGGGACACGCCCGAAGCGACCACGCCGCAACTCTGGCAGGCCGCCAAAATCCTCTTGCTGACTGATTTATGCGTCTGCTGCTTCCTGTGGTTCGGTGCCGGCGCGCTGCTCTCCGTCTTCTTCCCGGGATTTTCGCCAGCCCAGATTGCGTTGGGCGCGGCCATCTTGCAGAAACTGCTGGTCGCGGTGGTGCTGGCCAATTTTTGCGGCATCCTCAAGGCCAGCCTGAATGTTCTTGGCGTGTTCGCACCCGGACTTTTCGCGGGTGCAATTGTTTCCGTGTGCTCCGGCGGCATGGTGATCCTGTTCGCGGAGGAAATGGCGCTCGATGCGCTGGTCTACGGCTTTCTGCTGGGACACGGCGTCGTGCTAGCCATGCTGGTGGTGGTCTACGTGCGGACCGTGGGCTGGCACAAGCTGCTCATCAGCGCGAGTGCGCCGGCGATCGAAGAGCGCCTGTGGCAGGCTGCGGGCGTGGTCTTGCTGGGCGAGGTCTGCTTCCTCGGTTTCGCGCTCACCGAGCGCGGTTTTGCTTCGACCTTCCCGGCCGGCACGATCTCGGCGTTTTACTACGCCTGGGCCCTGTACTCAGTGCCGCTAACGCTGGTGGTGGTGCCGGCAAACACGGTGCTCTATCCGCCGCTGGCCAAGGCGTTTGCGCAGGACATGGCGCAGGGCCATACCTTCCTCTGGCGAGTGGCACCGGGGCTGGTGCTCTTCAGCCTGCTCCCGGTGGTCGTTACCTTGATCTGGTCGCACGAGATAGTGGAACTGGTGCTGCTTCGGGGCCGCTTTAACGCCGAAAACGTGGTGCTCACGGCCGGGCTTCTGCAGGTGCTGATCTGCGCCATGCCGTTCGTGGCCATGGGCAGGATGTTTCGTTACAGCCTGTATGCAATCGGCAGCTATGCTTCAGCCAGCGCGGCCCAGTTCGCGAGTCTGGTCGCCATCGTAGTGCTGGCGCCGATACTCATGGCCAGCCACGGCGTGACCGGATTGGCGATGGCCTCGGCAATTGCGGTGTCTGCGCAGACCTTGGTGATGTTTCTGTTTCTCAGGTGGCATTCCACATGATCGTCAAAAAGAACAGGCTCGGCGGCGCCAGTCCCATTGTTTGCGGACTCTGGCTGGCGACCATGTTTACCGTGGTGATGCTCAACGCCGTCTTTCATCCCGTGAAAAATCTCGCGGCCGTGGGGCAGGCGACGGATACGCTAAGTGGCACGGTCGCCTTGCTTGTCGCTGTGGTCTGGCCCGCGGTCTATCTGTTTTTTATCAGTGGCCGTCAACCGGCGATTCGGATGCGCTGGTCGTCTGGCATCGCACTCGCCTGCTTTCTGCTGTTTTGTCTATGTTCGATCGCGGTGAGCCCCGGTCCCGCCATGTCGGCGGCTTATCTGCTGTTGACCGTGGTCACGGTCTGGGTCTGCTATCGCTTCGCACGGGATTTTTACGCCAGTCCAGAGCAGATGGCGGTGGCCTTCCGCTTGTATGCGCCGTTGGTCACGCTACAGCTGGTGCTTTTTTCTTATCTTGAATACGTGCCGGGTTATCGCCTTGGCGAGGGCAAAGGCATGATGGAGCCCGCCTCGATCGGGCTTAACGCGCTATCGGGCGTGCTGGCCAGCATGGCCTATCGCAGCAACCTTGTGCGTTTGCCGCTGATCGCGATTCTGCTGGTGATCATCTACCTCACCGAATCGAGAGCCCCCGCGCTTGCGGTCTTGCTGGGTCTAGCGGTGGTCTTTTTCGGCCGGCTGAAACACCAGCACGCCGGGCGCAAACTGGCCGGCATTCTGCTGGTTATGCTGGGCTGCGGGCTTGCGCTGGTTTTCCACGAGGCCTGGTTACCGCACGCCGAACGATTCCTCGCGCTTAACGACGAGCACCGCGGGCTCGCTGCGGGTGGATCCGGGCGTCTGCTCATCTGGCGGGAAACCTGGCAGGTGTTTCTCGATCATCCGCTGTTCGGGGTGGGCTACCGGATGCACGAGGGTTTTCTGCGAATTGGCACCAGTTCGCACAATGGCTATCTCTCGCTCTTAGCAGAAATCGGTATTTTTGGCTTCATGGCGGCGATGTTCCTGATCCTTGGTGGACTCATGCGGTCGGCCCTGGCGATGGGGATGAATGCCGAATCTACCCGCGTGCAGAGCATTCTTCTGGCGTTCATCGTGTCCGGGCTTTTTGTCGGCATTTTTGAGCGCTTTTTGGTGAACACCGGCAATGCGTTCTCGGTAGTGTTCCTGCTGGCCGTACTCTGGCACGTGCTTGAACGTCGGCGGCCGGCGTGAGGCGCGCGCGGCGCGTCAATCGGTGGGGCTGGTCCGCACTGGCGCTGATGCTGGTGGGCGGCGCCATTGGTGCGGGTCTGTCGAATACCGCGCGCGACTATCTGCGTCTCCTCACCGGATTCAATGTCTACACCCCGGAGGCGCAGGCGGCAGAAACAGCACCATCCCGCCAAGTGCCGGTTATGGACGGCACGCTTTTCAAGGAAAAGCCGCCCCTCGCGCGTGAGGGTTTCCCGCCCATCAAGATCATTTACGAATCCGAGCTCTGGTCGCCCGGCGCAGACACGCAGCAACTGCCCACGCCGTTTCGGTTGAAGACGGTCGTGGGACGCTGGAAACGAGAGCCCATGCTGGTGATTGACGATATGGAGGACTGGCCGTTTTTTGATTCTGACCAGCGCTTGGACCGCGCCAATCTCGACAAATACCTGCAGTTGATCGCGCAGGCGAAGGCGGCGGCCCCCGGCGCGAAGATCGGGTTCTACGGCACCCCACCGCTTAGCGACTACTGGCGCGCCATCGATAACAATCCGCGCCAACGTCGTGTGGACTGGCAACGCGACAACGATGCCATTCAGGCGCTCGCCGACGCTCAGGACGTGCTTTATCCCTCGCTTTACACCTTTTACGCAGACCAGCAGGGCTGGGTGGCCTACGCGCAGGCCCAGGTCGCCGAGGCCCGAAGGATGGCCAAAGGCAAACCGGTATTTGTTTTTCTGTGGCCTCAGTACCACAACTCGAACAAGTTGCTCGGCTGTCAGTTTGTGGGTGCCGCGTATTGGCGGCTGCAGCTGGAGACTGCGCGGCAATTGGCCGACGGCGTCATCGTCTGGGGCGGCTGGGACGTCTGCAGCAAGCCGGGTGGCCAACAGTCTTGGGACAGCAAGGCCGAATGGTGGGCGATAACGCGGACTTTCCTGCCTTCGGGCGCGGCCGCTAGCCCGCAGTCACGGCCCTCGCCCTAGTTGGCGTCGATCGCGCGCTGGTAAATCTCAAGATACCGACTGGCCACTGCGGCCGGGTCCCAGTTCGCCACGGCGTGCTGACGAAACGCAGGTCGCTGTGCGTCAAGCGCCCCCAAGTCCCCGATCAGCTGGTCGCAGCGCTGAATCAGCGCCGCACGGTCGCCGGGCGGCACCAGCCCCTGCCAGAAAGCTGGCATCTGGTCAGGAATGCCGCCGACCTCATAAGACAGCACCGCGGTACCGCAGGCCATGGCCTCGATAATGACGTTGGGATAGTTGTCGGCGACCGTCGTCATGACCATAAGGTCGGCCGCCGCATAACAGTGCTTAAGGCGCTCCAGGTCCTGAATAACACCCGCGTAGTGGAAGCGCCGTGAGGGCGATTTTTCACGCGGCGGCTTGCCCACTACCAGCGCAGGGACATCCAGAGTCTCCACTAGGGCCCTGAAGTCAGCAAAACCTTTGCGGGGGTCATTGCAGTCGGCGGCGATGAACAGCAGCACGGGCCCCACAAGCGGCAGGCCCAGAGCTTCGCGCGCCAGGGCTTGGGGGTACGGGGTGAACTGGGCGATCGGGATCGGGTTGGGAATCACGTGGACGCGTTCGGCCGCAAAGCCGCGTTGCAGCGCGCGCTCGGCCAGCCAGCGGCTGGGCGAAACGATGGTCAGGTTGCGCAGTTCTGCGTAGAGCGTCGACTTGAAGCGGTATTCCTCGGCCGACCAGTCGATCCAGGCGGCTGGATAAACCTGCGGCAGAGGACAGGCGCCACAACCGCTTAGCCAGCGGTCGCAATCCGGATTGGGAATACCACACCGCCCAACTGCCCCCCATTGGTCGTGCCAGGTCCACACGATGGGTCGGTCGCGCCAGCCTTGCAGCAGCTTGCGATAGTTCAGGTAGTAGCCATGCAGGTTGTGAACGTGCAATACGTCGGCGGTCGCGGTCAGTGCCAGCAGTTCGTCGGCGAGTCCCATGTCCCAGACGGTCATGCTGCCGCCTAGCCGGGCCAGCAGTGCATTCACCTGTCGTGAGCCGGGACGCTTCATCCCGTGCAAGCCGGGTTCGGCGATGCTATCGCTGGTGTGATAAAGACAAACCTCTGTTCCGGCTTCGCGCAGCGCGCGCTTCAAATGGCGCGCCATGCGCGCCGCGCCGCCGCGATGGGCTTCGGTATTGACCAGCGCTACACGCATGGTTGTCACGGCCGCCCGCCGAGGCCTGCCGCCGCCAGACACATCGCCTTGAAGCGTTCGGCCATGATGCGGGTGTTAAAGCGGGTCTGGGCGAGTGTTTTGGCCTGCGCGCCCAGCTGCGGGCTTTCATCGATCGCGGCGAGGATTGCTGAGGTCATAGCGCCGGTATCTTCTCGTGGATAGACGCGGCCGTTGGTGCCGTTGGTGAGTGCTGCGAACTCTGGCATGTGTTGACCTCCTGCGTCATGTGTGACGACGGGTAGTCCGTAGCCGAAGGCATGGAGCAGGCTGAGGCCAATTGCGCCGGGATGCACCAGCGCCTGCGCGCTGAGGAACCAGGGCGCCAAGCGGTTTTCCTCATAAATTGCGCCAAGCCAGCGCACGCTGTCGCGCAGCCCCGCCGCTGCCGTGCTGGCTTGCAATTCGGCGGCTTGCGGCCCGTCCCCGATTACGCACCACAGCAAATTGGGATGCCGCGCCTTGAGTGCAGGTACGCAGTCCAACATGCGCTCGAAGCGGTTTTTGGATTCCAGCCGGGCGCAGGACAGCACAAGCGTTCGCCCACTCAATCCTTCGTCCTGTTGCCATTGCGTCAGCCGCGCGGCCGGCCAGTCGGCGCAGGCGCGGTCGATAGCACTTTGATCGAGCCCATTGTTCATCCCAATTGCGGTCGCTCCGCCAAAGCCTGCCATTCGCCGGAGGCGCTCAGCCTCCCTGTCGTTATACAGATACACGTAGCGGAACAGCCGCCACCACAACAGGCGAAGTTTCTCGAAATATGGATTGCTGCCGGCGGTATGCAGTTGCCCTTCAATCACCACGCGCTTGCCGGCCAAGCGCAGCAGGACGGACACCAGCACGTTCGACAGCACGCGTGGATTGCCGTGCACGAAGTACACATCGAAGTGACGCCACAAGTAGCGCCAGGGCAGGTGCTGCCAGCCTATCCGCTCGCGAGCAGCGCCCGTGTAGCGTACTTCTACCACCCGTTCCCCAAACGTCTGATGGATGGACGGCAGGTTCATGCCCGGGATGGCACGCTGGCAGAACACGGTCACGTCCAGTTCGGAGTCGGCAAAGATGCGGCGGAAATAGTCCGCCCGATAGGCCGGGATGATGTTGGTGATCACGGCGACGCGTAGCGGTGAGTTCATCCGATACGCTCGTGACCGCCGAGACCGAAATAGCGCACGTGCGCCAGCGGCCATTGCGGCTCAAAGTGGTGGCGCGGAATGCGGAAGGGATCGGTCTTGCCGACGACGACAGGCGCCCGAAAATTGCCGAACGCCGCCTCGTAACCCGCGGCGCGGATGGCGGCAAAGCCGGCCTCGTTGATATCTGCCAGCGTGCCGTAAGGCCAGGCCAGCCAGCGACACGCCACGCCCAATGCGTCTTCAATTCGATGCTTCGAGCCGGCGGTCTCGGCGCGCAGCGTCTCGGCGTTCCCGGCTACCTCAGACAGCCTGGCGTGGTTGAGAGAATGCGAGCCAATTTCGAAGCCCGCCGCGACGGCCTCGCGCAGGTCTTGCCAACTCGCCATTTCCATCACCGCCCGATAGCGGGTGATCTGCAGGCAGTAGCGTGCAGCCTGTTCGTAAGTCGCCCCGGTGTAAGCAGGCGGCACAAAAAAAACGCAGGGCACACCGAGCTTTGCCAGCACCGGCACGGCGTTGACGAAATTGTTTTTCAGACCGTCGTCGAACGACAAATGAAAGTAGCGCCCCTCTACCGGCCGCTCACCGCGCAGCATCTGCACGGCGGTGGTCGAGTCCACGAACTGGCCTAGCGTCTGGAGGGTGCGGATCAGCGACTCGAAAGCTGCGATCTGGTCGTCGAACACGTAGTGGCAGAATAGGCAGCGCAGAAAATTGCCGGTGGGCGCAGGCTGGAGGCGGGAGACCAGATCGAGCACGCGGTTGCGCACAAACAGCCGACTGTGGCCGTACCAGCCCCGAGGTCGTTCTACGGCATCGCGCCAGTGCTGTGCATAGGGTGCAGTCATCGGCTGAGATCTGAGCTCCGGCTACGAGAGATAAGCCATTGAAAGGCGCAAATACCAATTCAGTTAGCCGTCCGGACGCTTGCGGGCAGTCGTAGATGGCGCGTAGCGGCGAGTAGAGCGGATCTGTCGTTAGCCCTGCAAGCAACGATTACGCGGCACGCACCAGACAGGCAAAGGGCCGACTCAAGATCTTGGCCGACACCCCAGACTACGGCGGGTTTGTGACCAATAGTCGTGCCTGCGCGAGAACTGACTTCGACTCGCCGAACACCCGCGAAATCACGCGCTGGACTGCATTGCCAGCCGATTGGTCTGCCTATAATCGACTCGAGTCCAAATGTCTGAAGGATTGAGCTTGAGCACACGCTCGCCGTCTGCAGAGACCCCGCCCGCGACCGGGCCGCGGGTCATCTTCATAAACCGCTATTTCGCACCCGACATCTCGGCAACCAGCCAGATGCTGAGCGAACTCTGCTTCGCGCTGGCGCCGCGCGGGTTTCGCGTGGTGGTGCTGACCAGCCGTAGCGCTTATGACGCGCCGGCGACCAGTCTGCCCCCGCGCGAGACGTTGCAGGGGGTGGACGTGCATCGGGTGTGGACGACGCGTTTTGGTCGAGGCTCGCTGGCGGGGCGGGCTTGCGATTATCTGTCGTTTTACCTGAGCGCCTTGGTGGCCTTGCTGCTGCTGGCGCGGCGGGGCGACGTGGTGGTGGCGAAGACCGATCCGCCGCTGGTGTCGGTGGTCGCGGCGGTGGTCGCCGGGATCAAGGGCGCGCGTCTGGTGAACTGGTTGCAGGATGTATTTCCCGAAGTGGCGCTGCGGTTAGGCGTGTTAGCGCCGGGCGCGCTGGCGCGCAGCCTGCGACGCTTGCGGAACTGGTCCTTAGGGCGCGCCCGGCGCAATGTCGTGATCGGGGAGCGCATGGCCGCCTTGCTTGTCGCGGAGGGCGTGGCGCGCGAGGCGATCGAGGTCATTCCAAACTGGGCGGACGGGGCGCTGATTGCGCCCGTCGCACCGGCAGACAATCCGCTACGCGCGGCCTGGGGCTACGCGAACAGTCTGGTTGTGGGCTACTCGGGCAATCTGGGACGGGCGCATGAGTTCGACACGCTGCTCGGCGCCGCCGAGCGCTTGGCGAACGAAGCGGACATCGCGTTTCTGTTCATCGGTGGTGGGCGCGGCAATCAGCAACTTCGCGCGGCGGTCGAAGCGCGGGGTCTCCGCAATCTGCAATTTCAGCCCTATCAGGCGCCGGCGTTGCTGGCACAAAGTCTGTCCGTGCCCGATGTGCATCTGGTCTCGCTGTTGCCGGCGATGGAGGGTCTCATCGTGCCCAGCAAGATTTACGGCATCGCGGCCGCCGGTCGTCCCTGCATTTTTATTGGCGACCCAGCGGGCGAAGTGGCGGGACTGCTGGCAGCAGGGGGCTTTGGGCTCACGGTTGCGCCCGGGGATTCCGAGGCGCTGGCCGCAGCCATTTTGGGCCTGCGCGAGGACGCTCCCGAGCGTCATCGTCTGGGGCAGCAAGCGCGCGCTTTCTTCGATCAGGGGGGCTCGATGCAAGAGGCGGCAGCACGTTGGGACGTGCTGCTGCGGGAGGATTTGGCACGCGCCTGAACCGCACGGCGGCGCGCCCCCCACTAGCGCCTCCCCCTCCCCTTGCCCGAC
>Ga0255088_1000520_pt1 | contig 17340 bp, 24 predicted proteins | sample Colum_Miss_RepB__2_FD_188587 | JGI IMG/M metagenome (GOLD analysis project Ga0255088, IMG submission 188587) | Freshwater microbial communities from Columbia River, Oregon, United States - Colum_Miss_RepB_8d | ecosystem: Environmental > Aquatic > Freshwater > River | place: USA: Oregon...
TCTGGGCATCCGGATGCTGGACAACGTGCTGGAACTGACCTACTGGCCGTTGGACAAACAGAAGGAACAATCCGATTCCAAGCGCCGCATTGGTTTGGGTTTTACCGGTCTCGGTGACGCTCTGGTCATGCTGGGGATCAAGTACAACAGTCCCGAAGGACTGAACTTCGCCAGCAGTATTTCTGAGCTGATGCGCGACACGGCGTATCGAGCCTCTGTCGAACTGGCGAGAGAGAAAGGTCCCTTCCCGCTGTTTGACGCCGAGAAATATCTGGAAAGCGGTTTCACCAAGCGCCTGCCTGAAAGTCTGCGTGACGCCATTCGCAAAGACGGTATCCGTAACAGTCACCTGCTCTCGATTGCCCCTACCGGCACCATTTCCCTGTCCTTCGCTGACAACGCCTCCAACGGTATCGAGCCGGCCTTCAGCTGGTTCTACAACCGCAAGAAGCGCATGAATGACGGTACCAGCAAGATCTTGCCGGTGGAAGATCACGCTTGGCGCCTGTACCGTCATCTGGGTGGTGATGTGGACAATCTGCCCGAGCAGTTCATCACCGCGCTGGAAATGTCTGCTGACGACCACATGAAGATGTTGGAAGTCGTTCAGCCTTTCATCGACACCAGTATCTCCAAGACCGTGAACGTCCCGGAAGATTATCCGTACGACGATTTCAAGGATCTGTACTACAAGGGCTGGAAGGCTGGCCTCAAAGGCCTGGCTACCTATCGCCCCAATTCCGTTCTGGGTGCTGTTCTCTCCGTGGCTGAAGAGCCGAAGAAAGAAGAAACCAAACCCGAAGATGAGATGGTTCCGGATCAGAATCCGCTCCATACCAACTTCAAGTCCCGGCCAGCCGGTGATCTGGAAGCCATCACTCGCAAGATGGTCTACCACACCATTGAAGGCGAGAAGAAGATCTATCTGTCGATCTCCTTCATGAAGGTGGAAGGCTATATCGACGGCGAACGCATTACTGTTGAGCGCCCGATCGAGTTCTTTGTACCGGCGAACCAGCGTGATGACTCCCAGCAATGGGTAGCAGCCAACATGCGGATGCTGTCTCAGATCGCCCGTTCAGGTGCCTCCATTGCTGACAGCTTGTGGGAACTGCGCGAGGTGGTCTGGGATCGCGGAATCGTTCGCTACGGCAGTATTGACCGTCCTGATGGTTCCACGGGCACCCGGATGCATGATTCCGAAGTGGCTGCGATCGCCTATGCACTCCAGGAAATGCTCCGCGAACGCGGTTTCCTGAATCAGAACTACGAGGTCAAGCCGCTGGAAGAACTCAGCAAGAAAGAGATCAGCTTCAGCATCGGTTTCTCCGAAGCACCGACAAGCCCTGTCACCGCATTTCTGGATAGCTGGAGCCAACAAATCACCATCGCCGGTAAGAAGTGCACGGAATGCGGCGAGCACGCCGTGATCAAAGTAGATGGGTGCAATAAGTGTACCGCCTGCGGCGCCATTGGTGCCTGCGGTTAATGCGGCATAGAGCCACCCAATGGGTGGCTCTTTCTGGAGGCGTAATGAAAGAAGCTATAGCGGAAACTGTTCAGGTGTCGAAGACAGACCAACAGTTAATGACAGAGTATTTCGCAGGCACACTACCCGTAACGATGCGCTTTGCTGCAAAAGATACGGTTGCCGACGATATTCTTAAGATCGCTCGCGAGACCTATGACAACATGTATTTCAAAATACGTGCCGATGTTTCCTTTCAAAATTGGTTACCCATTTTTCTGAGAGGTTTCGTTAAAGGGTCTATTGCAAATCTAGCGATCAGCAGTGCTAAAGAAGCAATTGATTACATTGATCTTGAGCCTTTACATAAATGGGATAAGGAGCCCTACGCTCTCTCAAGACTTTGGCCCGAGGAAATGTCAAAAGAGTTTCTTGAAGCAACGACTGCTTATCAGAATGGTGTGGTCACCGATGGTGAAATCCTGTTGGTTATCGACAGACGGAATCGCCAAGACAAAAAGATCATCGGTATAACGGGCTGGTATACTGTTAATTCAGCCCCGCACCGTCATGACTTTGGCCTGCGTTTTACAGCTATCTATCCAGAGTATCAGCAGTGTGGATATGGTCTTGGCACTATTACAGCTCTGCTTGACAGACTTATTCTGAAACAGGGCGGGCCTAAACCCTATCATTACAAGGACGATGTGGTTCTCCATCAGCTTTGTGATCGTGATGAGACGTTTGAACGTTTCACTAAATTAGGGTTCGATCGCTACGAGGATAGTCTTGCCAAAAAGGTGCGCGAAGCGGGCGGTGATATGAAGTACGTCATGCTGACCAACCAGTTCAGAAATAACATGGCTTGGTGCAAACGCAATCCTCCGAAAGCCCCGAGTATTCCGTGACATGATCCTATGTTAAGCATTTGATCATTGGGTGTGTCATGGATAAACGTTTGCGTGTGTTCCTCGGTGGGACGACGAATGAGTCTCAATGGCGCGGCGACCTAAAGGTAATACTCGAGACCGACTTCTTTGATCCAGTCGTCGACGACTGGACTGAGGAAGCCAAACAAAACGAGTTACGAGAAAGGGAAACCTGCGACTTTATTCTGTACTGCCTGACCCCCAAGATGACGGGGGTTTATTCAGTGGCAGAGGTTGTGGATGACAGCAATAAAAGACCAGAGAGAACCGCTCTTCTGGTCTATGGGGTTGACGGTGGCGTTGTCTTCGATGAAGCCCAAAGTCGATCTGTCAGTGCTGTCGCCGAGATGGTTGCACGTAATGGTGCAAAAGTATTTACGTCGATTAATGAGGCCGCTGAGTTCTTCAACGCACGACAGTTGGAAGTATGCGGTCCTGTTGATGACGAGGATGACGACTACGACGAGGATGACGACGAAGGCGTCGGCATGGAAGGGCGTCGCAAGAAGAAATGGTCTGGTAAGGTTACCAAGAAGGCTAAGTGGAAACCGCCAGAGGGGCTGTTTGAGGAGTCTGCAAGAAAGATTGCAGACACCATCATCGCCTCAGCAAGTAGCCGGAAACAGGCCATTGGTCGCGTACAGTTCTATATCAATCGAGCGGGCAGTAACCTGAAGGATAAAGACAAAGCACGACTCAGAAACGCGCTGGCCATGATCGAGAAACATTACGATGATCAGGAAAAGAAAGATCGTAAGCTCGTAGTGTCAGCTTCAGCTAACTGGTAAGAAAACGCCTGGAGATAATATGGCCAAGATTACAGTTAATATCATTGCGGCTATGTGTGAGAAAAGCCGTGCGATTGGTAAAGACAACGGATTGCCCTGGCCTCGCAATAGTCACGACATGAAGTTCTTCCGTGAGACGACGACAGGTTCAGTTGTCATCATGGGTCGCAAGACTTTTGAATCAATGGGTAGTAAACCATTGCCCAAGCGCCGCAACATTGTCATTAGCCGTAAACTTGATGCATCGCGTGAAGATATTACGGTTGCCCGTTCTCTGGATGAAGCAATGGCAATGGGTCGGGAGTTCTGTACTCTGACCGAGCGTAATAATATCTTTATCATTGGAGGATCTGAGATTTATAAGGAGGCCCTGTCCCCTTCTTTCTCAGCGAATGTGGACCGGATGTTGCTGACCCTGTTCAGTGAGGATTATCCGGCTGACGCATTCTTTCCGGAGTTCGATAAGGACGTCTGGCAAAAAGACCATCTGATCCTGATGCACGAGGAGACACCGCGTGTCTCTAATGTCGTTCTCAAGGTTCAAGTCTATCAGAATATCAATCGCAAAGAGCCCGGTTAATCCGGGCTTTATGCCGCTATTTTATGTTAAAACCTTTTTCTCTAGAGACAGTCATGCCTTTACTCAGAAACCTGGGGTTGATACTACTAGCTATTGCTAAATACTGGTGGAGTAAACCCGATAATAAAACGGAGGACACGCCTGCTCCACCAGCTCCTCCCTTTGAAGAAACTCTTCCCAATATGGAAGCTGTCAATGCGGACATTAAACCCACGACTATTGTTTATGGTCAGGGTGCTGATCCTACACTTTATTTGTCTGACGGTTCTACCCGTAAGAGTGATAAAGGAATAGATCTAATGGTTAAGGACGGAAAGATATACGGAAAGCATAAAGGCAAATGGAGAGAGTTGAACGGAGTTACTGGAATCAGTTACTTTGTTTAACGGCATAATTCCCCGGGATTAACCCGGGGCTATATGCCTTACCACGGACCGCCTATCAGACGCTGAAGATGCCTCCGGTGACTATTGAAGTCATTAAGACCTGCCACACGCCTCCAGATGGTTTTCAAATGAGTACGGTATTGCTCGTTAGCGTCACGATACTCGTCAATGACTTCCTTCAATGATCCCAACTCAAAACCAGCATGAATGGCGCCTTTGTCAATAGGGATGCGTGTCGATGTGTAACAATAAGCCTTGACAGCCAGAAGAATAAGCTGCGCAAAAGCATCGTACGCCGTCGATTGCAGGTGGTTGAAGTTCTTATCGTTCTCCAACCAACACCGCAGATAAGCATTCGTCGGAATAGCAAAGTTATCTTTGATGAGAACTTGATTCTCACCAATGAGCATGCAGTTCGCCGTAGAGACCTGCGGGATCGAGAGATTGGAGTTCAGCACACCTGACGCGGCGTCAAGCATGTTGTTGTTGTGTGATGGAAGCAGATTACTGAAACCGACGATCGCTCCTTCACCAAAGGAAACAGAAAGCGCCCGAGTAATTGTTCTGCCACCGGTAAGGCTCTTCGGGATGGTGTAGATTGACTGGAACGGATCAATTACCATCTTCGGACAATCAGCCAAAGGAATATTTTCCTCAGCACCGCCATAGAGATTGCAATCTACCATCACGCGCGGTGTAACGACTTTATCCATTATCATGGAATCAATGTTAACAGCACTGATATGGCGTTGCAAAGAACGGTCTTTACGACCGATGAAAACATATTCCAACACTTCGGGTGGAATCTCGTTGTGACATTGCTGGATGCCGTAACGAACGGGGTTCATGAGCTTCTCCGTCTATACGTTAAAAAACACAGAGTTGTGGATTCTATAGCATACGGCTCGTTTAGAAGATAGATACATATTACCTAAACGATCTAGACTATCAGGAGTCCATTCATGGGACAAGTATTGATATTCGACGCTGAACCTATTTTGGATTACTTTGCACAACCGATGTTTGGTGAATACTTGAAAGAGCACCCCGCTTTCATCAAGTGTGTCATAGCCCATCGCGTTAGCATTGTTCATTTACTCCCTCTGGACAGTAAGCTCAACATGCAGGTTGCCATGCTGAGACACGCTTTATCCGGGACATTTATAAACGTTGCTGTTCCGGCAACGGTTGATCGCTTTTTGTATCGGCAACTTCCGCTAAGGCTGAAGGACTTCGATATCCGCAACATGCAGCTGACTGACGTGTTAATCGTTGGTTCGTCCATACACCTTCTAATTAATTAGGGACTCGTATGCAGTTCTTTCTCGACCTTAGCAATGAAGCCATCCGCTTGATGAAAACCACCAATCGTTTCATCACGGACCATCAGATCAAAACACGGCGATGGAATATGCGAGTGGCGAACGAGGCTACTAAAGCCCTGTTCGAAGAACTTTTGTCTAAGCATTTCCGTTTCCCGACACGGACTGATGCCTTTGAAGACTGGGTTCATACCAACGCATCTTGGTTCAATATCAGGCAATGCGATGACCCCATCAGTAGCAGTTATCTCTCTGAGGTACTTGATCCTATCGAGCTGGCCCTGGATGCTAGCATATGGGAGTTAGTCCCCGAGTCAACGTGGGATGTCTGGAGGATTCGTCAGTTGCCGCACGGCCACCTCATTCTGGAAAAAGGTGAAGACTGGCGGGCCTTGGAGTGGATGCGTATGAAGTCCGAGGGCTTGCTCAGTGAACTCGACCGACTGACAAAAGAAGGGCTGGTGAAAAGTGAGTTCGAAAGAAGAAACCCAGACGCTGCTGTTTGACTCTTCGGGTCTGATTGACTTTATAAAAAGAACGATCGGCTATCGCAGCATGACCGTTTCATACGGCATCGTGAATTACAACGACTTGATATCGTCAGTCGTAGGCTGTGCTTTAGGTTACGATGACCTTACCTTTGTGGCGCAGCATTTGAAAGAAGCCGGAGTTTCCATTCCTGATATGGAAACCATTATAGGAAGAATCATGCTGCACACAACGGTATTGATTCTTCCTGAAGTGAAGAAAACCTTAGGTGACGATTCCAACGTGCTGGTTAAAACAACCCCAGAGGCAATCGTTATTACAATAACCAACTACGGAGACAGGTGGTCACTGAACTCCGAGGCAGGTAGTGATGACTAACGGCAGCAAAAATGAAAGACTGATTATCCCTAGCGGCAGTGCTCTGAACGAGCTGTCTGATTTGGGAATCAAGTTTCTGATGGACTACGAAATCGGCATGACAGGTCTTATGGAAGAACTGCTCAGACTGGTGCTCTCTACGAACACGCGTTATGATGCCGATGTCTTGCAGTCACTGATCGACCGTGAAAAGTTTTCTCAGAACTGGGAACGACTGCATGAACACGTGTTTCCGAAGTTTACGTATGAGGAAGCCCTCGACCGGTGGCTCACCATTGTGACATCCATGTACTACATTCTCCAGCCTATTCTGAGAGAAGTCACCATGGATCTCTACGTGGCTCGCTCACAGCCGATTATCAACATTCATGATGTCGCAAAACTGAATGGTGATTTGATGATCGTTTGTGACATCGATTACCTGCCGTTCTGATGGGCGGCATAATCGTCGCACCACTCCCTGTCGATAAATGTTGGTACAGGGACTTGGTGCAGGATCTTAACGACCTGAAGGCTTCAGATGATCTGAAGGTATTCATCGCGGCAGCGCTAAATGGATGCTTCTATCCTGAAGCCCTTGGAGTCTCGTTCGATAATACTCTTAGCCAAGCTTTCTATGACGGTGTTGACATCGTAGCAAAGAGCTTTGGTATTGAAGAGGAGTTTGAGAAAGAGTGCGTGTCGTCTAACTACTACAACCACTTTTACGGGCTAGCTAAACGCCTCTCGCTCTTCTTCAAAGATGTTCTGATAAACCACGGCGTAACTGAAAGACATATTTTCCAACTCGAAAGAATTGGAGAGTCAGACGTCACTATCCGCGTGAGGAGAATGTAATGGTCATCATCCTTCCCATGGACACAACGGCTAAGTGGTATGGTCAGATGGTAAAATTAGTCGATGAGCTTGGTGATCCTGAATTGGGTCATCAGGCTGTTGATTATGCCATTAAACGCCTAGCTGTTGGAGAACGAGCGTATTTGGCGGAAGACAACGAGCTGTACGAGCGCTTAGATACGCTGGTTACCTTGAAGTACGCAGAGGACGAAGCTTTGAGCCCGCATGTCTCTGAAGACTTGCAGAAAACATGTGAAAAGCTCTACGCCATTTTGGAAAGAGCCAGCGACGAGTGGAAACCCTACATGGACGATGTGGTAAAAACTAATGTCTCCGGTATGTATATAGAGAGACTTACTTCCGCCGGAGCCATTCTTCGAGTAGAAACAGATGACGACAATCGTTATTCTAGACGTTAGTGCCTTGGGTAAACTGAAAGATGTAGAACCAGCCATCGAGTTCTGGTTCTACAACCTGACAGTCCCATGGCAGGAACGACTGAGTATGGGTGAATTGTTTGGCTACACGTGTCGTGAAGTGGAGAGAGTTGCCGAAAAACTCAACGACATCTTAAGAGAGTTCTTTGAAGCGACTATCAGTAATTACCACATTAGCTACCGAGGTAGCATGGCCGTTATAGAGGTAGAAGACCATGGCTTTGAAACCCCAACAAGATCTGTCGATTCTTCCGACAGATCAACATATCCAGCGATTCCGTGAGTCCATCTCTTCGGCCACGGTTGCAAGTTATGATGAGAACGAACTGCTCTCAAGAGCTATTCGTGTCTTGGAAACAGATGACCCTACGTACCACCTGCAAGAGTGCGAGGATCTCTATAACCGTCTGGTCAGCGTTGGCAGTTCCTCCGAGGAATACAGTCGCTACCAGATGGAAGTAGTTAAGGAAGATGCCAGGATCGTTAGTTCAGCGTTTCGAATACTGTTGCTGGAACTGTACGGTATCTATAAGACCTACGGTATTTACGACGCCGACAATCGCGCCAGTTTCCATTACCATTCGAAATCAGGTCGCGACATGGTGATCGCCAAACACATCGACGACTATCGTGAGAACCTACCTGGCCTCAGACGCCGGGCACCTCCCGTAGATCTCTTTGAAGAGATGGCCAATGGTAGTTCTTCTTGAGTGCCACCCGGTCATCCAGCTACTGGAACTACTGCGGCGAGAGCTTCACCCCGACACGCCTCCGGATCTCAGCATTCGTCGTGTAATCTATGAGGCAGCGGGCGAGATACTTGAAGAAGTCTCTGCCGTAGTAAGTAGTGGTTTGGAGATCCCGGATTATATCCACGACGCCGCTTCTAAGGCCGTTGAGGAAATCCATAGTCTCTTGCTTCCGCTGGAACCTGACTCCATCAGGGTTATCGATTCTTGTGGGTCGGTAGCCGTCCAAATCAACGAAGGTAGTGAGCATGGACTTCAACAGTATTGTAAATCAAGTCGTCTCGTTCAACACCCGTGCTCCGGCAGTGCTTGGGGACGTGTTTACGCGCGTGACAGTGAAATCCCTTCTTGACGCAGAAGACGCCAGACGTTATATCGATCCGGTTGCTACTCACGTCAATGTCTTTCCTTTGGTACACATCGCCGATCCGACCGTACCCGACGATTCGAACAAGTACATGTATCTGAAGATACAGTTCGAAACTGGCGAGGTCACCGCGCTGGGGGTGCCATGGATTGATCCCGATAGCCTGACAATTGTAACGCCTGGAACAGCCATTGTGACGTTGACAGATTTCTCGCCTGACGATATTCCTCGTCTGCGGAATGCTCTGCTGGCGAACAACTTTACTGGTTTCACCGTAGAGATGGGATAATGCCTATCTATATGTGCGAATCTCCAGGTCGCACAGGCTGTTAGGCTTGGCGGGGTGAGAGGCGGAAAGCGGCCTCCTGCCCGTTCGCGACTGCCCCACCCCGTCCTTTTTCCTCCGGTGCAGCCGGTATATTCCCAGCGGTGGCCTCCGCTGGGTTTATGCTGTCTTTTTTTTTTGAGTGCATTTTATTTCAAATACACATTACCCAGAAGATGAATCAACATAACCACAGTTCGCAGGAGAACTATCATGAGGCGCGTATTTAAAACGACCGATGGTCGCAAGGTAGACGCCAAACTACTTCACGTCGCTGGCAAAGTAGCCCTTGGGCATTACTTACTAGGGGGTGAAACCTACCAAGTAACCGTAAGGAATCCGGTGATCGGTGTTCCTTCGGAACGGTGTAAACAGTTGTACGTATACGTCAAGTTAGAGAGAATACTTGATGATGAAGAAAGAACCATCTTCCGCGAATGGGTAAAAGCTGAAGACTGGTATCATCTACTAGACCACTACCATGGGGTAAAAGAATCATGCAGGCTGACCATCCTCTGACACGTGCAGAAGTTATTGAAAACTATAACCGCCTTTGCGAGGAATTCAAATACATGAATCGCATGTTCTGGCTTGGCGGCGGTTCGGCACTTATCATTCACGGCCTTCGCGAAACCACCATGGATCTAGACGCAGGGTGTACCTGGCGAACCATGGAACTGGTTCAGCGACAAGTCGGGATGCTGGCCGAGAAGAAAACGGTTTCCGAAGGCTATTTGGAAGACTGCCTGATGTTACCACTCCCGCAATTCTTTACCGACCTACACACGGAAAGCTGTACACAGTTCGAAGATCTGGAAAGGATCGATGGCGTGTGGGTATATACGCTCGAAGCCTGTCTGAGACAGAAGGAGAAACTCTTGGCCAGACTTGGCCGTGAAAAGGATAAGAAAGATATTGAAAAGATTAAGGCTGCTTTGGCAGCCTGATGCGATAGCCGCTCTGTTGAGCGGCTTTATTTTTTTATGCCGTTGCATATCTGATGTACGAGAAAGAGGAAAGAACATGTCCTTGTTTACCTATAGCCTGAGCGAGTATCGTCGCAACATCGACATACTGCCAGCGTATGTGGAAGACAGCGCGTTATTCATATCCAGAATGCTGGATGAACCGATTGAAAACGCTCGCGAGTTCGTAAAAGAATCGATAGCCCCCGGCGGTATTGCTGCAATACATGATCCTGACATTGCGTTTTTGAAACGTCAAAAGAACGGTGATCGTGAAAAGCGTGTGACAACTTTCAGTAAGTATCTTGAGGTTGTAGCACAACAAGAGTTTATCATGGCCCCGACCATGACGGTATACCTGAATCCGAATCAAGAGACCTCACTACTGGCTGAATACATCAGTGGTAACTTGAAGATTCGTAAAGAGTTCAAACACAAAATGTTTGAAGCTAAGATGGCAGGCGATGCCATCACGGAATCCTACTACAACGGATTGCAGAACTCTTCCAAGATCAAGAACAACTCCGTGTCTGGCGCACATGCCTCGGCATCAACCATTCTTTTCAACAAGTCAAGTCATTCTACATTGACAAGTACTTGCCGAATATCTACCAGCTATGCAAACGCCAATAACGAATGGTTCCTTGCTGGTAATCGACATTTCTGGTGCCCTCAAGTCATCTTGGCCAGTATGGTGCTGGCTTGCCGTCATACAGACTTTGATCTTCTGCTGAAAGCCATGGACGAGTACTGCCTGGTTTATCCGACTGCCGATGACGTTATGGACTGCATCCGCTATTCAGCCAGTCTGTATATGCGCGGTGAAAAGGTTTATGAAGAAGCCAGAGCATTTGCTTCCAGAATGAACGATCTGGAGAGAGCCGCTTTTGTCTATACTGGCGATCTGTTTCATCTGGCAAAACATAACCCCGAGTTCGTACGTGCGTTCTTGGATCAGTTATCAACACCGTCCACTGATGTGATGCCGAAGGCAGAGGCTGAAGTATACATGAAGAAGAAGATCGATGGGGCCCAACAGGATCTCATTGTACTTCTTTGCGCTGACGTAATGAAAGGCCGTCCGCTGTACGGGGATGGTGGCGCTGATGATAACTCAGTTCACACCAACGACCCTGAAGCCTTTGGTATTCTTGGGAGCACCGCCAAGAAAGTACTGGAAACGCTGGAAGAGTACAGACCGCTCGTGCATGGACTTTGGCGCCCCAGTATTCTACCGCCATCTATTGCCGTGCTGCCCAGTATCATGCGTCGAGTAGTAGTGACCTCGGATACCGACTCCACTATCTTTACAAATCAGCACTGGACCGAATGGTTCACCAATGGCGACTCGTTCTGTGAAAAGGCCTATCAGATCGGGTACACAACAACCTATCTGACTTCTCAACTGGTGAAACACAAGCTGGCACTCATGTCCGCGAACATCGGCTGCATCCAGGATCATTTGCACAAAATCTCTATGAAGAACGAATACTACTTCCCTGTATTCGCACTTACACCCGTGGCTAAACACTATTACGCTTTCCGTTCTGCACAGGAAGGTCGTGTGTTTGCCAAGATGGAAACAGAGATTAAAGGCGTCCACTTGCGCGATTCCTCGGCACCTGCTGAAGTGACCAAGATGCTTAAACGCTACATGGAAGATATCATGACAGGCGCCATGCAGCGCGGTGGATTGACCATGGAAGAAGTCTTCGGCCCTATCGCAGAATTGGAACTGACCATTACTGAAGATTTACGTCGCGGTCACTGGCGGTTCATGAAGATGGCTCAGATCAAAGACTTGAACTCGTACGTCAAGAAAGAAGAAGCTTCGGTGTATAAACACCATCTCTTCTGGGATGAGGTCTTTGGTCCCAAGTATGGTTTTGCAGGAGATCCTCCTTATCAGGCCGTAAAGGTTTCTGTTGATCTGGAATCTAAGCCAAAGATCGGCCAGTGGTTGAAAGAGATGGAAGATCGTGAGATGGCCGACCGACTCAGTAAATGGGTCAAAGCCGAAGAGAAAACGAAGATCACAACTTTCTATCTTCCATTGCAAGTCATTCAGTCCACAGGTATTCCTAAAGAGATTATGGACGCAATGAACGTCCGTAAACTCGTAATGAATATCGTGAAACCCTTCTATCTGGTACTGGCCTCAACAGGTATCTACGTACTGGATAAACACATGAGCCGCATGATCTCGGATACTTACATTCCGGTATCAAGGCGTTCTACAGAGACTGCAAATACAGACGATATACCTGCTATCCCTGATGCGGCATAAAGGGAGGGTCACCCCCTCCCGTAAATGTAGGATGCAAGATCTCGATGTATCATATCGTCCACATCGCGAAATACCGTGATGGGCATGATGTTCTCGAGGTCTCTATCATTCCTGATCTCTCGTAGCCAGACTACCAGACGATTAATATACAGTCGATTTCTATCGCTAGCCGTTGTTGCGTTGAAACGCAGCAAGAAGCGGACCATAGGAATCGCTGCTGTGATCAAAGCCCACTCTACCTGACGTGTTTCAATCACGTTGGGTAGAACGGCTATATCGCGTAATGACTCACCGCTCGCCAGAGGGATGTTGTCAATAAGCTGATCAAACGCCATTGAGGAACGACCAAGTTCACCAACGGCTCTTCTTAACGACTGGTCAACCAGTTCAGAGTTATCCGAAGTGTAGATAGGATGGCTTCGGACATACCGATCAAGATCATCGCCAATCATCATCGCAGAGAGACGATTAAATATGGCTACGTCAAGATGGCTATAAATCATATTCGTAATGGGGTACATCGAAACAAAATGTCTCGTTCCGCGACCCACATCTTGAAATAACACTAATTCCTTCTCAACCCAACAGCGATACTGGACAGCCAACATCGGTAGGTTAATAGCGATAACTGCAATACCGGGCTTAGAAGAAGGGACGTAACGACCGTCACATCTTGCCATCGAAACATCAGAGAAAGGATGTCTGAGAACTCGGATGGGTCTAGCATTACGCCAGTCATTTATCGTAGCCTTCAGATCAAAATCTTCGTCATGAACAAAAACAATCTCAGTTGATCGCCCGCCGTAAAAATAACCAGGAGAACAAACCGCACCGCGATTAAGCGGCGTTGTGAGTCTAACCATTCCAGCCTGATGATAACCATCTTGCTTTATGGCGTAGACGTAATCTTCCCAGTCGCGTTTCATGGATACGGTCAAACCGTTTAACAGACGAACCAAAGGATGTTCATTTTTGACGTGTGTTACTGCTGTATGGTAGTAATCCGCGATACGAACCAAATCTCTTTGAAGAGCTGCCTTAGCTCGATCAAAATAGGGCGCTACCACGCGATTACGACGGTATTCGTAATGCGAATCAAACAAGTCGTACATGGTCGGCCTGCGTTGTAAAAACAAATGCACATATATTACCTAAGGGTAATAGGAGGATGAGGAACATGAATCCCGTTGTAACTAACATCGAAGATTTGAAGAAAGCCCATGAAGTCCTCGGAGATTTGATGGCACCGTTGTATGCAGGCGACATCCGTTTTTGTAGCCGTACCGTTTGCTCTGATGCTTGGGATAGTTTCAAACAAATTTCCATAGCACTTGGCATTCCGGTCGAGGAAGGGAATGGTGTTCGTTTCAGACCCTCGATCGTGCTTGAACATATCCGTGAATTGCGAGCCAGTATACGCGCCGGTATTGCGGGTCATTACGCAGCTATTGAAGAACAGAAGAAGGTGCGGGAGATGCTTCAAAACATCTTCACCTGGTCACAGGGTAGCGGTCGTTCTGGTACCTTTGGAGGTGTCTAATGGAACCTGCGGCACGTTTTACAATTGAGGAAGCCATAGAGGTCTTGACAGGACATATTGAAACCTGTAAAATCCTTTATGGCCCTGATCGCAACCGATGGCCGTCTACCACAGCGGCTATTGAAATACTGTTGAAACACCAAAAGGAGTCCAAAAATGGGACAAGCGCGTAAACGCGGTTCTTTCGATGAACGCAAAAAAGAAGCCGTTGAGAAACAGCAGAAGGTTGAAGAACAGCGAAAAGCTATCATTGAGGCTATCAAAGCTGAACAACAGCGTATCTTTGATGGTCAGATGAAGCGATGGGAAGAAGCGGGTTCAGATCCCGCGACCAAACCTATTCACCCCGATGAGTACAGGAAGGCGCGGCAAGCTAATGCAGTCCCTTTCACTGTACCCAGTACGTACCGGATCGACAGTATTCCGAGTAATGTCGGCGATCGCCAAAAAGTCTCTGGATTGTAAAGGAGGTTAGCAATGTCTGATGTACCCACTCTGAACCCCGTCTGGCCGCCGCATCCGGATGTCTGGGCCGGCGTAGTGCCTGAATGGCAGCAAGTTATTGCGGGATCGGTAGGTTTTGGCAACACTCCTTCTTTGCAGACCGGTATTGATGTCGAACGTAACGTCATTGGTATCGCTTATGTAAAGAAGGCATTCCCGGCAGCAAGAGTTATCCGTTCATTCATCACGGTACCGACCTATCTTTCCATGCCTGAAGCGACAAGAAAATGGTTAGAAGATTGCGGTATCTCCCATGATCGCCATTTCAAACCTGAATGGCGCGTAAAGCGCTAGCGAGGGTTCCATGCATTATCAAGACGAACGTGGATGGTATCCCGTAGAATACCTCCCATTCAGTGGTAATTTCATCGGCATTACCGAAACCGGTGTATGTTGCCGTTGTCATGTTACTGTCTTTACCAGCGACGACGGGATATCGAGTCCAGTAGAATATGGTCAGATTATCACAATAACTGAGCCTGGGTTTGAAGGTTCAGCTATCGTTGCTGCAAAGACGTCCGTAGAATGGGATTACTCCTTTATTACACGCCTTCTGGCTTTCGGTATCCGAAAAGTCATTTCCAGTATCAAGAACCTCGGAGCGTAAGATGGATATTCTCGCAATCAAGGCGAATATTATCGACATGATGCGTCGTAATGGCGCTGACAATAACTGCCGCACCCTGATCAATGTCTTCACCGAGATGGGTAGTGATAAGTTGCAGATCCCGAAGGTTTTTGAATCGTCGGTAAAGCCTTTCGGGAACTGGGCCGGTGGACCGTTGCACACGATTCAATTCAGTATCGGCTACCCGGCCGTCGGACCGCATTTCAATCTGGACAAGGATTTCATCCTGCTGCCAGTTCGTCGAGGCGGCGTGAACTACGATCTGTTCATCCCTTATCGCCTGATTTGGCTGATCGAGAACGAAGGCATCCCTGGAGCCAGCTTTAACTTCGGCATGGCGCCTATGGCCTTCAAAGAAGAAGATGTGCGCGAGTTCGAAAAAGCGCGTATCAAACCTGATCTGAAACTGGCCGTCGTTGCAGACAAAGACTTGCCGGAAAAGATGCCCGCTGATAGCGCAGTTCCAGAACTGGTGATTGATCGCGACAGTATGGACAAACGGATCGACGTGGATGCATTTCTGGACAAGGCTCGCTCTGATGCTCAAAAGGCTGATCGTGGTGAGCGTATCGGCGAAGATCCCAAACGTCCCAAACCCACCTTGACGATCGTCAAGTAAAGTTATACGGAGCATCAGTCATTATGTCTGAAAACCATGTGGCAATCGATCCCTGTGAATTGGTGGTTCTTCGTAACCCACCGGTTAACGGAAAGATACTTGTTGATATCTCAGATCCTGACCGTATTGTCGAAGCCGTTATTGTGGCCTATCATGCGGTCAAGAAAACCGAACAAGAGAACGAACAGTTGCGGAAGCGTCTTTACGCCGCTAACAAACTGATCGATAAACTCCAACGCGCCATGGCTGTTATCGAGGTTTCAACCCGAGAACACTGGTCGTCGATTGTGAGAACGTTCGGTCATAACACTCTGGAGAAACTCAATAAGGCTGTTGAGTAAAAAATTACACCGAAAGGAATCATGTAGAGAAGTTCAGTCTTCGAGCCCGATCCTTAGGTCGGGTTGTCATCCTTGTGCGGCAATTTTCTTGATCCAAAGGAAAATGACGTACATATTACCCAAGTGGCAGTCTCATGAACTGTCATTATTTCGCGAAATAACAGGAGAAACAAGTCATGACCGTGACTTCCCCCCGCAAGAAAGCTGGTTCCACCTCTGGCGCCACTGCACCGCAAACCAATGAAAACAACGCTGCTGAAGCTCCCCGTTCTCGCCGCACCGGCCTGGCTGGTATTCGTGAACGCTCCGCCGCTCCGGTTGAACGCACTCCGGCTGCCGAGAACATCAAGAAGCTCATCGCCAACATGAAGGTCCAACTGGGTGAAGGCAGCGCCTTCCAGTTCGCCATCTTCGACAAGAAGGTCAGCGGCGCCGCTGCTTCCTCCATCCTGATCTTCGCTACCGGCCAGAAGCCTGGTGGTGAAATGGCTGCCGCCGTCCATACCCTGTTGCTCGCCGGTACCATCGAATCCGCTCTGCCTCCGCGCACCGAGCAGATCGGCAACCGTTCCGTCGAAGTGCGCGTTGTCCCCGGCGACCTGTATGACGACTGGTACTGGCAGGAAGTTCAGGCCAAGATCGCTGACATCACCGGCGTTGCTGCTGTGTACGAAGCCTCTGCCAATGTCCTGCCGGCCGACTTCAATGTCGAAAATGAAGAAGATGTCCGCGGTGTTCTGGTCATGGCCACCCAGGCCCTGAAGACCGTTGTCGATCGCTTCACCGGTGATGATGGTTACGAGTTCTCTGTCGATGACATGGAACAGAACGAGCGCCTGATCGGCCGCCTCGATCTGAATCCCGGCATCGTTCAAGACTCCGTCGGCCTCCCGATCCGTTCTGACCAGGCTCTGCATGTTACCGGCGCCAGCCCCAATGAAGGCCAGAAGGCATCCGGCCAAGCCGGTCTGACCGACATCCTGACCGTCGATACCTTCATGAACCTGTATTACGAACCGCCCCGTCAGGCCGGCCGTGGTGAAATCCAGGAAACCTACCACTACACGGCGGAAGCTGTGGCCACCAACATCGACGTCAAGATCGGCATGCCGACCCTGTCCACCATGTGTCTGGCCCTGAACGCGATGGCTTACCTCGGCAAGCAGTTGAACTTCGCGATGGCCTGGCGCCAGCGCGTTGCCCAGACTGACCCGCACCGCGATCTGTCCGCTATCGGCTTCGATGTTCCGGAACTGACCAATCGCGACGGCAAGCCGATGCGTATTCCCGAGTTCACTTCCAACGTGAACAACGGCGCCTTCCTGAAGATCATCGAAACCATGATCCGTCCGGACATCCTGTACTCCATCGACATCCCGGAAGTCGGCCCCATGGCTGCCC